>Ga0181558_10001581_pt1 | contig 21832 bp, 20 predicted proteins | sample 011ome_22_FD_133754 | JGI IMG/M metagenome (GOLD analysis project Ga0181558, IMG submission 133754) | Coastal salt marsh microbial communities from the Groves Creek Marsh, Skidaway Island, Georgia - 011507BT metaG (megahit assembly) | ecosystem: Environmental > Aquatic > Marine > Intertidal...
CGGGCACTTGTGCTCTGAACTCAACTTTGCCATATAGAAATGATTCTTTGCCTTGCGTAGTCAATCGAGCAGAAGTCCATGGCTTGTCCATATCGTTTTTTCGCGCCTCAATGGTTAAGTTTCCATCTTCCAATCGAGCATTCTCAGTGCGCGCATTGGTATAATATTGAGGCTCATTGTTGCCCCAGCCCCAATCACCAACATTATAACTCCACTTGGTCGTATCTGGTAATCCTGTTCCTTCAAACTCATCAGACCAAACCAATTCCCATTCTTCACCTTCCATGCTTTGGGTAAAACTAACCGGTGTATTGACACTGGGTTGAATCATTGAGAAGTTAATCTGGTCGACAAAAACATCCCCAGCAGCGTGAAGCTTTATCTTATGCGTTCCTTCGTTCAAAGGAGACCCATCCCTAGAAGTTGAAATTGCTCCATCAACAAAGGTCATCATACCTGTAATGTTGTAGGTGCGATCATCCGTGTTTTCAATATGGTCTTCAAGCCAAACGGCTCCGCCATCAGGAGCAGAACCCACTACTTCGACTTTATATCGACCTGCATGTGGGATTGAAACTTCATAACTCAACCACTCCTCGTTGGAAAGTTTCATCACTTTCGCTTTAACGATATCTGCTGAAGAAGAAGCGTAAAAGCTTTTTGCCTCCACTGAAATAAAATCATCCCCTTCAATTGCCCGTGTTAGTTCACTCGCAGAATCATCATGATCAGGCGGAGGACCGCATGAAACGAGAAGTGTTGATAGTAAGAGTGTAAAAATAAACGTGTAATTCTTCATAATTTGTCTAGTCTTTTGTTACCAATTGGGCTTCGATATCTTCCAGTGATTTTCCTTTTGTTTCTGGAATTACCCTAATTATAAAAATTAAACCGAGAGCAGCAAACACACCATAAATGGTAAATGTGAGCACATTGCCAAGGGTGTCAAGTTCCCAAGGGAAAACCCACTGCACCACAAAACTCACTGCTGAGTTGATCAAGCCTACAAAGGATATTGCGATTCCTCGGATCTTATTTGGAAACAACTCAGAAAACAGCACCCACATTACTGGGCCAATCGAAATTGCAAAAGAAGCAACAAAGCCCAAAATCGCGAACAAAATCAACGTTGGATTCATGGATATGGCCGCAGTTACCAAGTCCGATTTAAATTGTGAAAACACCTCCGCGCCCAATGCAGATACCATGGCTTCTTGAAACTCAAGATCGCTACTGTAAACACTACCAACAAGCGGCTCAAGGCTGGATTGATCAACCGACTCTGGCAGCACTGAAATGGTTTCGGCAGTTAATGAATAGGTTGCAGATCCAAAGCCATAGGCGAGTAAAAACATGCATAAGGCAATCCCTGCGACACCAAAGGCAAGCAAAGGTTTCCTACCCAATCGATCAATGGTCAAAAGGGCAATGATTGTGAACACTAAGTTTGTTAAGCCCACCAAAATGGCTTGGATAAACGAGGCATCTGTGCCAATACCAGACTGTTCGAAAATCATTGGCGCGTAGAAAAACACTGAATTAATGCCCGTGATTTGTTGTAGAACAGCAACTACAATTCCGATGAGCAAAACCAGTCTTAATCCTGGTCGAAGTAAATCTTTCACTTTACCTTCCTCCTTGTCTACTTGACTCTCGATGCTCTGCTTTATAGCGTTTATTTCTCTTTCGGCCTCCTCTTCAGAGGAAAATTTTGTCATTACGCGCTTCGCATCATCAAACCTACCCTTTAAAATCAGCCATCGCGGACTGTTCGGCACAAAGAACAACCCGAAGTAATACAAAACCGCAGGAATAGTCTCTAGACCAAGCATCCAACGCCATTCATACTCATCCAACAAGAGCGTATGCACCCAAGGTGCGTCAGATTTTGCAAATTGAAGAATCAGATAATTGGTAAAAAACGCGAGCGATATACCAATTACAATGTTTAGCTGATTGAAAGAAACCATCCTGCCTCGAATAGCTGGTGGCGCCATTTCAGCTATATACATCGGAGCCAAAATGAGTGAGGCACCAACACCAAAACCGCCAATCATTCGGGCAATGACCAAGGTTAAAAAAGTGGGCGCAAAAGCCGAAGCCAAAGCCGAAACTGCATAAAGCACTGCAGCGTAACGCAGCACGGTTCTTCTGCCAATCTTGTCACTTAATGGGCCCGCAAACATCATAGCGAGCGTTGCTGTTAGGGTGAGGGACGCTACCGACCAACCGAGCTCTAACTTGGTTAGTCCAAATTCAGGTTCGATAAATTTTACTACACCAGAAATAACGGAGGCATCAAAGCCCATGAGCAAACCTCCGAGTGCCACGATGATTGCAATCATCATGACGATATAATTCTTAGATTTCATGCCAGGTAGGTTAGTTTTTTAGGTCCAGATTTTTTTGAAATAATGGTTTTTAAAGATGCATAATTTCAATGTCTGAATTTCGAATGTACTAATAAGTATCTTATGGTACTTTATACCATTACAAATTTCTACTCTTGATGCACTCTTGTGATCAGCCCAAATTCCTAAACCGGATCAAGCGGCTTAACAAACATGCTAGATGCAACCAATTGAATCCTTTTTTCATATTTTCGAAACAAATCACTCAAAAGATGCTACGATCACTATTCATCATCATCATCGCCTTCTCAACCATTAAAGCGAGTATTGCGCAAGATAATGCTCGACAGTTTAATTACACATCGATTTCTGGAAATCAGCAGGTTGAATCAGAACTCATTCAGCAATTAAAAGCGAATCCTGACGATTTTACACTCAACTACAATTTGGCCACCTACTACTATAACGAGGCTATAAATTCCATCGAAAGCCTCGACTACAATGCTTCCAATTTGGAAGTTGAACAGGAGAAAATTCAGGCTTTATTCTCGAAAGCGCTTCAACCTGCACTTTTAGCTCATCGGAAAAACCAAGAACACAAGGACGTGTTGACCATGCTTAGCGGCATTTATTTCGGATTGAACGACATGCGCTTGAGCGACTACTACAAAGGACTTTTAAATAAAAAGAATTTACTCGGTTTTCAGATAAAATCATCCGTTATCTAAAGTTCTATTGATTCATGTTGATACGATTTTAACTTTGGCAGCATGAATCGACATTGGACCCACTTCGTTTTGATTTCATTGATTTTGCTCTGTGCGTGTGAGAATGCCCCAGAAAGAGAAATTATTGAAAATTGGTCTCCAAGTCAAGCAAAAGTTGTGGGATATTTTGTGACTGAAAATGAAGTTCGCTGGAAGCAAAAAGAAGAGAAGTTCTACGAAGACGGCACACAAGAATACGCAGGCACGTTCGATAAAGAAGGTAACCGCGATGGTGAGTGGCGTTACTATTATCCCACCGGTCAGCTTTGGAGTTTAGGAAGCTATAAAAATGGTTTGAAAGAAGGAAAAAAGGAAGTCTATTGGCCCGATGGAATGAAAAGGTATGAAGGACAATACACCAATGACGAAAAAACAGGCGTTTGGCATTTCTACAACAAAGATGGAAGTATCCTTCAAAAAATGGACTTTAGTGCTGCTACCAAGAGCTCCAAAGAAAATTAGAATCTATAGTGAATTTTCAGATTAAGCAAAGGAGCTGAACGAAAATCATAAAACCTAGGGGCGGCATTTATTTCGGCTGTTTCGCGGTCGAGTTTGTAACCATCTGCCACCATCATCATGGCATCTAATTTGGCTTCGAGGTTAAACCCGAAGTGCTCCCAAGGCTGAAACTCATAGCCAATCAATGGGGCCAGAGCAACGCCAAAGGAGTTTATCGTTCTAAAATTCCAATTGTTTGATAAATAAGGTGTAGAATCCGTTGGATTCTCCCAATAGGTAGTCGAGGACAAATCAACCGTTTCTCCAATCAACGACATATCCATGCCCAAATAGCCTTTCCCCCACTTTAGATCTTTTCGTTTTTCCAATCCGAAGCCCAATCGAAGCATCCTGCCCCGTTAATTGAATACCAAATACCTGACTTCATCGCCAGACGCCTCTTCAAGCATTCTATTCGAGAAAAAAGGATAAAGTCTGGTCTGCGGATAAAACTCACCCGTGAAACGATAAGCGGTATTGCCGATCACGCGCCTTACTTGCAAGCCCAGGTGAAAACTCGATTCTGGATTTCCTCCCAACAGAACTGCTGTCATCGATGAAACATCGAAAGAAATTTGAATTTCATTGTCGATGTCCATTTCTTGAATGTCGGGCAAAATGGAGGTTTGATTGGTATCGCTCGATGCTTGAGCTTTTATGAATATGGGAAGAACTATTAGAATGGAGAAAATCATCGCTTTCATAAAGAGTAGAATTGGTTTGTAATGCGTTTTGAATGTCAAACGAACAGCAAACGCCATACCAAATCTTGATATTGTTTTGATGCGCAGAATTGTACTTTCGTTGGCTATGATTCCTCCGCATAAAGTTGATGAAATATTAAGTGCCGCCCACATTGATGAGGTGATTGGAGAGTTCGTCAACTTGAAGCGCTCAGGATCGAGTCTTAAAGGCTTAAGCCCTTGGTCGGATGAGAAAACACCATCTTTCATGGTGTCGCCTGCAAAAGGTATTTTCAAAGATTTTAGTTCAGGTAAAGGTGGCAATGTGGTTACCTTCATCATGGAGCACGAGCACTTCACTTATCCTGAAGCGCTGCGATGGTTGGCCAAGCGCTACAACATCGAGGTAGAAGAAGAAAAGCCATCCCCAGAGCAGGAAGAAGCACGCAATGAAAGAGAAAGCCTCTACGTAATCAATGAATTTGCCCGCAATTGGTTTTCAGAAAAAATGTGGGAGAGCGATGAAGGCAAAAACATTGGGCTCAGCTATTTCAAAGAACGCGGATTCAAAGAAAGCGCCATTCAAAAATTTCAACTGGGCTATAATCCAGACTACTTTCAAGCTTTTACCGACACCGCCAAGGAAGCCGGTTATAAAGACGAATACCTTTTAGCCACCGCTCTGGTCAAAGAAAAAAACGGGCGGTTTTATGACGGTTATAAAGGACGCGTAATCTTTCCGATTCATAACCTGAGCGGGCGGGTGATTGGTTTTGGCGGGCGAACCCTGAAGGCCGATAAAAACATTCCGAAATACATCAATTCGCCAGAGAATGCGATTTATGATAAGAGCAATTCTTTGTATGGGTTGTATTTCGCCAAGCAATCCATAGCGAAGGAGGATAATTGCTTTTTAGTAGAAGGCTATACCGATGTTATTTCATTCCATCAGAAAGGCATTGAAAACACCGTAGCCTCATCTGGAACAGCACTTACCAAAGACCAAATCAAACTTATTGCTCGATACAGCCAAAACATCACCCTGGTGTATGACGGTGATCCGGCTGGAATTAAGGCGAGCATGCGCGGTATTGATTTGATCCTCGAGCAAGGCATGAACGTGAGGGTGATTTTATTGCCAGACAACCATGATCCAGACTCGTTCAGTAAAGAGCACGACCGCATCGAGATCAAAGAATATTTAAGCAAAAACGCTCAAGATTTTATTGCATTCAAAGCCGCGTTGCTCATGGAAGACGCTGCTGGCGACCCCATCAAAACCAACGATGTGGTGCATGCCATGGTCAATTCCATAGCCCTCATTCCCGACTCCATTCTCCGTTCTATCTATGTGAACGAGTGCAGCAGGTTGATGAACATTTCAGAAAGCGCACTCATTTCAGAGCTCAACAAATCGCTGCGCAAGAACCACAAGCAGCAGCACAAGTCATCATATCGAAGGGACGAAGATTTCATTGAAGCTCCTGTCATCAAGACCGACTTTAACGAACAGAAAAAGTTTGCCGATGACACCATTGAGCATCAAGAGCGCGACATTTTAAGGATCATGATCAACTACCACGATCAAACGTTTAGAATGTCTGAACCATTGGATGAGGTGCAAACCGAAGAACTCAATGTGTTGGAGTTCTTGTTGGATGAAATTGAAGGTGATGAATTGGAATTTGAAACTTCAGCTTACCAAGAGCTATTCACGGAAATATCAAAGGAATATGATTCGAAACTGAAGTTCGATCAAAACTTTTTCATTCATCATGAGAAAGAATCGATTCGAAGTCTTTTTGTAGATCTAATGACCTTTCCTTACAATCTTGACAATTGGGCTCGCATGGAGATCTTTGTGACTTCAGAAGAGCAAAAGTTAAGAAGGGCAGTCATCGAATCACTTTTCGCATACAAGTCAAAGCGCGTGGAGCGAATGATTCGCGAAAATCAAGCTGCCATGAAAGAATCCAGTATCTTAGGATCTGATCCAACTCCGTTTTTAGAAAAACAAATGAAGTTGGAGGCGATCAAGCGTGAAATCAACAAAACCTTAGGAAGAACCGTTTTGCATTAATGAAGGAGCTAACAACTATACTCGAATTTGAAATCTTTGGCTACAAAGACTTTTCGTTGACGGTGTTCAACGTAGGGATAGTCGCGGCAACCTACGTCCTCACCTGGTTCTTTCTAAAGATTTTTCACCTGTTTGTGAACCGTAGCATCAAGCGCAGGGCATGGATGGAGAAAAGCACGCTTTACGCTCTCGAAAAACTTGCCGCGTATTTTGCTTACACCATTGCCACGGCCATTGCTTTAGAAGCCATTGGCATTGATCTTACGATTGTTCTTGCAGGATCAGCAGCTTTATTGGTTGGAGTTGGTCTAGGTATTCAACAAATCTTTAATGACTTCACCAGTGGACTTATTTTGCTATTTGGAGGAACGGTGAAAGTGAACGATATCGTAGAATTCAACAACACCGTTGGACGCATTATTGAAATCGATTTCAGAACAAGTAAGATCAAGACGCGCGATGGCATCACCATCATTGTTCCAAACAGCAAGTTGGTTTCTGACAATGTGATCAACTGGACCACCATGGACGATCTAACGCGTTTCCATGTCAAGGTGGGCGTTGCTTATGGTTCTGACACCAATTTGGTGCGAAGCATATTGACTGACGTGGCCAAGAAACATCCAGCGGTAGACCAAACCTTACCGGTAAAAGTGCAACTCAAAAACTTTGGCGATTCAAGCCTTGATTTTGAGGTGTATTTCTGGGCACGAAATTCTTGGGAAATCGAATTTGTAAAAAGCGAAATGCGTTTTCAAATCGACCAAGAGTTCCGAAAAAACAAGGTCAAAATTCCGTTCCCGCAAAGGGATGTGCATTTGTTTCAGAATCCTTAGGAACAAATTCCATTTCCATTGCCTGTAGCCAAACCGAGGTCGTTACCTTTGCGGCAAACGACAAAGATCACATGAAAGACTTTTTAAAAGAACTCGGTTTAGCAGAGACCAACGAAGGCACTTTTACCGGTGAAAAATGGATTGCATCGAACGGAAAAGTATTCGAATCCTTCTCTCCCGTTGACGGCAAACTGATTGGAACTGTAAAAGGAAGTTCCATAGAAAATTATGAAACGGTAGTTGCACAAGCGCAAACGGCATTCACCGAATGGAGAATGTGGCCAGCACCAAAACGCGGTGAAATCGTAAGACAAATCGGTGAAGCTTTAAGAGAAAAGAAAGAAGCGCTGGGCAAATTGGTGAGCTACGAAATGGGCAAGAGCTACCAAGAAGGATTGGGCGAAGTGCAAGAAATGATCGATATCTGCGATTTTGCTGTTGGCCTATCGCGCCAGTTGCACGGCCTTACCATGCACAGCGAACGCGCCATGCACAGAATGTACGAGCAATACCACCCACTGGGAACGGTAGGAATCATTTCAGCATTCAATTTCCCCGTTGCCGTTTGGGCATGGAACAGCATGTTGGCTTGGATTTGTGGAGATGTATGCATTTGGAAACCATCAGAGAAAGTTCCATTATGCGCTGTAGCGTGTATGAACATTGTGACAGACGTTTTCAAGAAAAACGATGTTCCAGAAGGTGTTAACTGTTTGGTTGTAGGAGATTCCGAAATTGGTCAAGCAATGAGCAACGACACGCGCGTTCCTCTAGTTTCTGCAACGGGATCCATCAGAATGGGTAAAAAAGTGGGCGAGGCAGTAGGCCGAAGATTGGGGAAAACCATTCTTGAATTGGGAGGAAACAACGCCATCATTTTAACGCCAAATGCAGATTTGAAGCTTGCTATTCCGGGCATCGTATTCGGTGCAGTTGGTACTTGCGGACAACGATGCACTTCAACGCGAAGGTTGATCATTCACGAAAGCATTTATGACGAAGTGAAAGAAACACTCGCAAAAGCCTACAAGCAAATCAGAATTGGAGATCCATTGGATGCCAACAACCACGTTGGACCACTTATCGATAAAGATGCTGTGCAGCTTTATTTAAATGCACTGGAAGAAGTGAAAAAAGCGGGTGGAACATTTGTGGTAGAAGGCGGTGTGGTAGAAGGCGAAGTGAATGCCAGCGGATGCTACGTGAAGCCTGCCATTGCAGAAGCGAAGAACGAGTGGCAAATCGTGCAAGACGAAACGTTTGCTCCGATTTTATACTTGCTCAAATACAGCGACTTTGATGAAGCCATTGCCATTCAAAACGGTGTAAAGCAAGGGTTAAGCTCTGCCATCATGACAACAAACATGCGCGAAAGCGAAATCTTCTTGAGCCATAAGGGAAGCGACTGCGGCATTGCCAACGTAAACATTGGAACCAGTGGCGCTGAAATTGGCGGAGCCTTTGGTGGCGAAAAAGAAACAGGTGGAGGACGTGAAAGTGGTTCTGATGCTTGGAAAGCTTATATGAGAAGACAAACCAATACATTGAACTGGGGAACAACACTTCCTCTAGCTCAAGGCATCAAATTTGATCTTTAAAAAGCCGAAACTGAATGTTAGAAGGCGCCCTATGTGGCGCCTTTTTTATTGAATATCAAATTCACCCGCGTTGATTATTGGCATCACGATGTCTGAAGATTCAGACACGAAAGCAATGACGCGATATGCCGATGGGCTCTCTGCCAATTCTGATAAGGAGATGCTGCCATTCCAAGTTGTGGTCATGTCAGAAACATCAATGGCATCACCTTCATAAGCGGTGAGTACATGACGAATTACATTGGTATGCTCAAAGCCTTGGATATAATTTCCTTGGCCATAATATGGATGGTTTGGGTCTGAATTTCCATAATTGCGTTGGTCGTAACCTGGACCCAATCCTGTGACAATTTTTTCGACCAAAATCACAGTTAACATCAAATTCGGAGAAGACAATTCCTCCTCTGAGAAAACGTCAATGCTCAACTCCAAATCGGTTTCGGTTTGGATGGAAGTAACCTCCAATCCAACATTAGTCGATTCATTGATTTCATTGCCTACCAATCCTCGGAAAGCGTTTATAGGATAATACACCACACTTCCTTCTTCGTGCCTTCGGTTTACATGACCAATAGGAGTATAGATGGTCTTGTTAATCTTCTCCATCAAGTAAGAAGAGTAGTCGTGATACAACGGGCCAAATAAATAATGGCTCATGTGTGTTACATTTTCGAGGGAATCTTCAATTTGCTCAATTTCGTGATGACCCAAAGGGCACGCTCCACAGTTAACGCTCACTGTAGGCTCTATCAACACCGTATGGGAGATGCGCGATGAAGCGTTTTCATTTGGCTGAATTTCTGGAAGCCCCGTCAAAGGAACGTTTTTTGAACAAGAGGAAAAAAATAATAAGGTAAGCCCAATAACTGCAAGTCGTTTCATAATCGATAGACGTTTCGTGAATCAAACGCGTTGACGAACGCTTTAGTTTAAGCTTACAATGTTCTCCTTAGAAATAGCGTATAAGTAGTGGTTTGCACTGCGTTGGGGTTTTGCACCATAGTTGCGACAATCCGATTTTGATCTTCAAACTTATAATCCAAGATGAAGGGGGCCAAAGCAGTATCTTGGAGACTATCCAATTGATTGAACACGTAAAATCTCCCATTCGCTTCTTCAAAATTGGTGGACCTTACATCTTCTGTTTCAACACCAGCAAAAGTGACGTAACTCAATCGGAAGGACGTTTCTGATGCGCATTGAACATTGAGGAAATAGGTCAACGTGGGAGCCTTGTTTTCTACAATAGAATCAACCGTATCAATAGCAGATACTACATGCACCGAGTCTGACACCCAAGCACCCTGCACATCGCTTTCAAGATTGCAATACACTACTTCTTGTGGCTTAATCTCTTTTATTTCGACTACTTTTTCGCATGCCACAATTGCAAATGTGAAGATGACTAGAACGAGGGATTGTCTCATTTTACTGAAGTATAGATTTCACCGCAGTTCAACGTATCAAATGGCGACTCGGCAGGATCACAAAACGTAAAAACATTGCCTTGAGTATCTGCACAATCAATGCATTTTGTTTCAGCACAAGAAATAGTGATCAACAACAACATCAGTAAGACAAATCCCATTCGCATGCCCCGAAAGTATAAAAAGAGCGATTCTCTGAAATGAAAAAGGGCCTCGTCATTACAACGAAGCCTTTTTTGGGTGTTCACAAACCACAAAGATTTTTGATATGCTATTATTTGGAGTTTAGCTCGACAGGATTGAGCTCAGTAAAAATTTCTGATTTAAATTCTCTATGATACTGCACTAAATTATCTGCTGGATTTTTGATGATTCTTCCCGGCTTGCAATCGCGTTTAAGGAGTTCTTCCTTCAAAATATCTTCAAACAGAAAAGCCAATGTTCCCACAAAACCAACTTTGTGCTGATGGTAGTTCGAAAAATTAGCGATGTGCACATCAATAAAACGTGCCATACCATCTTTCACCATCTCAATTACGTAAGGGTTTTCTCTATGAGCTATGATAAATGGCATGAAAGAGGCTAGGTAGACATTGGCATGAGCGTTCTTGTACACGTTCTCCACTGTTTGACTCCAATCGAGATTATACCTTTCGTCAAAGTCGCGCTGCATTTCAGCAGGCAATCTTTTGTAAAAATAATCGGCCAAAATTTTCTTTCCGAAATAGCTTCCACTGGCCTCATCGCCTAAAATGAACCCAAGAGCTGGAACCAATTCATGGACTTTATCCCCATCAAAAAAACAGGAGTTAGAGCCTGTACCAACAATACAGCTTATTATCGGCTCGCCCTCGTAAAGCGAATAAGCAGCCGCAACTAAATCGTGATCGACAGTAATCTTTGCTTTCACAAAAAACTGCGCTAAGGCTTCTTGAATAATCAGGTTTAACGCCTCAGAAGAACAGCCCGCACCGTAGAAAAATATGCTGCTTATTTTATCCTTAACAGCAGCTAATTCACTGCAATTATGAAGTGAATTGAGCACAAATTCTTCTCCATGAAAATACGGATTAAAGCCAGGCGTTCTTGCTTCTAAAACAACTTCAGCCTTCCGATTTAAGACAATCCAATCACACTTGGTTGAACCACTTTCTGCAATAGCTATCATCGATCTCTTTGCTTAGGCGTTTAATTGATGAATGAGATCTACCATGCGAGAGGAATATCCTACTTCATTGTCGTACCATCCGAAAACCCTGATCAAGTTTTGATTGACTTTGGTCAATTCGCTATCAAAGATGCATGAATGGTGATTTCCCAAAATATCAGAAGAAACCAATGGCTTCACTGAATATTCCATTATTCCCGCCAGATCAGATGAAGCGTGTTCTTGCATTAATCGATTTACCTCTTCTGCAGTAGTTTTTTCCTCTATTAGAATCGTGGCTTCTGTGATAGAACCAGATGCAACTGGAACGCGCAATGCATTGCCATCTAACTTGCCTTTGAGCGAAGGAATAACCTTACCAATAGCTTTTGCTGCACCTGTTGAGGTAGGTATCACGTTCAATGCCGCTGCTCTGGATCTTCTAAAGTCTTTGTGAGGAGAGTCCATCAAGTTTTGATCGCCTGTATAGGCATGAGTAGTTGCGATAAAACCACTATTAATGGTGAAGTGCTTATTCAACACGTGCATCATTGGTGCGAGGCAGTTTGTGGTGCAAGAAGCACCAGACAGAATGATATCATCCTTGGAAATGACATTGTCGTTCACGCCTACTACAATATTTTTAATCTCGCCTGAGGCTGGAGCCGAAATGAGCACTTTCTTAGCACCCGCTTGAATGTGATAACCCGCCTTTTCTTCATCCTTAAAAATGCCAGTGCACTCCAAGACCAAATCAACGTTCAACGCTTTCCAAGGTAGATTTCTAGGATCTCTTTCCGCAAAGACTTTCACCCCTTTTCCATTGATTACAAGACCTTCTGAATCGACAGAAATTTCAGCATTGGGCACGCGGCCATAAACCGTATCAAACTCAAACAAATGAGCAAGCATTTCTTTCTCCACCAAATCGTTGATCGCAACGATCTCAACATTTTTGTCAACGATCAATTGACGCATTACATGTCTTCCTATTCTACCAAAACCATTAATCGCAATTCTTTTCATAATTCCTGACTGTCTTTTTATTGAAAGCTAAAGTACAAAACTAAACAATCTTAGTGTATTTTTTACACTTAGTATGAAATATGTACTTTTACCGAACTGCAAGGGTATATTTGAATTCATTCTATCAGTTAAATAATCAATGGCTAGCTCAGTTTCCTTTAGACCAACTCCCAATCCGAATGTTTCAACGGACTGTGTTGTATTTGGGTTTGACAATGAAAAGCTGAAAGTTCTTCTGATTGAGCAAAAAAATAAAGGAGGAATCCAAGCTCAATTTGCGTTGCCGGGAGATTTAATTCTGGAAAATGAAGACCTCTATCAATCCGCGACACGCATCCTAAAAGAACTCACCCATCTCGAAGGAATTTATCTCAAACAATTCAAAACTTTTGGTGACCCCAGCAGGGTTCGAGATGTAAAAGACCAAGACTGGCTGCGCACCTTTAGAGAAGACCCTCAAGCCAGAGTAATTACTGTGGCCTATTACTCTTTGGTGAAAATGGAGGACTATGTTCCTCAACCAGCATCGTTAGCTGACAAGGTAATCTGGCAAAATGTAGATGAGGTTCCTCAACTTGCGTTTGATCATAATCAAATCGTGAATGAGGCGCTGGAACGATTGAGAGAGGAGGTTGAATATAAAAACGTAGGTTACGAATTGCTTCCCAAAAAATTCACTTTGTCCATGCTTCAAAAACTCCATGAAATTATTCTTGGTGTGGAGTTGGACAAAAGAAACTTCAGGAAAAAAATCAAAAAATCGGAAGTGCTAATACCCCTCGATGAAAAGCAATCGGGTGTAGATCACAAACCAGCACAACTGTTTCGATACAAGGCAGTTTCTAAATAGACTACTTCTTAAAGTCTTTCTGAAACCACGACCCGCCAACCGCAAAAACATTTGAAAGCGATAAATAATCGTTACTTGTCGCTTTTGTTATTCCGCCTGTGGGACAAAACTGCACGTCAGGAAATAATTGACCATAAGCCTTCAATGCATCCAAGCCACCGAAAAGGTTGGCTGGAAAAAACTTCAGCGTATCCAGTCCTTGCTCTCTTGCCCACATGATTTCGCTTGGAGTAGATGTTCCGGGTAAATATGGAAGTCCAGAAGCCTCCATTTCTCCTTGAAGTTCGCTGGTCAATCCGGGACTTACTATGAAGTCTGCTTTCAACTTCACCAACTGATCGAGTTGGTCGTTATTCGTAACCGTACCTGCTCCAATTAAAAACCGGCCATAGTATTCTTTCTTCAATAATTCGATGGCTTTAATTCCCGCTGGTGTGCGCAAGGTGATTTCGATGCAATTCACATTTTGGGTCATCAAATACTCAATGAATGCTGGTGCTTCATCTGCCGTATTGAAGATTACCACAGGCACTAAGCTGTGCCCTTCCATTACTTTTCTGATTCCGTTTTGCATGTCCTTAATTAAATAATGAATGAGGCTCCATCTTCACTTTCCGTAACCAATGGCTTCAATCTATTGAACAACTCTCGCCCTACACCAAAAGAATCAAAGTTGTTGGCAATTGTTACCGTTCTTTTATCCACTTCATCGAAGTTTAGGCATGTAAGGGTACCCTTGTGGGCATCCAATTCAATGATGTCGCCCGTTTGTAGTTTGGCAATTGGGCCACCTTTGGCCGCCTCTGGGCTCAAGTGGATGGCTGCAGGAACCTTGCCTGAGGCTCCAGACATTCTTCCATCCGTAACCAACGCAACATTATAGCCTTGACTCATCAACAGACCCAACGTTGGTGTGAGTTTATGCAATTCAGGCATGCCAATGGATTGAGCGCCTTGGTTTCTCACCACTACCACCACGTCTTTATTCAATTCTCCTTTTTTGAATGCTGTGATCACATCGTCCTGATCTTCAAAGACAACTGCTGGAGCTTTTACTACATAGTTCTCTTCCTTCACAGCCGACACTTTAATGACAGATCGACCCAAGTTACCGCTTAAAATCTTCAGTCCACCGTTAGCTACAAACGGATTCTTCACGCCTCTGAGCACAGTTTCATCCAATGATTTCTCCGGAGCATCTCGCCACGCCAATTTGCCATTTTCCAAATAAGGCTCTTTCGTGTATGCTTCTAAGCCTTGGCCAGCAGCAGTTTTTACATTTTCGTTCAACAAGCCACCTTCTCTCAATGTCTTCATCAAGTAGCCCATTCCACCACATGCTTGGAAATGATTGATGTCTGCGCTTCCGTTTGGATAAACCCTTGTCAATTGAGGTACGACATCCGCTACATCAGAAAAATCTTCCCAATTGATAATGATTCCTGCAGCGCGGGCAATGGCAATCAAGTGAATGGTGTGATTGGTGGAACCTCCAGTGGCCACCAAACCAACCAAAGCATTGACAATACTTTCTTCGGTTATCACTTCGTAGAGTGGTGTATATTCATTTCCTTGAGCCGTGATTTCCGTTAATCGCTTAACGGTGTAATCGTTCAAAGCTTCGCGAAGCGGTGTTCCCGGAGTTACAAAGGAAGCCCCAGGTAAATGCACTCCCATTATTTCCATGAGCATTTGATTGCTGTTGGCTGTACCATAAAAAGTGCACGTTCCAGCGGAATGATAAGAAGCTGATTCAGCTTTCAATAGCTCATCGCGACCAATTTTTCCGGCAGCGTAATCTCTTCTAAATTGAGCTTTTTCTTCATTGGTAATTCCTGACTCCATCGGCCCTCCAGGCACAAATATGAATGGAAGGTGACCGAAGCGAAGTGCTCCTATCATCATCCCTGGAACGATCTTATCGCAAATACCCAAGCACATGCCACCATCAAACATTTGGTGTGACATACCGATGGCTGTAGAAAGCGCGATGATGTCTCTACTGAACAACGAAAGTTCCATACCCAATTGACCTTGGGTAACACCATCACACATGGCGGGAACCCCAGAGGCTACCTGCGCTACTGCACCATATTTTCTGGCCGACTGACGCAATGCTTCAGGATAGAATTCGTAGGTTTTGTGAGCGCTCAACATATCGTTGTAAGCAGTGATGATGGCCAAGTTGGCCTTGCTTGTACCACTTAATGCAACCTTTTCGTCATCAGCGCAAGCGGCAAACGCATGCGCTAAATTCCCGCAGGCCAAATCTCCACGAGTAACTGATGCATTCTTTGATGATGTCATCAATCCCACATATTCTGATCTTGACTTTTTTGAGCGCTCCTTTATGCGCTCGGTTATTTCTTTGATTCTTTTATTCATAAACTTTTTATTCTGTCCAATACACTTCTAGGTCTATCATATCTTGACCCATAAATGCTGCTATTGGATAAATATGATAATCCAACTTTTGTTCAGCCTCCTTCAATATTAAGGCCTTTTCCTGACCATAACAATGCAAGATGAGCCGATTTGTATTAAGCAATGCCTTTCTTGTGAATGTAATGCGCTGGTGTGGAGCCACTTTTGGGTTGGTAATCATAAGCCACTCCGATTGGTTCAAGTCCATTCCCTCATCCAATTCAGGTGCAGCAGGAAAAAGCGAAGCAGTGTGTCCGTCAGTGCCCATGCCAAGAATGACTACACTCAGCGGAAAATGATTGCTTGAAAAGGAGCTTCTCACTTGATCCAAATTCGATGTTGCATCTTCCGCGTTTTGAACCAATGGAATGAATTGAGCTTTTAGCGCCTTATTCTGCAATAAATTGGCCTTAACGAGCTCTCCGTTTTGATCCTTATGACCATCCGGAACAAAGCGCTCATCTACCAACGATACGGTGACTTTCGACCATTCTATATCTGCATTGGAAAGCAGCTTGAAAAGGTTTAATGGTGTTGATCCTCCTGAAACCAAAAGTGTAGCACGACCCTTATGCTCAATGTCTTGCGCAAGAGTCTGAGCAATCTCAGCAACAAGTTTAGATTCCAATTCCGACCTACTCATCATCATCCTCCAACTTCTTTTGTGCTTTAATCACATGCCTTGATTTAACCCATTCATGATCGCCATCCATAATTTTGTCTCCAGGACCCCAAGTACCTGCTTCGTACAGCACATTTGGCATTTTCGATTTTTCCCAATTCGTCAAAATTGACTCCGCCCAAGTCCAAGCTGCCTTCACCTCATCTCTGCGCATAAAGAGTGTTTGATTCCCTCTTACCACATCCATTAAAAGGCGCTCGTACGCTTCAGGGAAACGGTGATCAAAATGCTCTGCATAATCCAATTCTAAGGAGAAAGGCTTGTAGCGATATCCTCCAGGCCCGGGAATTTTCACCATTTGCTGCAATTCAATGCGCTCTTCAGGTTGCAATCGAATGGTCAATTTATTGTTGGCCATTTTCTTTCGATCTGGGAAAAGGTTGTGAGGCACATCCTTAAAATTGATCACAATCTCTGAATAACGATGAGGCATTCTCTTTCCAGTTCTCAAAAAGAAAGGAACTCCACCCCAACGCCAATTGTCAACATAGGCCTTTAATGCTACAAATGTTTCAGTATTCGATTCAAATTTATCGATGTCTTCCAGATAAGAAGGAAGCCTTCCTTCTCCAGTATTTCCGCGCGTATACTGACCTCTTACCGTTTCGGTAAGAATCGAATTCTTGTCGTATAGTCTAAGCGCTCTTAAAACTTTTAGTTTTTCATCGCGCACCAAATCAGCTTCTAAGGTAACCGGTGGCTCCATTGCTATCAAGCAAAGCAATTGCAACAGGTGATTCTGAACCATATCTCGAAGCGCTCCATATTTATCGTAAAAATCCCCGCGAGTGCCTACACCAATAGATTCGGCAACGGTAATTTGAATGTTATCGATGTCTTGTGCATTCCATGAACTTTCGAAAATATTGTTCGCAAAACGAAGCACCATCAGGTTCTGGACGGTTTCCTTTCCTAAATAATGGTCAATTCGATAGATCTGTTCTTCAGGGAAATGAAGCGCTACTTGGTTGTTCACCTCTTCTGAACTTTTTAAATCTGTTCCTAAAGGTTTTTCAAGCACCACGCGCGAATTTGGAATGATATAACCTTGATTGTCCAAGTATTCACAAATAGGACCAAAGGCAGCAGCTGGAGTAGCCAGATAAAACACCCGAATCGGATGAAAATCCTTTGTAAACCATTTTGCCGCATGGGCATCTTCAATCTTTTTGCCTGTATCAATTTGGGCAAAAGTGACCATCGATAACAGCTTAGAAACTACCTTATCATCGACATCAGTGATATATTCCTTTAAACTACTTTCGAGTTGATCGATGAATTCTTTTTGTGTGCGTTTCGAACGCGAAACCGCCATAACGCGACTCGATTCATCGATTTGGTGTTCATTCAAACGGTGGTAAAGCGCTGGAAATATTTTTCTAAAAGACAAGTCGCCATCTCCTCCAAAGATTACGAGGTCGAAATTGTCCATTGTTTGTTTTTGATTCGCTGTCATATTTTCAATAAGATGCTCAAAGATAATTTACTTAGTGTAGTTTTTACACTATCTGTTTGATATTTAATCTGCACTTAACAAAGCATAACTAAGACTTACTATTGTGAAATCATAGCAAATCAGTAAAAAATGGAATGGATTGATCTCGGCTTAATGGGGCTATTCTTGGCTACATTTCTAGCGGCAACGGTAGTTCCGTTCAGCTCAGAATTTGTTTTGGCTGGGTTGATTTTGGCTGATTTCGATCCAATTCATTGCCTTATCATAGCTACTATAGGCAACACGCTGGGCGGAATGACGAGCTTTGGACTTGGCTATTTAGGCAATTGGCATTGGATTAATCGTTATTTAAACGTAGAAGAAAGGAAAGTGGAGCGGTGGAAACATGCCATCAATCGATTTGGAGCATACATGGCCTTATTGTGCTGGCTACCATTTGTAGGAGACGTCATCGCAATTTCCCTTGGGCTCTTCAAAACATCTGTTTGGAGAGTGATTATTGGGATGACATTGGGCAAGGCAGCGCGGTACGCATTCGTAATCTGGGCTTTACTGTTCTCTACACATTAGGCCTCAAGCTGCATGACTTCCTCCAAAACGTCAGTGGCTTTCTCCAAGGTAGAAATATTGGTAAACACCAGGCTTAGTCGATCGTTGCGCTCCCTCAACTGAACCCGATTTGAGTTGGCTTGAACGAACATTAATACTTTCTCAAATTTCGGAGATTGGAAATATGTTGAGGCTTTATCTGAAATGAAATAGCCTATGATCTTTTTGTTCTTGAACACCACTTTTTCAAAGCCAATGTCTTTTCCAGCCCATATCAAACGTTTCGATCGCAGGAGTCGCTCAAAAGATGGGGGGATGGGACCAAAACGATCTTCTACACCCTTCATAAATCTTTCCAATGCATCCAAGTCGTTGATATCAGCCAGGCTTCGATAAATATTCATGCGCTCAGTGATGTTGTTGATGTAATCGTCTGGAATCATGACTTCAAGATCGGTTTCCAACTGACAATCACTCACGTAAACTCTTTCCTTGTCCTCTTCAAATAAGCCTTTGAATTCTGTTTCTTTCAACTCCTCCATGGCTTCTTCGAGAATCTTCTGATACGTTTCGTATCCTATGTCTGTAATGAAACCACTTTGTTCGCCACCGAGTAAATTTCCTGCGCCACGAATGTCTAAATCGCGCATGGCAATGCTAAACCCACTGCCCAATTCACTGAATTGCTCGATTGCTGTGAGTCGCTTTCTTGCTTCGCTGGTGAGCGTGCTCATTGGCGGACAAAGCAAATAGCAAAACGCTTTTCGATTAGATCTTCCAACCCTTCCACGCATTTGATGTAAATCACTCAAGCCGAAATTCTGCGCCTGATTGATAATAATGGTGTTGGCATTTGGAATGTCGAGTCCACTTTCAATAATGGTGGTAGATACCAATACATCAAACTCTCCTTCAATAAAGCGAAGCATTACTTCTTCCAACTGATGACCTTCCATCTGTCCGTGCGCAAAATCGACTTGCGCTTCAGGAACAATCTTCTTGATCATGGCGCATACTTCAGCAATATTCTGAACGCGATTATGAATAAAGAATACCTGCCCATTTCGCGTAAGCTCCGCGTAAATCGCATCTTTGATTACTGCTTCGTTGAAGGTATGCAGCTCTGTTTGAACTGGGTAGCGGTTGGGAGGTGGCGTATTGATCACACTGAGGTCTCGAGCACCCATCAGAGAAAATTGAAGTGTTCGTGGAATCGGTGTTGCAGTTAGCGTGAGGGAATCAACATTCACCCGCATGGTTTTCAATTTGTCCTTCACACCCACGCCAAACTTTTGCTCTTCATCAATGATCATCAAGCCCAAGTCTTTAAACTTTACATCCTTGCCCACGATGCGATGCGTGCCAATGAGGATATCAATCTTCCCCTCTGCCAGCTTTTTCAGTGTTTCCTTTTGCTGTTTAGCTGATCTGAATCGGTTGATATAATCCACCGTGACAGGAAAATCCTTGAGTCGATCACTAAAGGTTTTATAATGCTGTGCAGTAAGGATTGTGGTTGGTGCCAACACAGCCACTTGCTTTCCATCGGTAGCTGCTTTGAAAGCAGCGCGCACTGCTACTTCTGTTTTTCCAAAACCTACATCACCACACACCAAACGATCCATCGGGTAAGGTTTTTCCAAATCAGCCTTTATGGCATTGGTTGCCTTCTCTTGGTCAGGAGTGTCTTCATAGATAAATGAAGACTCCAACTCGGTTTGCAAATAGGTATCTGGACTATAAGCAAATCCGTTTTTTAGCTTTCGCTCTGCATACAATTTGATCAAATCGTAGGCAATTTCTTTGACCTTTTTCTTAGTCTTATTCTTCAGGTTTTGCCACGCATTAGAACCCAGCTTATTGATTTTGGGCGGAGTGCCCTCTTTCCCCACAAATTTTGAAATTCGGTGCAAAGAATGAATGCTCACATACAATACATCACCGCCTGAATAAATCAAACGAATGGCCTCCTGCATCTGTCCATTCACATCGATCTTTTGAATGCCCGAATACTGTCCAATGCCGTGATCAATATGCACCACATAATCACCCGGCTGCAAATCGCTGAGTTCTTTGAGTGTTATTTGACGTTCAGCATCTGCAAAGCCTTCTTTCAATCGGTAGCGATGGTAACGCTCGAACAATTGATGGTCGGTGTAGCACACCAATTTCGCATCATGATCGATAAAACCTTCGTGAATAGCGGTATTGATTCCCTCAAAATCAAACGGCTTTTCTTCTCCGTCTCTGTTCTGAAGAATATCTTCAAATATTTGATGCAAACGAGCAATTTGCTTAGGATTTGAAGTGAAGATGTAGTTGTAAAACCCGTTTTTCGTGTGATTCGTCAAATCATTGATCAACAAATCAAAGTTCTTGTTGAACGATACTTGCGGGGTTTGGTTGAACCTGATTTCTAAATCTGATTTCATCAAGCTTGGACGATCAAACTCAACTTGGGTGAAAGCACTCAGCTGCTCTAAAAACACTTCTTCGCTCACATACAGTTCAGAAGGTTGAACTTGCTTCACAGGACCTTTCAATCGCGAAAATTTCTCTTCTGCTTTTTTAAATCCATCTGCTACATGCTCCTGTATCAACTCAAAATTCTTCATCCATACCACGGTATTTTCTGGTAGGTATTGGAGAAAGGTTTGTCGCCCTTCCTTCAAGGCTTGCTTTTGCACGTCAGGTATAATGCTGAAATGCTGATGGTCTTTAACGCTGAGCTGAGAAACTGGATCGAAGGTGCGCAAGCTGTCTACTTCATCACCAAACAATTCAATGCGGTAAGGCCTATCGTTTGAAAAGCTCCAGATGTCAATGATTCCACCGCGAATGGCATATTGGCCGGGTTGATAGACAAAATCAACGCGATCAAATTCCAACTCTTGTAGCATCTCATTTACGAAGTCTTGAGAAAGATTGTCACCTGCATGAACGGTCAATGTATTCTTGACCAAGCTCTGCTTTGTGACTACTTTTTCAGACAAGGAATCGGCATATGCAACGATCACAAAATGCCTCTTTCGCGTATTGATTGCGCTCAATACCTCTGCTCGCATCAATCCGTTTTCCCCTTCCTTCTTCTTGCCAGAAAATTCTTCTAGGTCTTCTTGAATTGCCTCATACGCCTTTTTATCACTATGCGGAAAAAAGAAAATTCGATTGGGAGAAATAAGATTCTGTAGGTCATTGTAAAAATACGCAGCCTCTTCTCGGTCGTTGAACACAAGCAAGTGATGAACATCTGTCTTTTTGAAGGCCGCAGCCACGATAAAGCTTAGCGCAGAACCGGCTATTCCTTTTATCCGATGACGAACAGGCGTAGGAAGATCAGGTCCAAACTCAAATTGATCAATTTGCGGACTTCGTTCAAAATGCTTTTTAAGGTCGTCTATTCCCACTGTTCTAACGAACCACGAAAGTCGTTAAAAGTTGATTGCCATTCAGCA
>Ga0181558_10001590_pt1 | contig 21767 bp, 16 predicted proteins | sample 011ome_22_FD_133754 | JGI IMG/M metagenome (GOLD analysis project Ga0181558, IMG submission 133754) | Coastal salt marsh microbial communities from the Groves Creek Marsh, Skidaway Island, Georgia - 011507BT metaG (megahit assembly) | ecosystem: Environmental > Aquatic > Marine > Intertidal...
ATCGAATCTTCGGCATTGCTTTTGGCCTTGGCCTTGTCGAAGTTGTCGGTACGGGTATCGAGAATTACATAATCTGATCCATCGGCGGAAAGGTTGACCGAGTCAACGGGATCAAACGTTACCTGATCGAGCTCCTGCATCGGGCGATTCAGTAGTTCATCAATCACCCCCTGGCGCCGCTGTCTGGCATTGAGTTGTTCCAATCGACCCACAAAAATCATCACTTCCCCACCCTCTGGAATGGCTTTTTTAACCAAGCCACCGAGTGCTCTTCCCGCCTTGTAATTATTTGTTCCAATGTAAACAAGACGATCGCTCTTAGGAGCATCCGCATCTTGAGTAATTAATATGGTGTTTTGTCCAACTTCATTAAGAAAGGGAGTTTGGTTCTCTGCATCAATCGGACTAACCGCAATTCCATCCACCCCCTTAGCCAGGAGGGCTTCCATCATTCGCTTCTGGTCGACCACTCCCTTGGGGGGCATCAGCACCTCGCAATTCACACCAAACTCTTTCTCGGCAATACGAACGCCCGCGGCACACAAATCCCAAAAGGGATCAATCCCATTGGTAACATAGGCGAATGTGGGGGCATCGGACTCTTCGGACTCCGTAGTGGAGCCACCCCCTCCACAACTGTAGAAAAGAAGAAGGAAGCTGCTTAAAATTAACGGGACAAGGGCTTTTTTCATAATCATAGGGTCATTAAAGAAGGGGTCTTCGGGAGCGGTCAAGTCTTACCACGGGGTGCGACCACCGTTCACACAGAGCGTTTGCCCCGTGATGAAAGAGGCTTCCTCTGAGGCAAAATACCTAACCGCATCCCCCACATCCTTAGGGGAACCCCAGCGCCCGACAGGAATAGTGCTCAAATACGCATCCTTGTCTTCCTGAGGATCATGGAGATGTCGATCCGTAGGAATCCACCCCGGGGCGACAGTATTAACGGTTATACCACAAGGTGCCAACTCTACCGAGAGACTCCGGCTCCACCCAATCTGCCCCCCTTTTGCAGCGACATAAGCAGTAAACTGAGGAACGGATGCATGGTAGACTTCACTGGTGATATTGATAATTCGCCCCCATTTTCTCTTCTTCATCCCGGGGAGTGCGGACTGGGCCAGAAGAAAGGGGCTAAGCACAAAAAATTCATACATATCCCGATAAAAATCAGCGTCATATTCCTCGATCGGTTTTTGAGGCTGCGGACCGGTGGCATTGGGGACGAGGATATCGAGGGAACCGAATTTTTCCTCCACCGCCTCCACCATTGCCCGCACCTGATCCGCATCGGTCACATCCGCTCGCACCATCATAACATGGCCACCCTTGGCTTGTAGGACCTCCCTTGCCTTTTCTGCGACTTCGCGGTTTCCATGATAATTGAGGGCTACTTTGGCACCGGCATCGACCAGGCTTTCGGCTACTCCCAGCCCCAATCCGCGGGTGCTACCGGTGATCAGGGCCGCTCGATTTTCTAAAATAAAATTCATAGAAAAACTGAATTAGACTGAATTTTTTGACACATCAAATGTATTCCAAATATCAAATTTACCTGCAATGACTCAGCCCAGAAAGGCAGAAGCGGGGCAACCACGGACACCCAGTCCATCGACCACGAACACCCGCCCGGCATTCTCTTCGACCATGGTTTTGTGAATCCCGGTGGTGACAAACAAGCGATCGAACTGACTCCCCCCAAAGGTACAGGCGGTGGTCTCAACACAGGGCAACTCCACCCTTCGCAGGAGCACTCCTGTTCCCGGGTCGATCTGCAGTACCGCACCGCCATGACAGATCGCCACCCATAGATTGCCTGCGGTATCTATGGTCATTCCATCCGGGGAACCATCCACTCCCAGCAAAGCAAAATCAACCACTTTCTGGGGGTTCGATATGGCCCCGCTTGCAGAATCATATTGGTAGGCAACCACCTCTTGAGTCGGTGTATCGATGTAGTACATCAATCCTTTTTGTTGATCCCAGCAAATTCCATTGGAGTTGGTCACTCCGGATATTTTCTGGCTCAAATTCAGGGAGGTGTCCAACTGGTAAAGGTTGGCGTCGCCGGTCTTTTTGACCGTACTGATGGTGCCCGCCCAGAATCTTCCGGCAGGGTCGCACTTGCCATCATTAAACCGGTTGTCTGGCCTTTTATCCGCCTCAGGGTCGGCAAGGTGGGTCTTTTCTCCGCTCTGTGGATTAAAACGGAAAATTCCTGAATCCCCCGCACAGACAAGGTCGCCCACCTTTGTTGGCACTACCGTGCCCATTCGCTCGCCCATCTCCCAGACGGTTTCCTCATCTGTTTGGGGATTTAATCGAATCAGGGAGTGCCCCTCAATATCGACATAAAATAGGCATCCTTCCCAAAAGATTGGGCCTTCTCCCCACTTTGAAATCCGACTGCCGATGCAACTTATTGTAATATGACTCATCAATTGTGTGTTCTGACTAACTCAAAAGTTTGAAGCACCATTTGTCAGCATCATAGTAAAAGCACTTCAACTAAAGGATTTGATTTTACATGTAAACCTAACCTTATTCATGCCATTTTTTGATATCTATAATTTAGCGACCCACTTGATTAAAAACCTAATTCGGACTTAAGCATAGCAGTTTTTAGTTGTTTGAGAAATACACCCCTTTGACTTTATTTTATCAATTATTGACTTTCGTCCGACGGAGCGAGGACGGCTTACTGAAGTAGGATGAGGAAGTAGCATTGAGCACAACGACTCTCTTTACGGAAGGAACTCCTTTCCTAGGCTGTTTTACTTTAAGATCAGTCAACCCGGATAGGCAAAGGAACGAATTTGCTCAACGATCAATCACTAAAGTTTTTGCAATGCGTAGGTATCCTTGGAGTCCTTGACGGCCCAACCGGCTTGCTGGATTTTATCGCGGAAAAGATCGGCCTTCGCCCAGTCCCTAGATTGCTTGGCCTGCCATCTTTGTTCGGCCCATACGGTCACCTCCTTGGGGACATCCTCTTCAGCAGATTCGGTAAACCTGAAACCAAAAAGATCAAGCACCGCATGAAAACCGGCTTGGAGGTGCTTCAACTCATCCCCAGCAGGGTCGTATTCCCCACTCTGCAGAGCATCGGTATGCTCACGCACCAGGCTGAATAATTTGCCGAGTGCATCAGGGGTATTCAGGTCATTGAGCACCGCCTGCTGAACGGGAAGAAACGGCCCGAACTCTGTTTGCAAGGTGCTTCCCCCCGACAGGTCCAGGCAACCTATCTTCCTGGCAAATTCATGTAATTTGTTCAGAGCCTTGGTCGCAGCCTTAAGTGAATCGAAGGTGAAATTTAGGGGCTGCCGGTAACTGCCTGAAAGCAGGACATATCGTACAGCCTGCGGATCGTAGCCCTGTGCCTTGAGATCATCGAGGGTATGAAGATTCCCCAGAGACTTGCTCATCTTTGTGCCTTCCACCATCAAATGGGCGATATGAAACCAGTGGCGGGCAAATGTCTTATCGGTGACTGCCTCTACCTGAGCAATCTCATTTTCATGGTGCGGGAAAACCAGGTCCACCCCCCCCGAGTGCAAATCAAAGCTTTCACCCAGGTGCTTCAGGCAAATGGCACTGCACTCAATATGCCACCCAGGCCGGCCTTCTCCCCAGGGAGAACCCCAGTAATTCTCTCCATCTTCTGGACGCCTTGCCTTCCACAGGGCAAAATCGGCGGCTGAGTCGCGGTCGTATTCATCGGAGGTCTCCCGCTCATTGCTAGAGGTGGTGATTTGCCGCTCAGCGAGGCGGGACAAGGCCCCGTACTTGTCAAATGCATCCACTTTAAAATACACCGATCCATCCGGACCCTGGTAGGCTTTTCCGCCAGCCACTAGGCGCTCGATCAGGGCGATCTGCTCGGGAACATGGCCCACTGCCGAGGGTTGCACATGGGGAGCAAGCAGGTTTAAGGACTGGCAATCCTGCTGAAACCGTTCGGTCCAGCGGTTAGTGAACGCACTCAGACTCACCCCTTCCGCCTGCGACTCCCGGATGGTCTTGTCATCCACATCGGTGAGATTTCTTGCATGGTAGGTCTTTTGACCGCTGGTTTCGAGGGCCCGCCGGAAGATATCCTGCAGCACGAAGGTGCGGAAATTGCCAACATGAGCCGGCCCATAGACTGTGGGTCCACAGCAATAAAAACGAACGGATTCCCCATCCATTGGAAACACCTCCTGAACCCCCCGGGTCAAGGTGTCATAAAGTTTCAGAACCATAACGGTAAAAACGGAATGGGTTGGCTTACTCCTCCGCAATCCGGATTGGCTTAATGTCCCACTTGGGGTTTTGCCCCAAAAAGCGGCATGGATTGTTGTGAAAAATTTCCACCGCTTCCTGCAGGCTATGTCCGCGCTTGCGGAAGTCGACGATGCACTCCTGCAAAGTAAATGGATCGCTTGGACCCCAGTCTGCGGAGGAATTGACCAACAATCTCTCCGTCGAGTATTTCTCCAAAATATCTACCGCCCGACGTGGACTGCACTTGGTCACAGGGTAAAGGGTCATGCCCGCCCAGTATCCCGCGTCCAACACCCAGTCGATGGTCTGCTCCTCGACATGATCGATCCATATCTTGTCGGGATTCACATCCATTCCCGCAAGCACTTCCAGCACCTTCTTGGTGCCATGGGCTTTATCAGACAAATGCGGAGTATGGATGAGCACCAATTGATCGTGCTTCATTGCCAGTTCCACATGAGCCTCCAGTCCGGCAATCTCATTGGCTGTGGATTTGTGAAGCCCGGTTTCTCCAATCCCCAGGCAGTTTGGTTTGTCCAAAAACTCAGGCATTTGACGGAGCACCTCGTTGGTCAGCTCAACATTTTCTGCCTCCTTCGGATTTACTGCAACCCAGCAAAAATGCCGGATGCCAAACTCGGCAGCCCGGGTCGGTTCAAATTCCGAAATTTGAGCAAAATAATCGATGAAGGTCTCGGGATGCCTGCGGTCAAAACCTGCCCAAAATGCAGGCTCACAGACGGCAACCACTCCGGACATGGCCATACGCTCATAGTCCTGGGCAGTGCGGGCAATCGCGTGGTAATGGGGTTGAATAATTTGCATGGGAAAATGGCTCGGTTCAGTTGATTCGGGAAAAGTGCTCGAGTAACAGGGCCGCCCGGTTAGCCTCGGGTTGATCCTCACGGGAAAGCAGTTGCATAGCCTCTCTTAGCACCTGCAATCTGCTCTCGTCTTCGGCTTTCTCCCCTGCACGTTTGACCGCTTCATCGTAGCGGTCCAGCAGTGCAGCCACTTCAAGTAAATCGCGGCGGGCTTCCAAATAATAGGTGTCTAAGGTTTGCTTCGGGGTAAGCATGGTCGTGAAGGTTGAGCGGTTAGTAAGCTGAATACCCCTTATCCAACAGGTATTAGGGAGGAGTGGTGGTGAAGAATTTTCGGCTGGTTGCTCTCATCAACCAGGAAGGAATACCGGGCGGGAAACTCCTGACGATCGCCGGCATCCCCATGAAAAAAAGTGTAGGTCCCGGTGTATAAGGAAAGATGGTCACCCACTTGCTCGCGGCGGGCCCCCGCCTGATCAAACTTTACCCCGGCACCCGCACGGGAAGTAAATCCCTCAAAGTAGGCTCGAATCCCTGTAGGATCGTCAACTGGGGCGGTGGCAAAAGTGGCAAGGAGGCGGGCTCTCTCTGAATACAAAGAGCAGATCTCATCGACTTTTCCGGCATTGACTAATTCGTTCCAAATTTCAGGGAGGTTTTTCATTTAATTTGAATTGTTTGCACCATACCGAATCACTCAACGGCACTCAATCTCATTAGGAATGAAGGTGGGTAAATTTTTTAATTAGCCCAGAGCCTTTTGCCATAAATCCGGCTTAAATCCCTGAAGGGAGAGGTTCTTCCCAATCAACACCGGTCGCTTGACTAGGTTACCCCGCTTGCTCAACAGATCGAGGGTTTCTTCCACTGATAAATTCGGTAGCAACTTCTTGGTGGCAGGATCACGATAGTCCGCACCAGAAGTATTGAATAGTTTTTTTAAATTGCCATCGTGACTAGCAAGTAACTGCATCAATTCAGGACAGGTCGGAGGATGCTCCCGGATCGCAACCCTCTCGTATGACACCCGCTTTGCGTCAAGCCACTTGCGTGCCTTAATACAAGTCGAGCACTTTTCGTATTCGTAAAATTTGAATTTCATTGGTTTAAGACTAGAAGATTTATAATCTGTTTACCTCATTCAATCAAGTCACCCTCTTTCTAGTCCTCATGAAGTCAATACTACAATGGTCACTGTGGCCTCTATCCGTCGTGCTTGTATTTGCATCATGTGGTCCCAACGATTCTCATAACCAAGAATTTCCCCAACCCAAACCATCTACAATGGAAGTTTTGCAAAAGACACTGGACAATGGATTAACCATTTATTTAAGCCCCAATTCCGAAGAACCTCGGTTTTATGCTGAAATTGTTACCCGAGCGGGGAGTAAGCATGACCCATCCTCCAACACCGGCCTGGCTCATTACCTCGAGCACTTGCTCTTCAAAGGGACCCGATCCTTTGGCACTCAGGACTTTGCCAAGGAAGAACCGATCCTGAATGAGATTACCTCTCTTTATGAGCAAAGAGGAGCTGAGCAAAATGAATCAAAACGTGCAGAAATCTATCGCAGAATTAACTCCTTGTCCGCCGAAGCATCCCAGTTTGCGATTCCCAATGAAATGGACCGGGCCTACAGCGATATGGGAGCCAAAGGCCTAAATGCCCATACCTGGCATGAGGAAACAGTCTACAAGGTCGACCTTCCGGCCAATCGTCTGGAACACTGGGCAAAAATCGAAAGCGAACGGTTTGCCCAGCCCGTCTTCCGCCTCTTCCATACGGAATTGGAAACGGTTTATGAAGAAAAGAACCGGGCCATCGACAACAAGCACCGGCTAATTTACCGGGCGGTAAACGACCTGCTTTTTAAGGTTCATCCTTATGGACAGCAATCTACCCTCGGCACAGTCGAACACCTCAAGAACCCATCCATTCTCGCCATCGAGGAATTTTATGCCAAGCACTATGTCCCTCAAAATATGGCCATCTGCCTTGCAGGTGATCTTGAACCGGAACCCACCTTTGCACTAATTGAAAAATATTTCTCATCCTGGCAAAACAAAGATGCCCTTAGACCCGAACCCCAGTGGGAAGAAGCCCCTCTAAAAGGGCGGGAATTCGTTGAGGTCGAATACCTGGGCGAGGAACAGGTGGTTCTCGCCTTTCGCACTGCTCCGCGTCACCACGAAGATTATGCCGCTCTTCGCCTCGTAGATATGATCCTCGACAATTCAGTTGCAGGATTAATCAACCTTGACCTGGTGGAAAAACAAAGAGTTCGTGCCGCCGGTTGCCATCCTCAAAATTTAAATGATTATGGTGCCCACTTTCTTTACGGCATCCCCAAAGACGGCCAAACACTGGAGGAAGTCGAGTCTTTGCTGCTGGAACAAATTGATCGGGTAAAGCGGGGGGATTTTGAGCCGTGGATTTTGGATGCGGTGCTCAACGATTTTAAAAAACGCCAAAAAGAAAACTACGAAAAGAATGATAAGCGGGTCGAATTACTTCGCGACACATTCCTCGCCTTCGTCGATTGGCAGGTAACCCTTGACGAAATTTCAGACATGGGAAAAATATCTAGGGAGGAAATTATCCGGATAGCCCAGAAATATTACGGCTCGGATTATGTGGTCGGATTCCGGGTGGATGCCCAGCATGACCTGCCCTCCATTGAGAAGCCACCGATTGACCCACTTTCCATCGACCCCAATAAATCATCTTCATTCATGGATGCGGTGGAACAGCTTGACTATGAACCTCTTACCCCCAAGTTCCTTCAACCGAAGAAGGATTTCACGGTAAAGGAAATTTCTCCGGGCGTTCGCCTCATTCATGCATTCAATCCAATCAACGATCTGTTTCATTTGGAAGTTCGTTTGGAAATGGGCTTTGACCACCAACCCATGCTCTCCTTCGCCAAAAGAATGCTGGACCGTGCGGGTGCGGGTACAATGGACTCCGAGCAGCTCAAAATTGAATGGTACAAACTGGGTACTGACTTTGGCTTCGGTGTGCAGGAGCATTTTTCCAATTTCTCAATCAATGGACTGGACGAGTATTTCCTGCCATCTATTGAACTTGCCGGCAGGCACCTGCTCGCCCCCAAGACATCGGAGGATGCCTGGTCACTGACCAAGGGAATTATTCTTTCCGAGCGGGATGATGAACAGAAGGATCCTAATTCACTGTCTCATGCCCTCGCCCATTTTCACCGCTACGGTAAAAATTCCCGCTATCTCAAAAGAGCGTCGGATAACGACTTGAACGGAACGACAACCACTGGACTGACCGAGATCATCAGACAAGCTGTTCACTCTCCCCGCACCATCCTCTATTACGGCCCTCGCACGCCTGAGGAAATTGCACAGCTTATCGATGGGACTTTCTTAACCACTAAACCCACCCAACAGACCGCGAATGTAGCCCCTGATCGCTCCATCAATCCTCAACAAAATCAGGTTTTCTTCCTCGACAAAGAAATGGCTCAGGCACAGGTGAGGCTCGAATTCGCCTGTGGCTTACTGGATGAGTCCCTGACCCCTTCCATTCAGTTGTTCAATGAGTATTTCGGGGGAGGCATGGCAGGGCTCGTTTTCCAAGAGTTGCGCGAGGCTCGGGCCCTGGCCTATTCGGCATGGGCACGGTTTTTCACACCTGCCCGGCCCAATGAGGAAAATGTGCTGGTAGGATCGATCGGTTGCCAGGCTGATAAAACATTGGATGCAGTGGATGCCTTCATTGATTTACTCCGAAAAATGCCCCTCAGCGATACCCGTTGGAAGTCCGCCCACACCTCTATCCTCAGTAATTACCGAACCAACCCCATCCCTTCCCGCTCCATTCCGAGGTTCGTCTATGATGTTGATCGGCTAGGACTGCCGATAGATCCCAGGGCCCAACGGTTTGAAAAACTGCAAGGAGCAAAAATCGGTGATTTTGAAGATTTTTATCTCCAAAACATTCAGCCCCGACCGATTCTTTTTTCTATTGTCGGCGATTCCAACCGAATTGACCTCGCAGGTCTCGAAAAATACGGGGACATCACCAAGGTGTCACCCCAGGAATTGTTTAATCGCTAGTACCCGCGTCTTGAGCACCCCTGGTTCGGGCCGGCATTTCTTCCACTGGATGATCATCATTCACTGATTTCTCCCTGGGGGGCTCGAGTGGGGCAACTTCACGCAATGACTGGACCGCCTGTTCCAAAGGCAAAGGGGCAGAATGGATCGGCTGTTTTTCCTGATCTGGACTCGTAGTGGGCAAACCAAGAACCCGCCGGAAAAAATTAAACACTTTGAAGCTCTCCTCCTCTTTTTCTGCCTGATTTGTAAGCCTTAGGATCAGTTGTTGGGATTCTCCGCTCTTGAAATCAGTCATCGTACAACTGCAGCTACCCGAAGAATTCTTACTGGGAAATTCAATCACATCGATTCTGCCCATCGGAGTGAATTCATCCATTGCCTCGGCAACCTCCATGCGCAGGCTGACCCTGCGTTTTTCGAAGTTAAACATGCGAAGACTTCTAACCTCTACTGAACCCTTCTGCTCTAACATGGTGTCCATGCCTTGCCTAAGACTGTTGATAATTTCGACTGCGCGTTTCATGGGAAGAAGTTAATTTCTAGAATTCATGACCTAAAGCAACTGAATTTTACAGGGAAAGAATACTTGGTTTCTATCTATTTCCACTTCTGTATAGTTCATTGCCCTTCTCGCAAGGTGGTTCGATCGGGAGGTTGGCTGATATCGTAATTGACGCTAAATCTTGCTTGGTCTATTTTACTTGGCTTTGCTTGCGGGTCGGTAGCTCAATCGGTAGAGCAGTGGCCTTTTAAGCCATTGGTTCCGGGTTCGAGTCCCGGCCGGCCTACCAAGCGGATTCACTGATTCCCTCCGCAAGCACCCTGACCATCATCGGGGCTAGCTACAAATTGCCGGATTTTCTCCCAATCTGTTTTGCCACTCGGCAACAGGGGTATCTTATCCACTGCGATGAAATGCCTGGGGATCCACAGGTTGGGAATTCCCTTTTCCATTAAGCCATTCCTCACCTTGGCCTGGTCGACAGACTGCGAGCACACCACGACCAATTTTTCACCCTTTTTCTCGTCCTGAACTGCCGAAACAACGAGCATGGGTTCATCGCTGGGGCACAATCCCAAAACACCGAGAATTTCCTCTTCCACCCTTCCATGAGGAACCATTTCTCCACCTATTTTTGAGAATCTCGATACCCTTCCTTCTATCCAAAGAAATCCGTCCGCATCCAACCGGCCAAGGTCTCCCGTCTTAAACCATCCATCCTCATCGAGCACTTCCTTGGTTTTCTCCACATCACCCCAATAACCTGAAAATATATTCGCTCCACGAAAACAAAGAATTCCACCCTTCTCACTGTCCGTCTCTGTGCCATTTCCCGGATCAATCGTACGGCACTCCACTCCCTGTAATAACCGCCCTACGGAACCGCACCTTTTTCCTTTCCCTGGCAGATTGAAGGACAATGCCGGAGATGTTTCGGTCAATCCATAGCCTTCCAGGTACTGACAATTTATTTTTTCTTCCCAGCGTTTGCGAAAGGGAACAGGGCTTTTTTCCGCCCCGGCAACGACATAGCGAATACTATCAAGCTCACCATGTTCGGCCTTTTTTAAATATCCACGCAGGAAGGTAGGGGTGCCCAATAAAATCTCCGCCCTCTGCTCGGAGATTGCCCGGATATTCAACCGATGGTCCAAGGGAGAGGGAGTGGTTACAACCGGCAAGCCACGCAGGGTGGAAAAAATCATCCCCACGGTCATCCCAAAACTGTGAAACAAGGGAAGGTTGACTAATACAATCGGCAGATCACGAAAAAGCTCCAGTTCCTGTAATTGCCAGCAATTTTCAAGTAAGTTTCGATGGGACAGGGGCACCCCCTTGGGCTTCCCCGAACTCCCGCTGGTGAAAAGAAGAGTGGCTACTTGTTCTCCACCCATCAAAGGAATCTGGAACTTCCTGGCCACTCGCTTTGGAAATATCCAGGCGAGCAGGCAAGTCTGGAATACCAACCAGCGTTTGCCTGCGATCTCCTTTATAAATTCCTCCACCCAAAAACAATTCTCAGGCCAGGGGAATTGAGGGAACTTTTTCTTCATCGCGAATGCAGACAGAACCGTTTCCACCCCCGAACTGTTCAGAATTTCACGATTTATTTCAGCACCCAGAGTGAAATTTAGGTTAACTGGCACACGACCGCACAAAAATAGTGCGAAGTTGGCCACAAAACCCGGCAGACCGGGCGGAAGCATCACGCCCACCCTTTGCCCCACCACTTGATTCGAAATCTGCCTACTCAGGAGCAGAGAAAGGGAAAGAACCACCCCTCTGGGTAAAAATTTCTTTTCAGGCAAGCCATAGTCGATAAGGAAGTTACTGAACGGCCTAGACCTAAGGGACTGAAAAATTTTCATCCCCAAGTTGCCATCAATTGCACTAGACATAATGGAAAGCATATACCCTTGGCTTTGCCGTTGCCAATCATTCCTGAAAGAACATTATAAAGAATTGTCTGAAATTACCTTTTCAGACCAAAATTCCACCCCCCCATTTTTATTGATCCTCTCTCTTCCTTTTAGATGGATAACCAAAGTATTTTGATTTACGACACAACCCTTAGGGACGGCTCTCAGGCGGAGGGTGTCTCCTTTACGGTTGCTTCCAAATTGCGGGTAGCAGAAAAACTTGACCAGTTTGGGGTTGATTACATCGAGGGCGGCTGGCCAGGGAGCAATCCTAGGGACATGGCTTTCTTTGAACAGGCGGTAAGGCTGAACTTAAAGCATGCAAAGATTGCTGCTTTTGGCTCGACCAGACGGGCAAATACCCCCGTGGAGGAGGATGCCCAAGTCAAACTCCTACTCGATGCCCAAACCCCAGTAGTGACCATTTTCGGAAAATCATGGCTCCTGCATGTCACTGATGTATTGCGGACCACCCCAGAAGAAAACCTCCAGATGATCGAGGATACGGTCCGGTATCTGAAGGAACAGGGTAAGGAAGTGGTCTACGATGCTGAACACTTTTTTGACGGATTTCTTGATGATGGGGAATATGCCCTGTCCACCCTCGAAGCCGCACAACGGGGAGGTGCCGACTTCCTCACCCTCTGCGAAACCAACGGTGGAAAACTGGTTACTCCATTTAATAAAATTACCGAGGCTGTGGTCGGCCATTTCCCCAACTCCAAGATCGGGGTGCACTGCCATAATGACGCCGGCGTCGGTGTGGCGGTCAGCCTGGCTGGTGTTGAAGCAGGGGCAGTTATGGTACAAGGAACCATGAATGGGTATGGTGAGCGCAATGGCAATGCCAACCTAACCACCATCATTCCCAATCTTGAATTAAAAATGGGATTTTCCACCCATTGCGGGCAAAACATTTCCAAATTAAGAGACCTTTCCCTCTTCATTGACGACTCGACCAATTTAAGACCCGATATACGAGCTCCCTATGTGGGGGCCGCTTCCTTCGCCCACAAGGGCGGTGTGCATGCGGATGCCGCATCGAAGTCAACCCGCAGTTACGAACACATTGACCCCGCAACCGTCGGCAACCGCACCCGCGTGCTCGTTTCCGATATGTCCGGGCGAAGCAGCATAATGCTCAAAGCAAAGGAGATGGGCATGGATGTGGATGGAAGATCCCCGGAGATGAAATCTTTCCTTGAGGAGTTGAAATCCTTGGAATTCAAGGGATACGAATTTGAATCTGCTGATGCTTCCTTTGACCTCCTGTTGCGCAGATTTCTCCGGGGAGAAGAGCCCGCCTTTGAGGTTCTCAGATTTCATGTGGGCGTGGAAGGATCGAGCCACGAGGACAGTGTTACCTCCGAGGCCACAGTGAAATTGAAAGTCAGGGACGAGGTGCGTCACATCGTGGCGGAAGGGAACGGACCAGTCTCTGCTTTGGATCATGCCCTGCGCAAGGCATTGGAAAAAGACTTTCCCTTCATTTCAGAGGTTACCCTGATCGACTTTAAAGTTCGTATTCTCGAGAGCAACCAAGGCACCAATGCGATTACCCGCGTCCATGTGGAATCCACCGATGGTCACTCAACATGGGGTACAGTCGGTGTAAGTGATAATGTGATTACTGCAAGCTGGGAGGCACTGGTTGACTCCGTGACTTACAAGATCCTTTTGGAATCCGATAACCAGTCGTAAGTCTTGACCCGCGGGCCCACCGGATGCCAGACGGCAGAGGTTGTCCTCGTATACCAAATTTCCACAGGAATGCCGAGTCCGGCAGCAAGGTGGCCCGGCCCCGAATCGTTTCCGAGATACTGATCCGCCTGCAAGGACAGCTGATTTTTCAGTTCCTGGACAGTGACAGGTTCGATCAGTGAGACTTGAGGATGCTGGCAAAGTGCATGCTTCTTCAGAAAATTTCCCGCTTGCTCATCCGCTTCTCCCAACGAAAAAACGACTTTCCCTTCCCTCTTTGATGCAATCCATTGATTTGCCCGATCGATAAAATACTCCATCGGCAGGTTCTTTCCCACTGCCCCACTCCCCGGGTGTATCCATAAAGAACGCTGCCAGTCCCTCCATGCACCTCCAATTATTTGCTGAGACAATAAATCTTTGGGGGCCTCCCATCCAAGTACGCACAGGGCTTGAGCAACAAAATGGTCTCCCTCCACCGGGCGGGGGGGAATTGCAAACACAGAACTTGCCCCTGCACGAATCATTTCGTCGTGCCACCCTCGTTCCATCCAAAAACTTACCACAGTGGTACCCGCGACCATCGGAGGTGGGCGTCCGCTGAGTTCATCCAAATTCCCTACCTCCAACCATGCCCAGTTATCGTTTAAAAGCCCGGCATAGTGTGAATGTGTATAAAGGAGGACTTCTTCGTACCTTGACCTCGCAAGCTGAAGCAGGGGCAGGGTAAGAATAAAGTCACCCAGTCCCCCACCCCGCAAAAAAATGATCTTTTTCCCCATTGGACCGCGGATCCTCCCCTCAAGGAAATTCGTTCCTTACCTCAATTGGGTGATCCGTTTTTCGATAAAGGAACGGACCGCCAGAGAGTTCACTCCGACCTGGTATTTTTTGGGCGTTTTTTGGAGCAAAGCCTGCAGGGCCGGTGCGGTCGGACGGTCCAGCCCGGCATCCTCAAAAACCTGGGGAAATTTTGCCGGATGAGCGGTGGCCAGAATCACCGCGGGTTGATCAGCAGGAAGCTCCTTAAAGGCACAGGCGGTGTGGGGATCAGCTAAATAATGATGTTCTTCCCATACACAGCGTATAATTTCGGGAATTTCTTCATCAGTGGAAGAAGAACTCGAAAAGCCGGGCACAGAAAATTGTTCAAAGTCATACCTTCCATCCTCCCGGAATCTTTTCATGACCTCATTGACATGCCCGCTGTCACCATCGAGGAAGTAATACAATAGGCGCTCAAAGTTGGAAGCCACTTGAATGTCCATGGAGGGTGCCAAGCTGGGGGAAACCGCACCCAGTTCATATGCACCCGATCCGAACAGGCGGTGCAAAACATCGTTCTGATTGGTCGCCACCCGGAAACCACCGAAACGAATACCCATTTTGGTGAGCAACCATCCGGCAAACACATTGCCAAAATTTCCCGTAGGTACCACAAAGGTGGTTTGCTCTCTCAATTCTGGGTCCAACTTCAGCCAGGCATAAAGATAATAAACCGACTGGGCGAGAATCCTGGCCAGGTTGATCGAGTTAACCGCGGACAGCCCGATTGACTGGCGAAAAGAAAGGTCTCCAAAGAGTTCCTTTACCGTGCACTGGGCATCATCGAAAGTTCCTTGGATGGCCAGGGGATAGATATTGTCCGCCCCGGTGCAGGTCATTTGTCTCTCCTGCAAGGGGGAAACCCGGCCATCGGGGTAGAGTATAAAAACCGTCACTCCGGCTTTTCCCAGCAAGCCGGATATTGCAGCGGCTCCAGTGTCTCCGGAAGTGGCCCCGAGCACACAGAGAGGCTGCCCTGTCCGCTCAATCTGTAATTCATAAAGATTGCCCAGCAATTGAAGGGCAAAATCCTTGAAGGCAAGGGTCGGACCATGGAAAAGCTCCAATACCTGCCAGTGGTCATTGATCCGGACAAGGGGGGCAGTTTGCGGATGGGAAAAACTGGCGTAGGCCAAATCAATTGCCTTTTTCAAATCAGCCTCGGGCAAATCAGTGGCAAACTTCCTGAAAAAGGCATGGCAAAGGCCAGCGTAAGACAAGCCCTCCCAATGGCTAAGCTCCCCGCTTAAATCAGGAAAAGTTTCAGGCAGATAAAGTCCCCCGTCCGGGGCAAGGCCCTGAGCAACCGCTTCACAAAAAGAAACCGGCTGTGCCCATCCACGCGTACTGATGTAGAGCATGCCGGAGCGATCCAATAGGTTACTTCCCCAGACCGAACGCCTGGTGGGCAACGCGAGTTGCCTCATCCCCGCTCTTTGGCTCAACTGCCACGGAGATCTTAATCTCGGAAGTGCTGATCATAAGCATGTTGATTCCGGCATTGGCGAGGGCATCAAAGAAGGTGGCCGCCACTCCCGAATGGGATCGCATGCCAACCCCTACCACAGAGACTTTTATAATGTTGGTGCTTTTGCCCAGCTTGCCCCCATTACCATCAGCAAAATGTTCCTTAAGTGCTTTTTCAGCACGGAAGGCATCTTCAGAAGGAACCGTAAAAGAAAGATTGGCCAGGCCATGACGGCCCACATTTTGAATGATCATGTCCACGATCACGCCCGCTTCCGCCATTACCTTAAAGACCGCCGCCGCTGCACCTGGACGGTCGGGCAGTTCGGTCACACTGATGCGTACTTGGTTCTTGTCTGTGGCTACGCCACTGACGAGCATATCCTCCAACGATTTTACTTTCTTTTTTACCATGGTTCCGGATTTTTTGGAAAAACTGGATCGTACTTCAAATGGAATGTCATGTTTCTGGGCAAATTCCACTGCCCTTGTCTGCATCACTTTGGATCCGCTGCTGGCGAGTTCGAGCATTTCCTCGTAATTGATCTCTGTGATCTTCCGGGCATCAGGAACAATGCGGGGATCAGCAGTGTAAACCCCTTCCACATCGGTGTAAATCTGGCAGGCCTTGGCCCGCAAGGAACCCGCCAGGGCAATGGCACTGAGGTCCGATCCACCCCGGCCAAATGTGGTGACATCGCCCTTCTCATTGACTCCTTGAAATCCGGCCACCACCACCACATTTCCAGCACGGATCTGTTTGCGCAAGTCCCCACCCTGTACCTCCCGGATGCGCGACTTTGCATGCAATCCCTCGGTGACAATACCCACCTGCCAACCAGTCCTAGAAATGGCTGGTACATTGATGGCATGGAGAGCCATGCAGAGAAGAGCAATAGTTTCCTGCTCTCCACAGGTCATAAGCATGTCAAGTTCTCGCTCGGACGGATTTTTCTGAATGGCCTTGGCCCGTTCAATTAACTGGTTGGTGACCCCAGCCCGGGCAGAGACCACCACCAATACACCACTGCCTGCATCGATCGTGGATTTGACCCGACGGGCCACTTTCTTAATCCGGTCAACATCGGCGACTGAGGTGCCGCCATACTTTTGTACCACCACATTCATTTAGGAAATTCCGTTTGGATCAAACATTCGAAAGAGCACGGGCTCATCCATAACACCGGGAAGATCTTTTAATTTACCCAATACCTGAGCAATGGAATGCTCATTGGTCTGGTGAGTCGTCAAAATTAAACTGGCCGGTTGATCGTTTTCATGGGGAGTCTGAGAGACTGTCGCCAGACTGATACCGCGATCGGCCATACATTCCGCTACCTTCGCCAACTGTCCAGGACGGTCATCAACCGATAGTCGCAGGTAAAAACGGCCCTCAATTTCTTGGGGCGATGCGGGCGAACATTCCTCAGGGGAAACATGACGAAGTTTGGGAGAGGAAGAGATTCCTTTCATCCCCTTGACAACATCAACGATGTCAGAAATTACTGAACTTGCAGTGGGGTCCTGTCCGGCACCACGCCCGGTAAGAACAACCGTGCCCACGACCGACCCACTGAGGCAGACCCCATTGTGCACCCCATCGGTGCGGGCAATTGTTTCTTCCAGAGGTATCAAAGCGGGATGCACAGCGACAGAGACATGATTATTAGTAAAGTCTCTCCGGATCACACCTATCAGTTTAATCCGACAGCCCAGGTTGTCGGCTGCCCTTAAATCCTCATTGGAAATCCTACGGATTCCTTCCACCGTCACCTCGTTTAAATTCACCCATATTCCATGGGCAAGGTAAGCGAGAATGACTGCTTTGTGGGCCGCGTCCACCCCATCGAGGTCAAGGGCTTCATCCGCTTCTACATACCCGAGCGAACGGGCGTCCCCGAGCACTTCGTCGAAACTGGCCCCTTCTTTTTCCATCCGGGTAAGAATGTAATTGGATGTCCCGTTAAGAATCCCATAGATCAGAGGAAATTCATTGGTGACCAAGCTTTCCCGAAGCACCTTAATGATGGGAATTCCCCCGGCCACACTCGCTTCAAAACCATAGCTAACCCCAGCTTTTTCAGCTGCCTGAAAAAGCTCTTCTCCATGCTCACAAATCAATGCCTTGTTTGCGGTTACCACGGATTTACCAAGGGAAAAAGCCCGCAAAGTCAGTGCCCTTGCTTCTTCCACTCCGCCGATTAATTCACAGATCAGATCAACTTCCGGATCCTCCACAATTGCCTGAGAATCAGTGGTCAACTGCTCGGGGGAAATGTCAACCGCACGCTCTTTGGAAAGCGACTTGACCGATGCCCGAACCGGGAGCAATTCAGACCCAAGAATCTTTGGCCAAAAAGCGGAATTCTCCAAGAGGTGCTTCCAGGTGCCCTGCCCCACGGTACCGAGACCAAGAATGCCTATGCGGATTGCCGGTGGAGAACTGGGGGTATCAAGGCTCATTTTCTTAGCGGTTACGGTTTTGCTTTTTTTCAAAACGGTTTTCCGTGCCCGCACGCAAGCGGGCAAGGTTGGAACGGTGCCTCCAAATTATCCAACCCATGACCACAAAGGTGAGAATAGTCTTTCCATACCCACCTTCCTCAGTGGTTGAAAATACGATCGAACAAACCGGCAGACTTAGCCCAAAGGCAATGGAGGCAACAGCGACATATTTGGTCAAATAGAAGGCCAGCCCCCAGACGAACAACCCGACGAGGAGGCAGGCAGGCATCAACCCAAGCAAACCACCCATCGCCGTGGCCACCCCTTTCCCTCCACGAAAACCAGTAAAAATAGGATAGGTGTGACCAAGAACGGCCGCTGGCAGACCCCAAAGCCCCAATGCAGCATCGCCGGAGAAAGAAAATAAAGGCAACTGGAACCACCAGACCGCGAGCACTCCTTTGAGAAAATCTAGGGCAAAAACAAGGTAGCCCATGGGCTTGCCCAGAGTCCTGAGGACATTGGTGGCCCCGGGGTTGCCACTGCCCGCCGAAAAAATATTAACCCCAGCACGCTTGGCAATGATCACAGCCCAAGGGATCGAACCGATTAAATACCCGATAATAAGAACAGCGATGGTTTCTACACTAAGCATAAACGAAGGGATGACAGGGGGACAGAAGAATGGAGCTATTTTTGGCGGGACACCCGGGCTTCCTGAATATCTGCGTGAGCGACCAGTTTTTCAATCGCTTCAACTGGGGGCTCGTCATCCAATTCAAGGATGGTCAGGGCCGTATCCGAATCCTTGGAGCGACTAAGAGACATGTTGGCAATGTTCACTCCGTATTCCCCGAGGATCGTGCCCACCTTGCCAACAATCCCGGGTTTGTCGAGGTTGCGAACCACCAGCAAGGTGTCAACCGGACGGGCCTCAATGGCTTCCCCATCGACTTCGACAATGCGTGGATCAGCATTTTTTCCAATAATGGTTCCCAGGACCGATTGCTCTTTCCCACTCGCATCAATCGTGCGGACCTCAATTAATTCATTGTAGTCGACCGAAGATGAGGACTTGGTCGTCTCCACTTTAATACCCAATGCCTTAATCTTGTAGGGGGCATTTACATCGTTGACGCCCTCATCCCCGGCAATTCCCTTGAGCCAGCCTTTCTGCACTGCACGGGTGAGCGGAATGGTATCAAAGTCAATCACCCCCCCCCAGTAGGTGATGTGAAGGGACTGAACAGTTCCACGGGCTGCCTGTCGGGCAAAAGCACCTAAGCGCATGCACAGCTCGAGGTAAGGTGTGAGAGTCTGCAAATCACGCGGATCGATGGATGGCATATTGATGGCATTACGAATCCTGCCTCCCTGTAACACTTCAGCAATAGCCTCGGCAATTTCCACCCCAACACTTTCCTGGGCCTCCTCGGTGGATGCACCCAAGTGGGGAGTGAGGTTTAAATTCTCAAGGGTGCGAAACTCATGATCCCCCGGCAAGGGTTCCTGCTCGTATACATCCAGGCCTGCTGCAGCCACTTTTCCGCTCCTAAGGGCGGCGGCCAATGCAGATTCGTCAATAATTCCCCCGCGGGCACAATTGAACACACGCACTCCATCCTTCATTTTGGCAAAGGCCGCTTCGTTGACGATTCCCTTGGTATCAGGGGTCATGGGCATATGAACGGTAAGGTAGTCTGCACGAGAAAACGCCCCGTCGAGGTCAACCTTTTCAATCTCCAATTCCTTGGCACGCTCCTCGGTGAGATAGGGGTCATAGGCAATTACCTTCATTTCAAAAGCCTGGGCTCTTTTGGCCACTTCTGCCCCAATCCTACCAAGTCCTAAAACCGCCAGGGTTTTATTTCTCAACTCGGCACCTTTTAACTGTTTGCGCTCCCACTTTCCTTCGCGCATCCCCGTCGCTCCACGCACGATCGGGCGGGTGCCGCAAAGCATGTGAGTAAAAGTAAGTTCAGCGGTGGCGATGGTGTTACCGCCAGGCGTATTCATCACGATTACGCCTCTTTCCGTGGCCGCCTCAATGTCAATATTGTCCACTCCCACGCCGGCCCGTCCCACCGCCTTGAGCAAAGGAGCCGACTCCATCACTTCACGGGTAACCCGGGTGTCACTGCGCACGATGATGGCACTGGCATCTTTGGCATGCACAATGACCTCCTCAGGCGATGATCCATAGGCTTCAACAACTTCAAAGCCATCCTGCTTTTTTAAAAAATCCACTCCGAGTGGAGAGATGCGATCCGCGACAAGAATCTTCATAGGGTGATATGTGATAAAGAGAGAAAGAAAAATCCTAGGTTAATTAGCCGTTTTGGCAACGCGTAAAGCCAGTTGGAGGATTTCGGGCTTTCCCCTCCCCTTCTGCGGTGTCATGATAAGTTTACCTATGTTTGAAAATTTAACCGAGAAGCTAAGTGGGGTCCTGCGGTCCCTCGGAGGCAAAAGCAAACTTTCGGAAGACAATATTGCCGAAGCCTTAACCGAGGTGCGCAAGGCTCTACTTTCGGCGGATGTTCACTTTCGGGTGGCCCGCGAATTTGTGGATGAGATCAAAAGCTCCTGTCTCGGCCAGGAGGTGCTCAAATCCGTTTCTCCCGGTCAGCAGGTCGTCAAAATCATAAACGATGAATTAGTCAAACTTCTCGGGGAAGGAAACTCGGCACTCCGGGAGGAAAGCCCCCTGCGCGTCCTGATGGTCGGGTTGCATGGTGCAGGTAAAACCACCACCTCCGCCAAACTGGCCAGGCATCTCGCCAAGACAGGACGGAAGCCCATGCTGGTCGCCTGCGATGTTTACCGTCCTGCCGCCATTGACCAGCTGGAATTTCTTGCCAATCAGGAAAATTTTCCCTGTTACCTCGACCGGCAAAGCAAGGATGTGCCCGGCATCGCCCGTGCAGGCTGGGAAAAATCCAAGTCTGCGGGGGCTGATCTGGTTATTTTTGACACCGCTGGCCGTCTGCAAATCGATGATGAACTGGTCGACGAACTGGAGCGGGTAAAAAAGGAAATCGATCCACACGAAATCTTGCTGGTTGCGGACTCCGCTCTCGGTCAGGAGGCGGTCAATGTGGCCAAGACCTTTCACGAACGGCTTGGTCTCAGCGGTATTGTCCTCACCAAAATTGACGGCGATGCCCGGGGAGGTGCCGCCCTCTCCATGAAAAAAGTAACTGGTGCCCCCATTAAGTTTATGGGAACCGGTGAAAAAATTGATGAATTTGAACCCTTTCATCCCGATCGTTTGGCCTCCCGTATTCTTGGCATGGGGGATGTGGTGTCTCTGGTCGAAAAAGCCCAGGAGCACTTGGACGAGGAAGAATCCGCCCGTATGGCGGAAAAAATGCTCAAGGCGGAGTTCGATTTTGAGGACTTCCTTGCCCAAATGAGACAAATGAAAAAACTCGGGTCCATGGGCTCCATTGCCAAAATGTTGCCAGGGATGGGCAATGTTCAGGTTGGGGACAAGGAGGAAGCAGCCCTTGGGCGGCACGAGGCCATCATTCTTTCCATGACCAAGCAGGAGCGCCGGTTGCCGCGGATCATTGGAGGTTCCCGGCGTAAAAGAATCGCCGATGGGGCTGGGGTTCAGATCCGCGATGTCAATTTATTGATCAAGCAATTTTCCCAAATGCAAAAGATGATGAGAAAAATGAAGGGTGGGAAAATGAAACAATTAATGAGTGCTTTCGGAGGTGGAGG
>Ga0181558_10001595_pt1 | contig 21747 bp, 20 predicted proteins | sample 011ome_22_FD_133754 | JGI IMG/M metagenome (GOLD analysis project Ga0181558, IMG submission 133754) | Coastal salt marsh microbial communities from the Groves Creek Marsh, Skidaway Island, Georgia - 011507BT metaG (megahit assembly) | ecosystem: Environmental > Aquatic > Marine > Intertidal...
CCTTTAAATAATGAAATGAATCTTCCTTTGAGTAGAAGTTAGGATAAAAGGTTACCTCTCCTTGAAAAGGAAGCAGGTTGTTGGTTTCCGCGGATAGAAGAGAATACTGCATACCTGTCAACTTTTCTACCCATATATTGGTTTGAAACGAGCGGAATTAGTTGCAACCTAAGTGGTAGCAAGAACTACTTAGTAGTCCAATAATCGACCACCGTGACCTTATCCAAATGCGGACCAAGAAGACCTACAAACTCTTGGTGGGCAGGGTGTGGAATATACGTATCTCGGTCAGCATCCGAATGAAAAGTAACGGTAAATACATGTGTTAAACCTTGATTAAGTCCTTCAGGACTAGAATTCACCCCCCATTCAAATCCTTTTATTTCTGATATTTTGGAAGGCAATTCATTAAAAGCTTTTACAATACGATCAATGTCTTCTGGAGAGGAAGTTTCTTTGAAACCAAACATAACCACATGACGAAGGAGTGAATCAGGCATAACATTCTGTGTTAAAGAAAGAGAAGTAGATGAGGTTTCATCGGACGTATTTGTTGTTTCTGCAGAACTACAAGCAAAAAGCAAAACAAAGGCAAGAAGGAAGAAGCTGTATTTCATACGTGATTTTTTTTTAGCAAAATGGAAGGTATTTCTATCCAATCAAAGCCATTCCTAAAATTTCGCTGTAAATAGTTAAAAAAAATCCCCTAGGAATACATTCACTAGGGGATCTTGACTAAGCTAAAAGGGATTATTTAACCACCTTTACATTTACAGCATTGATGCCTTTTTTTCCTTGTACTAATTCGTACACAACTTTGTCGTTTTCACGGATTTCGTGTACCAAACCAGTGTGGTGAACGAATACATCCTCACTGTTGTCTGCTGGTGTAATGAATCCAAAGCCTTTGGTTGTGTTAAAGAATTTTACTGTTCCTTCATTCATGATTTTTGAAATTTTGATTGTTTTTTACTCGATTTTGATTGGACTGATTTGAAATAATTTTTTTCTCTACTGGCGGCTCAGGAGGAGTGTCTGAAATATTACCGAATTGATCCACATAAGCGATCATATTATCAAGGCTACCGTCTTTAGGCTGTGCCTTTCGCTCAAGTTTCTTTTCAAGTTTATCTTTCTGCTTTCTCTTCTTTAGTTCCGCTTTTTGCTTTTTAATAAATGTGTTTTGATTTTTTGACATGCAATTGGTTTAGTTTACAAATGTGATAGCATGGCCTACTTTACCGGCTCTGCCTGTTCTTCCGATTCGATGGATGTATGCATCCATGGTCATCGGTAGCTGATAATTGATCACATGGCTCACATCAGCTACATCGATCCCCCTAGCAGCAACGTCTGTTGCCACCAACACACGGATCTCCCCATTTTTAAATTCTTCGATCATTCTATTTCGAAAATTCTGGGACTTATCTCCGTGAATTTGACCGGCCTTGATACCGGCTTGAATTAATTTTTTGGCTAACCTATCTGCCAATCTTTTGGTTTCAGTGAATAAAATCACCTTTTCAAGTTCTGAATTGGCAAATAAATCTGCCAACACTTCAAACTTATCTTGCCCTTCAGGAACACGAATAGTTTGTTGCTCAATGTTTTCATTCGTCGTAGCTCCGGTAGAAACTTTTACTTCTACTGGATTAGACAAAAGGCCGTCGATTATCTTTTTCTGCCCTGGCTCCAAAGTTGCAGAGAACAATAATGTTTGATCTCTAGTTCCAATTCGATTGACTAGCTTGTTGACATCGAGTACAAAACCCATATCCAACATTCGATCAAACTCATCCAATACTAGCGTATTTACTTTTCTGAGATCCAGATTTTTTCGATCTGAAAGATCCAATAACCTCCCTGGGGTACCTACAATTACTTGAAGCTTTCGTGCCAATTTAGGTAGATCAGAGTTGATATTCGTCCCTCCAATGAATGTGGCAGAATACAAACCCATTCCTGCACTTAAACTTTTAAATTCCTCTTCGATTTGCAAGGCAAGCTCTCGAGTAGGAGTCACGACCAAGGCAGTATAATTTCGAGGATCTTTAAGCGCATGCTCAATTATTGGAATTAAAAAAGCAGCAGTTTTCCCAGAACCTGTTTTTGAAATAGCAAGCACATCTCTTCCTTTTAGCAAGGGTTCGATGGATTGCTCCTGAATTGTAGTCAATGTCTGATACCCCTTGCCTTCGATGTTCTGAAGTAATTTGGAGGACAAACCGAGCTCCGAAAATCTTTTTTCAGTTCGAAATCCTTCTTGTCCACTTGGCTGCGCTTTTTTTACAAAAAGCCTTGGGTCAAGGGTAGATTCTTTCTTTTTCACCTGTCTTCGATCGGGGTTAGAACCTCGAGATGGAGCGGTGGATTTGTTATTTTTTTTTGTAAATGGATTCATGAGTTAGTTTTAAACTTTAACAGGCTGGTATTCGACATGACCTAGTTGGTACAGCATCTTAGCATGGGCCTTCAAAGCATCAAAAAATGTCTTTTTAGTGTAGTAAGGTATGTTGTATTCTGCAGCAGTTGCTTTCACTATTGGAGCAATGTTGCGGTAATGAACGTGACAAATATCTGGAAATAAATGGTGCTCTACTTGGTAATTCAATCCACCAATCATCCAAGAAAATAATGGGCTGTTTTCTGCATAATTTGAAGTGGTAGCCAATTGATGTAACATGCGCTCTCCCTCAACAATTCCATTTTCATTCGCTTGTGGAAAGGACACTTCCGGCATGATGTGAGCCGTTTGAAACACCAAAGAAATACTAAGGCCAGTGATAAAATGCAACAGTAAAAAGGCAACTAAGATGTGGCCAAGACCAAAAGGTGAGAAAATAATCGGCAAGCCAAGAATGAAAGCATAATAGATCAATTTCCAAGCAATGATTTTTAAGACCGTATTTCTATACACATGCTTTCCTTTAAACAAACCCATCTTGTAATACCGATCAAAGCGAATGAAGTCCTTTGAGGTTACCCAAGAAATAGTAGATAATCCGTAAAAAATCCAGGTATACCAATGCTGGAATTCATGAAGTTTATTTTTGGGAGCATGAGGTGAAAATCGTAAGAAAAATGGCGCATTGATATCGTCATCTCCCTCGGGAATATTGGTATACGAATGATGCAACACATTGTGTTGGATTCTCCAAACCGTCGCATTGGCCCCAACTAAATTAAGTGTATAGCCCAATAACTTGTTCACCTTGGAATTTTGGGAATATGTACCGTGAATGGCGTCATGCATGATCCCCATACCAATACCAGCCATTCCTAGACCACTTACTACATAACAAGCAAATAACTGCCAGGTCTGATCCAATGCCCCCGACACTACTAAAAGAACAGGTAGAAAGTACGCGCCCAACATGACCACAGTTTTCAACTTCATTTCTTTGTTCGCGAATTTAGTTTGCTGCGTAGAAGTGAAGTAGGAATTGACTCTGCTTCGGAGGGTAAGGGAGAATTCAGACAGTGCTGAATCGGAAAATCGAATGGTCTTAATTGGGAGATTATTTTGGTAAGTACTAGTAAATCTGGGTTCTCTAAAAGATTGATGACTGCAGGTTCTAACTCAAAAAGAAAGTTCTTTTGTTGAATTAAAAAAGTAGAAGAAAAAGAAGTAAAACCTGTGTTGGAGAACTCTTGATTTGCTACTTGTGGCAGGTGAATCGCCGATGCTTAACTTGATGACAAGTGTCGAAAACATTTTTCCGACTTACAAATGTGCTCCTTTAAATTCAAAATTCCTAATTTATAAGTCAAATAGCGGTATTTATAGGATTTAGTTCTTTGCTAATTTCCAATTAATTAGCCCATTGAAATGCCACAAGCCCACTTTATTGTACTGTTGTACTGGATGAAGTTTAGTGTTGGTGAGCGGTACTTTAGAAACCAAAATCAAATGAAAATCTAGATTTTTTATTTTTTTTGGGGAATACCGAAAACCAAAATTATGCTGACGATAACTCGGAAAATTGTATTTATTGGCAGCAGCATCCTCTAGTTTTGGTAAAACATGAATTCCCATATAGGAATACAATTGAAGAGGATGATTTTTTAAACGATAAGAGGCATATCCCACCATCGCCGTAACTGTTTCAAAGCCTTCGTTTCGTTCTCTTGGAATAAAAGTATACCAGGCATCCTTGCCCCATTCCCTTGGGCTCAACCACCTTCCTTTTCCCCCTACTTGGGTCGCGCTAAGTTGGGTTTCCCAGGCCCCTTTTTTCCAATTTAACTTAACCGAAATTGCAAAATTTATATCGGAAGGATTTTTGTACTGTTTCACGAGATCACGATTTCCTCCGTCTCCAATGCCCTGTTGCAAACCCGTTTGAATTCCTGAATTCCAAGACCCTAAGCTGTTTTTTAACGTTTTCTCGTACGTAATCCAGGAGGTAGTAAACAAATTTTCAGCAATAGTTTGTGAAAAACTAAGTAGTCTTCCTTCTTTCAAATTGCCCTCTATTGCCCAAATTCCAATCCAAGAACTGCTGGTGTTTCCATGATAAGCAGCAGGGGCACCTAAAAGGCTTCTACCTTGAGGGAATAATCCAACTGTCTCCCCAACCGTTATCCAATCCTTACTTCCGCGAATATTCATTCGAGTAATTCCCCAAACGCTAATTTTCCAAGATGAGATAGGAGAATACCAGGCTTTCACCCCTTCAACTACCGTTGGAGAAAGCCGGCCATCTTGGGAATTGACCCAATCGGTTTGAATTCCCATTTTTCCCAATTTAATCCCAAACTTCGGCTGAACATAGCTCAAGGACAGTAACTCCAACCTACCAAAAAACCGATCTTTTGGATTTAATAAGTTAAATAAACCAGATTCGTAACGATTTGACTGCCTAGTAGTTGGGTCAATATCCCAAAAAGGCGAACTAAACACATTCGCAAAAATCCGATAGCCCCCTTGTACTTCCCAATTTTTGGCAAAGCTTAATTTCCCACCAGCTAATGTAGAAATCCCCATAGCATAGTCCGATTTAAGCTCCTCATTCGTGTAGGAGGTGTTCATCCAAAAACTTCGAAAACTTACTTCTGGAATAAATAGGATTTTTTTCTCCGCTGACATCTGGTTTACCTGTCCAAATCCAGCGGGTTGATTGAAGGTGAAATAGAAAATTACAAGAAGATAAATCCTCACTTTGTACTAGACTTTGCCTCTTTTATGGGTTTGAAAGGGCCAAACTTATGTTGCTCTTCTGTAAATTCATCGGCAAAAGGACCAAAGGGATGATCCATAGGTTTCTTAGAAATATCAGGCCAATCTTTGGAGAGATCCTTCTTTGGCCTTTCCATACTATTGACATAAGCAGCGACATCCCAAGATTCCTCATCTGTCAATAGTGGTTGTTCAAATGTGACTCCCAAAGGCATATTTGCCTTGACATATCCCGCAAATCTTGACAATCGGTAAAGTCCTGCGCCCTGGTTGTAACTTGCCTCCCCCCACAACGGTGGATAAACGTAGCTCCTTCCATCCGGTTTAGCCAATCCTTTACCATCCGCTTGGTGGCAGCTTGCACATTGACTGTCGTAAACCAACTTTCCTTTTATAGGATCTGCTGCGCGGTCCATAAGCGGAAGGGAATAGATTCCTGACCCTATAGGCGTTTCTCCCTTAGGAACTTCTTTACCTACCCAATTGATATATGCAGCCATTGCTTTCATTTCCTTGGATTCTCGCTCCAAAGGCTTTCCATTCAAACTCCGCTCAAAGCAATCATTGATTCGCTTTTGAATATCTTCTTCTTGACCTGATCGGGCACGAACCTTAGGATAAGTCGCCGCCACCGCTCCATAATTATTTCCTAAAGGAGCTGTTCCAGCTTGTAAATGGCAATTTTGACAATTCAAACCATTTGAAATTGCCTTTACCTTACCCTTTGGGCCTAGGTATTCTGCTGTATTAGCCACCAATTCTTTTCCGTATTTTAGTTCCTCCGCATTGGATTCTTGATCCATTTCCGACCAGTCAGGTGCTTTCCAAACAAGCTTAGGATCGGCTAACGGATTCACTGTAGGGAGCTCCACTGTAACCTCAGAAACCTCCAAGTCAGCTTGCGAAAGTGAGGGTAGCTGAACGCCAGAAAAGGAAAGAAATACGACAAATCCTACAAATAAAACTAAGGAAACAGTGAGCCCAAGTAGGGCCACCAAAAGAGTGATAAGCTTGAGAAATGGCTGCATCATCGGAATTAGGTTCTTTGGGAAAGTTACAAAGTTGTAAAATAGTACTTACTAGTTCCTGTGACCCTGGTCACTCAATTAATTTTTTTACCAAAAAAAATTAATCAAAAAAAGTACTGCTTACAACCAATTAATTTGGGCTTCAAAAACCAATTTACCTTCCACTTTTCCTTGAATAAATGAAGAGGAATCAGACCCTAAAAGCAATAACTCAACTTGATCACCCGCCTTGCATTCAGCGAGGTAGTTGATTGCAATTTGGCTTGGAAATAATTTGCTATCTGCAGCAATATTTTCGATCCATCGAATGTAGCTGGTATGATTCACATGGTTGTATAAATCCAAATCCGAATACTGCACTTGAATGAATTTGTTGGCTTGCAGAGATCCTGAAGCCTCCAATTTTGCGGGTTGCCAAAATGGTGCCATTGAAGGATCAAAAAGGAAAGGAGGAAGTACAGATTCTGGCTTTAAAATTCTCTTTTTCTCGATATGCACCAATAACCAAGAGGACATCGCTCGTGCTACTACCTCCTCGTGTTGATCCCAAACCAAAAACTCACGAAAAGCAAAAGCACCAGCCTGTCCTCTCCCACCTGTAAAAATTCGAAGCGAATCTCCCCAACAGGGAAATTGACTTACTTTTATTTCTAAACGGGAAAGTACCCACATCAACTGTTGCTCCAGTAAATTCCTGCCAAACCCTTGATAATCTGCATGTTTCCAAGCGATTTCCTGAAAGAGATCAGCCAAAGCACATAAACTTAAGTTTCCATTGGGATGTACCTGAAAAGTTCCTACTTCAAAAGATTTTTCGAATTGAAAATTCTCAGGCAAACTCATGGCTCAGAAGAAATTTCTGGTGCATAAAACACCTGCTTCCCGAAACTACTCAACAAAAAAATCCCTATTCCATTAATTGCAATGAGGGTAAAAGAAACCTTCAAGTTGAACAGCTCAGCTATAAATCCAATTATCGGAGGCCCAATCAAAAATCCAAAAAACGAGAGCGTAGAAACCAGTGCCAAAGCAATACTTGGACTGTACAATTTGGATCTTCCAGCAATCCCATAGGACACGGGTACGATTGAGGCCACACCAAAGCCTACTAACAAAAATCCAAACGCTGCTGTATACAAGTTTGGAAAGACTACAGCAAAAAGTAATCCTAAAAAAATCAACATTCCGCTGACCTGAAGAACTGGAAGCTTTCCATACCGATTGCTCGCCTTGTCGGTTAAAAACCTTCCCGAGGCCATTGCACCCATAAAACAGACATAACCAATGGAAACCAAAGCAGGCTCTACCTCTACAATATTTTTGAGGTAGACTCCACTCCAATCAAACATACAACCTTCAGCCATCATCCCTAGAAACGAAATTAGGCCTATGCGAAGTAGTAGTTGATCGGGCTTTTTTAAGACCAAACCACTTGCCTCAGTACCTTCACGCTTATCATTGACTATGTATTTTTGAGAAGCAAAAATGATACCTACTGCTAGGAACGTGACCACTCCATAATGGGCTGCTGGCGAAAATTCAAGAAAAATCATCCCTGCACCAAGCCCAGCACCTGTAAAACCCGCCATACTCCAAAGCCCATGAAAAGAAGCTAAAATACTTTTTCCTAGTTGATCCTCCAGACCTAAGGCCTGTGTATTTAGAGAGATATTCATGATGTTTCCCAATATTCCAAACAAGACTAGAATAGGTGCGATCACCCAAATACTCGGTGACAATCCAATCAAGGGTAAGGTCAAGGCATATCCAAAACTACAAATTAGAATGACGATTCGACTTCCATAGTGATGTACAGACCAACCAGCGATAGGTAATCCCAACATGGATCCAACGGGAAGGCAAAGTAATAAAGACCCTAATTCTCCTTCAGAAAGGCTAAATTTGGTTTGAATATCGGGAATACGAGCAGCCCAACTAGCAAAGCAAATTCCTATAAAGAAAAATAATGCTCCAAGTGCTATTCGACGTTTGGAAAGGTAATTCATATCGCGTCCATCCTATAAAACGGGGCAAAGGTACACAGAATGTAAAAGAAATTTGGGGGCAATGTAACTAGCAACAAAACTATTCCCCTTTCTGGGGTGTTGAAAGAAAAAAATAGCAAATGGAATTCATCATTGTAGGGGTTATTATTGCAACTATAATCGTTTTTATACGAGTGATAATCAAAAAGGTATTTAACTAAAAATGCCACCTTTTTTCAAAGGTGGCATAGTAAAACCTTAATTTTTACTGGTCATTTAGTTTGGAAGTTGGTTTTCAAACTTACCATAAACCCAAGTTCCGGCTAAAGCAGCGACTAAAGTCACCAAAATAACTGTATACCCACTACCAATTTGCGCAAATAAAGGACCTGGACAGGCACCTGTAATAGCCCAACCTAATCCAAAGATAAAACCACCAATAACCTGTCCCTTTTTAAAGACTTTGGTAGGAATATTGATCGTCTCGCCATGAATAGATTTGATATTCAGACGCTTAATTAACTGAATAGAAATGATTCCAGTTACGATCGCAGAACCGATTACCCCATACATGTGAAAAGACTGAAGTCGGAACATTTCTTGAATTCTAAACCAAGAAATGATTTCTGCTTTCACAAATACAATTCCGAAAACAATTCCAATAATGACATACTTCAACAAGGCCAAGCCTTTATCTTGAGTTTGGCTAGAATTCGGAGCAACGCAGTGCGTATCAGCCATAGGATCCATATTTTTTTTATTTTTTGTCATGAGTTCAAGAGCATTTAAAATCCAACTAGTTTCATAAGTGGTTCAAGCAACACATGGGTCATCAAGAATCCACCGATCATAAAAAATATGGTTGCTACCAGAGATGGCCATTGCAAGGAACTGATCCCCATAATGGCATGACCAGAGGTACAACCTCCAGCATAGCGCGTTCCAAATCCAACCAGAAAGCCACCAATTAGAAAGAATAGAATTCCTTTACCAGTGAATAAAGAATCCCAATTGAAAATTTCTACTGGCATTAAATCTGTGAAGTTTGTAATTCCCAAAGCTGTCAAATCCGCTTGAGTTGCTTCTGAAATCACAATGGTTTCGGGATTAGCAAGAAAATTCATTGCGATGAAGCCTCCTATGGCTGTTCCTAAAACAAAAAGGAGGTTCCAGATTTCTTTTTTCCAATCGTAAGTAAAGAAGGGAATACCTGCAGGAACGCAGGCAGCGCACACGTGGCGCAAGGAGGAAGAAATACCAAAGGTTTTGTTCCCTAAGATAAGTAAAGCGGGAACAGTGAGTCCAATCATTGGTCCAGCAACATACCAGGGCCATGGTTGAGAAATCCATTCAATAAATTGATTCATAGGGTTTTATTTTATTATTTGTTTTATTCTTTTTAAAATCTGTAATCTAAAATTAAGTTGACATTGGTCATATTTACCCGATTGATTATGTATTCAAGAGGTATTTTTTTTTCGCTATCCTCGTCTTTATGTGCCACCAAAAGTTGTAATTCCAACCCTTGGAAAAAGCCATCAAATCTATAATCTACTAAGCCAATAAAATGGAAGTAATTGGACAATCCATATTTATTTAATTTCAAATCTTCAAGTCCTGGGGTTTGAACATAACTTGAGCCCAGAGAAACTTTTAGTTTGTCGTGAATAAAGGTTTTATCATACGAAATACCAATAGCACGTACCCCTCCCATCCCTTCAAATCGCTCTCGCTGCATACTGACAAAAAACTTTTCTCTCCCCCATTCCCTGGGAAAAAGATAACGTCCCTTATCTGAAATATATAAAAAATTAAAAGCTAGCTCACTTTGTCCCCATTGAAGGCCTGATTTTAGACCAAGCCCATGTGTCTCCTCTTCAGGTAGCGTATAAGCTTTTATGGGATCCTGACTTCCACCATCACCTTGGGCACGTTGTACAAATCCCTGAGCTCCATAAATCCACTTTTTAGAAGTTGAAGATCCTACAAAACCAGTTACTTCGGTGAAGTTAGTTGCAAAAATCCCCTCTGCCAGGTAATTCCAGGATTGAACTTGAAACTTTTCATTGGAAAATTCAACTCCGAGAACGCCAATTCCTTTGGATTTTATGTGATGCCTGTAGGTTTCTTCCCCTCCCAATGGATTTCTCCCCGTACCATAAAAACCAAGGGATTCCTCCACCTTTAGCCATTCTAGAGAGCCTCTTGAAATGAGGTGTGAAAACCATGCCCCTGAAAATTTCAAACCAGAAGTTGCGGTATAGGTGCTTGAAAATCCACTGAATAAATTGGGCCTCAAGCGATTATCTGCAGCATTCAATAAAGGACTCTCGAAGTGATGTCTTCCAAACCATGCTGAAAACTTCTTACTATCATACGAAACATAAAACTCCTCCAAACGATCCATATCCTTACTATTTTCAGGATGATGGACATCAAATAAGGATTTTTCATATCGATTACCCATGCCAGTTTGGGGGTCTTTTTCTTTCAGGTTGTTTTCAAAATGCCTAAACACAAAGAATCCACTAAATCCTATACCGAGCCCATTCCACCGTGGACTAAAATAACCCAATCCCGCACCCGTACCCCATGCTGAATAATCCAATAAATTATGAGAATTATTGGTATGCATGAAGTAAGAACGTAGGTGAAATTCAAAATCGCCAGTATTTAAGACCTTTCCAAAAGTTTCTTTGGTTTCCGTACTATCTGAATTATGTTCAGTAGCAAGATAGTGCTGAGCACCCACCTTTGAGAAAATACCCAAAACAAAAATGGTTATCAAAAAGGCCTTAAACTGCATAGGCAAAGTTCTATATTATCATTTTCTTAATGTTGTGACTTTAATCACATCGAGATGATTCCAACTAAAAATGACAGGCCCGAAGACCTGCCATTTGCGTTAAACTATTTGTAAATAAGCTTAGGATTAAAGCAAAGTGCTTGGGCAAACGTACGCCGAAACTTCAACCTTTTCGGATTCTTTGATTGCTTTGAATCCTCCAGCGACATCAATTAGGTTTTCATATCCTCTGGCCTTCAATGTTGAGTTGAAGACCATGGAACGGTAGCCACCTGCACAATGTACGTAGTAGGTCTTGTTCTTGTCTATTTTCAACATACTATCATTGATGTAATCTAAAGGAGCGTTTTCTGCACCGATCACATGCTCAGAAAGGTATTCTGAATTTTTACGAACATCAAGAATTAAGATACTTGGATCACCTTCCTTGATCTTTACCAATTCATCCACGGTAATGGAAGTAATGGAATCCACTTCACGACCCTCATTTTTCCAAGCTTTAAATCCACCCGCTAGGTATCCTATTGAAAAATCGTATCCTACGCGTGCCAAACGTGTGATTACTTCTTCTTCCATTCCCTCTTCGGCAACTACCAAAATCTCCTGTTTTAAGTCTGGAATCATTGCACCTACCCAAACGGCAAAGCTTCCTTCGATTCCAATATTGATGGAGTTCGGGATAAATCCTTTTGCAAATTCCTGCGCCGCCCGAGTATCCAAGATCAAAGCAGAAGTTTCGTTTGCAGCAGCTTCAAATTCGGCAGGACTCAAAGGTCTCACGCCTCTTTCTAATACCTCATCAATGCTATCATATCCTTCGATGTTCATCCTTACATTTTGTGGGAAGTATGCAGGAGGAGGAGTAAGTCCATGCAATACTTCTTTAATAAATGCTTCCTTGGTCATTTCCTGTAGTGCATAGTTGACCTTCTTCTGGTTACCCAAGGTATCGGATGTTTCCTTACTCATGTTTTTTCCACATGCAGAACCAGCACCGTGTGCGGGATACACAATCAAGTCATCTGAAAGCGGCATCAATTTGTTACGTAATGAATCATACAAGTGTCCTGCAAGTTTTTCTTGGGTCAGATCTTTTACGACTTTCTGTGCCAAGTCTGGACGTCCGACATCACCAATAAACAAGGTGTCACCCGTAAAAATGGCCTCTTCTTTCCCTTCTTCGTTGGTCAGCAAGTAACAAACCGATTCCAAAGTATGTCCTGGGGTATGGATGACTTTGATTTTAGTTTTACCTATGGTAAAGACTTGGTTGTCTTCAGCAATAATCGCGTCAAAACCCAATTTTATTTCAGTGGGTCCATAGACGATTTTGGCTCCAGTTTTTGCAGCCAAATCCTTGTGTCCAGAGACGAAATCCGCATGAAAGTGCGTTTCAAATACGTACTTTATTTTGGCATTTCTGCGCTCTGCTTTTTCAATATAAGGCTGAACTTCGCGAAGTGGGTCAATGATTGCAGCCTCTCCGTCGGATTCAATGTAGTAGGCACCTTGTGCCAAACAACCTGTGTAGATTTGTTCGATTTTCATATATTTTTTAGTTTGTAAAATTCTAAATGGTACAATAAAATTAGAACCTTTTTTTTTTGTGTTGAATGACTTTTGTCACAGGACACTAGGCGTTAGCCAATACCTTATTTTCAATGATTTGAACAAGCTGCTGAGCAGGCACGACTCCTGACTGCCTCCAAACCATTTCTCCTTTTGAAAAAAGGACCAAGGTTGGTACCCCTCTTACTTGAAATCTGCTTGCAGCGAGTGGATTTTTATCTACATCTACTTTTAGGATTTTTACTTTACCTCCCAATTGCTTAGAAGTATCTTCCAAAATGGGTTGCATCATTTTACAAGGACCACACCATTCGGCAAAGAAATCAACCAATACCGGGGTATCCCCTTCGATTAGCTCTTGAAATGTTTTGGATTTTGGAAGCATGTTGGCTTAGTTTTCAATTTGTTCAACAAAAATACAAAGCTCATCAAAGAACTTACAGTAATCTTTGTCACAAGACCTAAATGGGATGATTTTAGTAGGTTAAAAAATTCAAAAATTCCCGAATTGGTCTAAAATTTCATAGTTTCGTAGTTCTAATTGAACGAATTAATGCTCACTTACAAGCAAATTAATACCCTCAGTGGTTGGCTAGTTTTTGCCATTTCTACCCTTGTTTACATCCTTACCGTTGAACAAACGGCTAGTTTTTGGGATCCAGGAGAGTTTATTGCCGTTTCTTACAAATTACAAGTTCCACATCCTCCAGGAGCCCCCTTTATGCTCTTGGTCTACCGTATGTTTGGCTTTCTGGCATTTGGTGATCCATTGCAGGTCGCTTATTGGATGAATGTAGGCAGTGCTTTATTCTCTGGTTTTACGATCTTATTTTTATTTTGGTCCATTACACTAATGGGAAAACGACTATTCTCAGTGGTGGAAGGAGAAGAAAGCAAAGGGCAAACTATCGCTTTAATGGGTGCAGGAATGGTCGGATCCCTGGTTTATACTTTTTCCGATAGTTTTTGGTTTTCTGCGGTAGAAGCAGAGGTATATGCCATGTCTTCCTTTTTCACCGCTATTGTTATTTGGGCATTTTTGAAATGGGATGTGATCAAAGATCCCAAAGAGGAAAATAGATGGTTGGTCTTTATAGCCTATTTGGTGGGCCTTTCGATAGGGGTTCACTTATTAAACTTAGTAACTCTCCCTGGCTTAGCTTTAATCTATTATTTTAAAAAGTACCCAAAACCCAATCTTAAAGGGGGAATTATTGCTATGTTTTTAGGGGGTGTAGCCTTAATCTGTATCAATAACCTCATCATTCCTGGTCTTCCAAGCCTAGCCGGATCAATGGAAATTTGGATGGTCAACTCGTTGGGATTGCCCTTCGGATCAGGTATCATTATTTTTATACTACTTTTTGTAAGTGCATTACTGCTTGCTTTTCGGATTTCAATCCAACGAGAACTAGTCGTTTTCAATACCATTTTACTTTCTCTCACATTTATTCTAATCGGCTATGGGAGCTATGCACTGATAGTAGTACGGGCCAATCAAGACCCTATCATCAATGAAAATGCGCCAAAGGATATCATTAGCTATGTCTCCTACCTTAAACGAGAGCAATATGGCTACCGCCCACTTCTCCATGGACAATACTTTACGGCTACTTTGGTAGACCAAGAAGAGGGCGATCCAATCTACATGAAAGGGGAAAATTCGTACGAGATTGTAGATTATGACCTAAAGAATACCTATGACCCGGAAAAAACAACCATTCTACCTCGTATTTATTCTACCCAAGAAAGTCACAAGCGAATTTATCGTTCCAAATTAGGCTTGAGAGAAGGGCAAGAACCCACTTTTGGGGACAACTTGTATTTTATGTTTAGCCATCAGCTTGGTCACATGTACTGGCGTTACTTCCTGTGGAACTTTTCCGGAAGAGAAAGTGACTTTTCTGATGCAAACTGGCTAGGACTTGGCGATGCCTTTTCAGATATTTATCCTGATTATATCAAAGAAAACAAAGGGCATAATAATTACCTGATGCTGCCTTTGATCCTAGGTTTGGTCGGATTTTTCTTCCAAGCAAAGAAAGACCAAAAGTACTTTTATGTCAATCTTATCCTCTTTTTGATGATGGGAGTAGTGTTGGTACTTTACCTTAACTCCCCTCCCATCGAACCGCGAGAGCGGGATTACATCTACGTAGGTAGTTTCTATGCCTTTGCGATTTGGATTGGGCTAGGAGCATTAGCCTTGGCGCACGGTCTCAACAAATTCACTAAAAACTTGGGTACGGCAGGATTGGCCGCAACCCTAATGACCTTGCCTATTGCTGGATTAATGGCTGCTGAAAATTGGGATGATCACAATCGAAAAGGGAGGTATTTTTCTGTAGATGCAGCGCGTAATTTCCTAGCCTCTTGTGCGCCAAATGCCATTCTTTTTACGGGGGGGGATAACGACACCTTCCCACTCTGGTATGTACAGGAAGTAGAAAACTTCAGAACAGATGTTCGGGTAATTGTCTTGAGTTATTTTGATACCGACTGGTATGTAGAACAGATGACAAGACAAACTAATGACTCAAAGCCACTACCCTTTTCCTTGTCCCCCGATCGTTACCAAAAAGGAACCAATGACGTCCTTTATGTCATGGAACGTGAAGGTTTAAATGCAATTTCTGCCAAGGAATATCTCAAATTAATTAATAGCGGATCGGAATTACTTCAGATGAAAACTTCGGGTAAAAGTGTGGTGAATATGGTCCCATCCCGCAATTTGATTTTAGAAGTAGACAGTAGCTTTCGTGCTAATGATGAAATCGTTCCACCCCAATTTAAAGACTTATTTGTTCCTCAACTAAATCTTCAAGTAGGCGGTAATTATGTGACCAAAGGAACCTTGATGTTGTTGGATTTGATTGTAAGTAACAATTGGGAAAGACCTATTTATTTTAACAACACCTCCCTTTCGACTGTTGGACTCAATATCAACGAACATGTGGTCATGGAAGGATTGACCTATCGCTTGTTGCCAATCCAAAAACCCAATCCCCAACGTGAGGAATTAGTAAACACAGATTTAGCCCTAAAAAATTACATGGAAAATTTTGCCTTCCGAGGTATGAATGATTCCAACGTCTATTTGGATGAAGAATATAGAAGATTTACTTCAAACCATCGAAGCGCATTAAATTCTATTGCTTTGGCCTTGCTTGATGAAAACAGAATGGAAGATGCCGCCAAACTACTCAATTTTGGTTTAGCAACTATTCCAGACAAGGCAGTACCTTATGATTTGAGTAGTGGGCAGTCTGTTCCCCTATTTTTTGAGGTAGGCGAAGATGAAAAAGCGCTAGAAATAATAGAGAAAATTTCTAAGCGTGCTCTGGATAGGATTGAATTCAATACAAAAACTAACCGTGGCTACGATCGAGACATGCTAGTGGCTATTGAAATGATTAAATATTTTATACCTCTTTTAGAAGAAAGAGGCTATCAAGAAAAAGGGGGAGCGCTGAAAGAAAGACTAGAAAAATGGATTGGAAATGAAAGTGAGGAACCAAGCACTATTCGAAGAAGGTAATTGACGAAAATGGTAACGGCTTAAAGACCAGGGTTCACGGCAGACTTCATTTAAATTCAGCCCTTATCTTATTTGGTTAGGAGTGCTTTAGCGATGTTTTATTAAAAAGGCCAGCAGAATTAATTCTGTTGGCCTTTTTTCGTGTAACGCCCTACCTACTCGCAAAAATCAACTTTTGATTAATCGCCTTAAAAGCAAAAAGAACAAAGTTTGAAGTTCAATTACCTAAGCAGTCGACTGTTGTCTGTTAGCAATTTAAAATTATTTCTTCCAAAGGATATAAAACAAGTCTAGTCCATCTTTAGGGTCGTCTACAAGAAGGTAATCCTCGTGGGAAATCGCAACAACCGTGGCCCTTTGTGCTTTATGCAGTCGATTTCGATTGACCCGATTCAAAAATTCATACGGCCATCTCAAAACAGAATTGGGGAGTTTGTGCTGTAAATCCAGCACATCAAAGCGCATTATTTTTTGAACAGATTTGCGATTTGCTTCGTGATAAGCCCATACGGTTTCATTCCCTCCTATCCCCATGGGGTCAATACGATCAAAAATAGGGTTGGCCAAATCAATCAATTGCTGCGGCACATATTCCCGCTCATGCCAAGGATTTCGAGATAGGGTGTGGGTATTGTTTGGAGTAGAAATAATGGCTTTACCACCAGGCTTTAACATTCGGTAGATCTCCTGAAGAAAAAGCTGATCCTGCTTTATATGTTCAATCACTTGAAAACTCACGATTGTATCGAAAGTCTCATCACCTAAACTGGTGAATGGAGGAATAACTGCCTGCTTAAAGGAAACATCTGGATATTTTTTTTGAAGGTTTTGGATCACTTCATGGATTTTATCCAACCCTAAATAGGAATCTGCAAGAGGAACTAATTCAGCAACACCTCTCCCTTCGCCACAGCCAATCTCTAGCAAATCACCAGTGATCCAAGGCTTAGCAGCAATGTAGGCTTTTATCAACCTTTGGTGAATAGGATTATCACTAATCAACTTATCAGATGCGATTTCCGTTGTATAGGTAGCCATTATAAATTTTAGTATTTTGGCAAAAGTAAGGCTTATTTTTAAATCCTGAGAACTATAAACAATGAATCAAAAGTACTTCAAGCAGCTTTTTCTATTCTGTTTTATAATTACACTTTCCTTCACTTCTGTAGCTCAAACTACCTTAAGTTCAACAGATCAATCTCTTCGTTATTCTTTGTATGCGCGACTCGGATTAAAAATTATCCCTGTAAAGCTTTCAGAAAGCAGCTATAAACTCCAATTTGTGGTCGAAAAAATTGAAGAGGATGCTAGATTGGATACCTATCAGTTCAGTTACCTAATTTTAAACTCCTACGATAAAGAAATTGAATCAGCAAAAAAAATTAAATTCAGTGCCTCTGATTTAATTTTTTCTACGGAAAGGCATTGGCTTTTTGAAAAAACTATCGAAGTAGTTCAAGACCAGGAGACGGTTATAGCCTTTTTTGAGGCGATTGATACCCGACAGCAAGATGCATACACCAGCCATTTAGACTTAAAAAGCCCTTTTGTTTTTGATCAACCTAGTTTTGGATATTATTACGCGAATGAAGTTCCCTTTGATCAAAATTACCTAACAGAAGGTCAATCTTTGCTCTTTAAGAGTGGCAAAGGCCCCACCCTCTTCTCTTACTTTTATCCCAGCCCATTTCCGATTCCCTTTCCCCCCATGGAGAGCCGATTGGCAGAGGTACCAAAAGAAGTAGCTGTTGAAAACAGAGGTGATTTTTTGGAGAATATACCAAAAACATTAACTGACGAAGGATATTACTTTTTTCAAAACGATAGCAATGCAAAAACAGGCCTACTTTTACGGACTGTACATGATGCCTTTCCAAAGGTAAAAGACTGGGAAGAGATGGTGGAAATGGTTACGTACATTTCCACCAAGAAAGAACACGAAACATTACTTTTAGCTCAGGACAAAAAAAAGGCTCTAGATGCCTATTGGTACAATTTGACTCGAAATGAAGAAGTAGCGAAGGACTTAATCCGAAATTACTTTAAGATGGTGGAATTTGCCAACATCCTGTTTACTGACTTTAAAGAAGGCTGGAAAACGGATCGAGGCATGGTTTATATCGTAATGGGCCCACCACAGGAAGTGAATTTTTATGAGGATCGGGAAGTTTGGTCTTATGCGGGGATAGACAACACTTCCAAAATTAGGTTTACCTTTACACGGGTTAAAACAATTCTTAGCCCACATTTCTATACCCTAAACCGATCAAGAGCCTACCAGCCAATTTGGTTTAAAAATATTTCACAATGGAGAAGCGGAAGGATGGCTTTCTAATCGATAAAGGAGCCTTCGACAAAGATTTTATTTTTGGAACCAGAGCAGTAATGGAATCTATCCATTCAGGTAAGGAAATAGACAAAATACTCGTACAAAAGGAGCTCAATAATGATCTAATCAAAGAACTACTTCAACTTTGCAAGGCAGAACACATTCCTGTAGTTCGCGTGCCCGATGCAAAGTTGAACAGAATTACACGTAAAAATCACCAAGGAGTAATTGCGCAAATGTCCACGATTGCCTATGCCTCTTTAGACAATGTGATTGATCAATGCTACGCAGTAGGCAAAGCTCCACTAATTTTGGTTTTGGATCACTTGACTGATGTTCGCAATTTTGGAGCCATCGCCCGCACTGCAGAATGTGCAGGGGTGGACGCCATCGTAATTCCTGAAAAAGGAAGCGCACAAATTAATTCTGATGCTGTAAAGACCTCAGCGGGAGCTTTAAATTTTATTCCAGTAGCGCGTGTAAAAAACTTATTTTATACCTGTCGAGATTTACAAAAAATGGGATTATCCCTGATTGCAATCACTGAGAAAACTGAAAAACCCATGTACGATGGGGATTTTGTATCACCCGTCGCATTGATCATGGGGTCCGAAGAAGATGGAATCTCTCAAGAAATAATGGGTATGGTTGATGATAAAGTCAAAATCCCCTTAGCTGGAAATATCGAAAGTTTAAATGTCTCTGTGTCAGCTGGAGTAGCAATTTACGAGGCCCTAAGGCAACGAAAAAAATAAAAAAAGAGGATTTCAAATGAAATCCTCTCCTTTTTTCTTCGCCTGGGCAACAAAATCTCGAAACCGATTTTCTTCTCCTAGTTTACAAATCAATAAAACATTTCCAGATTCATTAATCAAAAAGTTTTCCATCCCTTGTACGACTACAAGTCTTTCACTATCTGTTTTAATCAAACAATTTTTAGTATCGAAAAGTAGTGCATTGGCTTCCACCACATTATTGTCCTCATCCTTATCTCGAAGCTCGTGAAGACTTTGCCATGAACCGATATCCGACCATCCAAAATCCCCCAAAACCATGTACACTTGATCTGATTTTTCCATAATTCCGTAGTCAATGGAAACATTTTTTAAAGTAGCATAAACAGTCAAAATAAAATCAGATTCCAAATCACTGCCCAACTTACCTTTACCTTCTTCAAAGGCATCTGCAAGATCAGGCATATGGTTTTTAAAAGCTTCGATCAAACTACTTACCTTCCAAACAAAGAGACCTGAATTCCAAACAAAATCTCCACTTTCCAAAAAAGCAGCAGCAAGTTTGGCATTAGGCTTTTCAGTGAAAGTCTTTACCTTCAAAACCTGTGTATCAACTGAAGCAGGTAAGAATTGAATGTAACCATATCCTGTTTCAGGCCTATTCGGTTTAATTCCAATAGTAAGCAATCTATTTGGTTCTTGAGCAGCGGAAATTGCTGTAACTAAAGTTTGAAGAAACCTTCCTTCTTGCAGAATGAGGTGATCTGCCGGAGCCACAATCATTGTTGCATTTGAATCGATACAAGCGATTTTATAGGAAGCATAGGCCAAGCAAGCAGCAGTATTTTTTCGAAGAGGCTCTGCTAAAATCTGATTTTCTTGCAATTCGGGTAATTGCTCCCGGACCAAATGAACATGTGATTGATTGGTGACTACAAAAAATTGTTCCGGCTTAGCTAGCTCAAGAAACCGGTCAAAAGTCATTTGAAGGAGCGTTCTTCCCGTTCCCAATACATCCAAAAATTGTTTGGGCCTACTATTTTTACTATAAGGCCAAAAGCGGGAGCCTATTCCTCCAGCCATGATTACAATATAGGGTTGGTCCTTCATAGTAGCTTAAACAATTCCCTCCTTCATCAAATCATGAATATGCACAAATCCAGCGATTTTTTTACCATCTAGCACCACCAATTGTGTAATATTATGCCCCTTCATTAAGGCAAAAGCAGCAGTTGCATACTCCTCAATACCAATGGATTTTGGATTTACTGACATGATTGAATCTGCTCTAAACTCTTGAATATCAAGTGTTCGCTGAAGCATTCGACGTAAATCTCCGTCCGTGATTATTCCTTTAAGTTCTCCCTTAGCATTGACCACTGCTGTAGCCCCCAACCGTTTACTTGTAATCTCTACAATGACTTCTGCTACGCTAGCCTGCTCCTGAACAAGTGGAATCTCAGAGGTAGAAAGTAGGTCCCCTACTCTCAAGTAGAGTTGCTTTCCTAAAGTTCCCCCAGGATGAAAACGAGCAAAGTCTGCAGAAGAAAATCCACGTGCTTCCAAAAGGCAAATCGCTAATGCGTCCCCAAGTGCCAAATGTGCAGTGGTACTTGTCGTCGGGGTCAAATTATGCGGACACGCTTCTTCCTTTATTGTCGCGTCCAATACATAATGCGCCTGTTCGGCCAAATAAGACTGCCTATTAGAAACAAGTGCAACTACCTTTACGCCTAAATCTTTCACCAAAGGCAAGAGTACTTTGATCTCAGCTGTATTTCCTGATTTAGAAATAAATAAAACAGTATCCTCTTGTTGCACCATTCCCAAGTCACCATGAATCGCATCTGCAGCATGCATAAAAAGTGATGGGGTACCGGTAGAATTGAGTGTGGCAACCAATTTATTCGCTATCCAAGCACTTTTTCCAACTCCTGTAATGACCAACCTCCCATTGGAATGCAAAAGGTGGGTTACGCAATCCTCAAAATCTTGATTTAAAAAACCAACAAGACCAGAAATAGCTTCGGATTCATTTAATAGAACCCGTTCTGCGATGTTTCTAATATTTTTAGCTAACTTCAAATTTACCTGCGTTAATCATTAGTTTTGTACAAAGGTATAAAAGTAATCGTTCAATCTGTTGCTCGGATTGACCTCACCCTCAAAGCCCTTTCTTCGAGTGGAAGAAAATGTTAAGTCAGAATTAAAAAAAATCTTCGGATTTAGCCATTTCCGTGGAAATCAGGAGCTTATTGTTGATAATTTACTCAACAACAGGAACACATTCGTCATCATGCCTACTGGGGCTGGAAAATCATTGTGTTACCAACTTCCTGCAGTTGTTCGTGAAGGCACTGCAATAGTGATTTCACCGCTTATTGCATTAATGAAAAATCAGGTAGATCAATTGAATGCAATCGGTATTAACGCCCATTTTTTAAATTCAACACTTACCAAAACAGAAGCTACAAAAGTTAAGAACGAGGTTTTGAAAAAAATCACCAAATTACTTTATGTAGCCCCAGAATCGTTAACTAAGGAAGAAAATATACTCTTTTTGAAGGAGGCACACTTAA
>Ga0181558_10001596_pt1 | contig 21741 bp, 19 predicted proteins | sample 011ome_22_FD_133754 | JGI IMG/M metagenome (GOLD analysis project Ga0181558, IMG submission 133754) | Coastal salt marsh microbial communities from the Groves Creek Marsh, Skidaway Island, Georgia - 011507BT metaG (megahit assembly) | ecosystem: Environmental > Aquatic > Marine > Intertidal...
AACCGTTAGGTGTAATAAAGATTACACAAAATAATTTTTCAAATAACCTTCGTCGAATTTTTGATAATTCATCTTTTCAGATATCTCTAGATAAAGTGCTCTGTGCTTTTCCCTCTCATCAATCTTGTTAGCTGCATGATACAAACCAATTTGGTAAAACAAATTAAAGAATTCATAATAACTAGTTACCCACAAATCTTGCTTAATTTGACCAAGAATTTGAGATGTTTCATTTTGACTCTGAGAAGCTATAGACTTCAATAATTTCACAATACAAAATAGCTGGTTGTGGCTTATTTGATATTGTTGGGTAACCCTTGACTCAGAGTACACTTGATCTATCATCTCCATTAGTTCAAAGTCAGACAGAATAAGTGCTACGATTTTTATTTCATAGAAATAGTCTAGGCGCTTTACTTTTTCTTTCTCATACCTCACTTTGAGTTTTTCAAAGATTCTAATTCTTTCAAAACTGTCCGATTCACAACGTAACATCTCAACTGCAGCTATCCGACCAACAAGAATTGGATGGCCTTCAAAAGTCATGAAATCAGCGTCCAGTTCTTTTTCAAATCGTTCATTCTTTAAATATAACCTTAGATAATTGAGACATTTGAAAAAGATATAATCACTTATTGAAAGGTGTTTGGAACTTTTCTGTGCAGACAAAACAATACTTCCGTATCCCGAATTTAAGCTAGCATAATCGACGAATATGGATAATACATTTTGAACAAAACTTTTATTTCTCAGAAGAGTAATATAATCTTCGGAAGGTAGATCAAAATCCCGCAATAATATTCCGATAGCATTTCCAACATAAACGGACTCTGAATAACTAAACCTTGCGAAACCAAGCTTCTTAGAATTAAAAATGAGGTTAACCATTTGAACCTTCCTCAGAAGTATTAATTCTCTGATTGCTCGAATAAACAGATCTGCAAAATTCTGGTGTTCCCGCCTTTCTTTAAGGTATTGAATTATACTATTTCCGTCAGCTTTATTGAGAATTGAATACCACTCGTCTTGATAACCATTCACTCCGTACTTCATTACCTGTTTTGAGAATTGGTTATAGCTTTTGTAACCTAAAAAACATGAAAGTACGTTCAAGGTGTTACGGCTTGGTTTCACTTCTGACTTTTTGTCGACATCAAAGAATCGCCTCAGTGTATTGTAATTAAGTGTCTCATCTAAATCTAACATAATAGCATCAGAAAGTATCTGACAATCGCCCCTGTTCTTAATCTCAATTCCCAACTTAAATTGCACTTCACTTTTCAATAATTCTATCATGATGTATCAAAAATGTATCAAATATACAATAGCGATTTAATAACTTTGTAAAAAAAAAGCGATTATGAAAAAACAACTATTAACTTTTGCTGCCATTTCAACAATGATTCTTGCCTCTTGCGGAGGAAGTAATGAGGTAGAATCTGATTTAGATTCATTACTCGATGAAATTGAAATGACTGACGAAACAGAGAATGAAACAGTCATAGATAAGGACGACGAATCAGAATCAAACACAGAAATCATAGACGACTCATCTTCGTCAGATGAATGGGATAGTGTTCTCGATGATTATGAATCTTATGTTGACGATTATGTGGCCATTATTAAAAAACAAAAAGAAAATCCTGCTGACATGTCGATTATGACGGAATATCAGGAACTCATGCAAAAGGGTACTGAGTGGTCAACAAAAATGTCAGAAATGTCATCTAACTTTGGTCCAGAGCAATTGTCACGAATGCTGGAAATTCAGGCAAAATTATCGAAAGCGGCAATGTAAAAAGCTCTACATAATTTCGATTAAGAGGGGCGCTGTCCCTCTTTTTTGTGCCTATTATATAAAATAATGGACAGAGCTAATAGTAAAATACACCTAACAGCACCTAAAAAGCATACGGAACACGCGCTTCGTGATTTCAATCTCGGTTAAAAAATCATTCTTAACTTTAAAATATAACTGGTGGTTAAAGAGCCGTACACCTTTCTAGCTGCCGGCCGTTATGGGCAAGTTAAAACAATATTCGGTTCAAGACAGGCTGACGACCCAAAGTGACAGACAAAAAGTGGAGACAAGAAAACCACTTTAAAAACAGGGAGTAATCTGAAAATCCATAAGAGTAATAAGTAAGCAAAAAAATAAAAAATTATGCCAAAAGAAGTTACAGTAAATGGAAGAAAATTATTAAAAACTTTACAGCGTGAATTTTCAAGTAAATACAAATATTTATTTCTCGCATTTATTGAGGATTCGGATAGAGGAAAATCAGTAAATGTCAAATCACTAAATACATCGTTAACAATTAAGGATGCTAGAAAAAAATTCAGTAATGAAGAAATAACTTTGACAGGAAGCAAACTTGTTCGAAACATGGAAAATTACTTCTGGAATGAGTTAGGAATTGCGGTTCAAATTGCTGTAAAAGACTATAGTGGACATGCCTATTATTTTCCTATTGGAGATTATTTTAATGGTATGTCATTGACAAAAGCTAATCGTTGGGCTAAAGAAAAAGGTTGTTCTATTATTGACAATGTTTCTGAACTTTCAGGCAAAACTGTTTTTTAACCTTTAATTTAGTATTGATGATTATACTGAAATTTTTTCTTCGTTGATAAGTTTATCTCTGAATATGTTGCCTATGCCCATAACAATGTATAAGCGGCATTAAAACAGCCGCTTATACTTTACGTTAGCATTAATTATGAAAACTTTGATAAGTTTCTAATCAACCTCATCCAGTTGATCCACCCTGTGATTTGAAAGCTCCAATTGCGCATTTACTGCAAACTCTTTCCCTGCATTTTTATGCTTTCTTTTGAGCTCTAAGCAAAGTTCGGTCTCCTCCAAGAACGGAATATCAGCCAAATTCTTTAAGCTGTTCAGTTGTACATAAATAGTTCCTCCAGTAAACCAAGAGTTTTTATGAACTATCTCTTGAATTTGTTGATACGGTACGAACAATTCTTTCAACTCTGATTTGATGACCTCAATAATGGAATCAGAAACTTGGTACTCAAACATTAATCCTTCTCTGGTATACCAAGCAAAACCACGTGCATGTGTTAAGCCGTGTGTTGCATTATCCGTTTCAAATTGAAGCTTTTTCATCAGATTTCCCTCAAGTTTTGAATTTATCTCCTCGGCAAATAAACTTTATTCCCTCCTGATGACATTCTATATATACCTCCTCTTGGACCGATATATATAATTGGTTCGTGCTTCTTAAGCGTTTTTGCCTGCTCTAATTCATTGCACAGGGTCATATAATCTGGGTTGATGGTCGCACCTAAATTTATCGCCTTGGTAAAGTCTTTACATACTGATTCTAATTGCGTAGTCGTCACTTTGAAACATACTCCTGTCATTGCCGTGCACCATCTTTGAGAGGACGTTCCATTCTTCTTGTTCAGTTGGTCGTAGTGCTTGAGCTTCATCTTACCCAACAGCACATAAGTATCGCCATTGTTGGGGTCAGATTCCAATGCTTTATTAAGGGCCTTCACGGCTTTTGAATATTCTCCCATTACCACCAACAGTTTGGCTTTATAATCCAAGAATTGTGGGTTTTTCGGATCTAGCTCCAAAGCTTTATTGATCGATTTCAAAGATTGGCTTCTTCTTTCTACATCTTTCGTAGCATTCAACGCACCAGCTTCAGCATCATACAACCACAATTTTGATTCAAAATAAAAGGCGAAAGCATTGTCTGAGACAGAAGCTGTATAGTCTTCAACCAATTTTCTGGTTTCATCAGCATTTTGGTCAAAGCTGTATAAATAATAGATCTGTGCTTTAAACAACTTTTGCTCAGGATCATTTGGGTTGAGCTCAATGGCTTTATTGATATCTTCTAATGCACGATTCCCTTCACCCAACAACAAGAATTCAATGGAACGATCAAAATAATGACTTGCATTTGACGGTTCTACCGTGATCTTATCGGTCGCTTCTTTCAAGGTTGGGTATTTCTGCAACATCACTGTGATATCCTGATCTTGCACGCAACGGCAGCTGAAATAGTTTTGAGCGCCCATATTATCACGAACAATTCCTTTAAAGTCTGTTCCGATCATTCTGAATTTTGCGCTTACTTCATCAGATTTCGTACTTGTCCAAAAATAACCTCTCTCACCAAGCTGCACAGCTGAATAGCTGCTACCATAAGAATTTTTAGAAACAGCACCAGCTGTGTGGGCGTAAAACATCAATCTTTCACCAGACATCAATTCTATTCCCGGTAAAGTATCAATACCTTCTCTTGAATATAACCCTTCCAAGTCAATATCCCTCGGCCAAACTCCAGCCTGTAACTCCAACTCTTTCCACTCCTCATCTGAAGGTAAGTGCCATCCTTTCGGGCAAGATGTCATGGCTTGTGAATAATTATAAAACCTTCCTTCTTGATCGTGGAATTTGGGATATTGATCATTCAAATTCTTTTCCAAAGCGTCATGCTCCTCCAATTTATATTTCAGGTTTTCAGCCATCCAGATCTGCTCACCAATCTTTGACCATTTGTAATAAGCACCATCTCTTTCATCCTGAATGATCCCGATCTTACCCTCTTCTACCTTCTTCATCAAAGTATTAAGGTCATCCATCATGATTAATCCGTAAAAGTATTTGTCTTCATCATTCTTCTTGGTTTCTATCATCAATGCTGGACCATCCGGTGTGGTAAAATCATAAAAACTGTTGATCGATACCGTACTCGAAAAAACCTGCGTTCTTTTCAAATGCAGGTTACAATAGTTGTCGCCCACCCAATATCCACGACCTGCATAAGCCCAACCCTCAGGAAAAAAAATGAATTTTTGTTTTCCAAGAGGATTATATTCATTCGCCATTTTACCGATATGCAATGTCGGAAATAGATTAGCCAAAAAGTACTTTTCTATCTCTTCTTTTTTTGCGTTGAACTCTTCCGACACGCCGCCATAAATAGCTTCAGTATATTTATTCTCATAGTAGGTGTCATAATTCCTGTTATCCTGACCAGACATGAACTTAATCGTTGGCGTCCAAATCCTGGATACTAATTCTTTTCTGGCTGTTTTATCTTCTTTGCTGAGTTCCTGCGCAAAAGTCAGTGGCCATATTGTTATGGAAAGGGATAACAATAGTACTTTTTTCATGATGCAATTATTAAATCGATTGAGCACAAATATACTATTTTGTTTTTCATTCTTCAATAAGAAGCAGATCAGAAAACTAATGCTAACACAATAGCTAAAGCTAAGCGCCCGCCCCTGGCTGCGGCACTTTGCGCCCATTACTTGTCCAAAGTTCTGGTGGGCCGCCACTCGGTATGACGCTCCCATAATCCGGTTTTTTTTGCCAACACACTTCGCACGCAATAAATTGCTAGCTTTAGCCAAACGTCAGACTGTCTAATAACCTACCTCATTTTTTTAATTTCTTCTTGCTCAATACTTTGATAAAAGTTTGGATGTTTCGTATCTTAAATCATGAAATACATCAAAGGAAATGACCGCCATCAAATTGCACTAATTCCAACTTCTCTTGAAGAAGCCATTGATGAAAGCAACGAAGTTAGAATCATTGATTTATTTGTGCATTCTCTGGATTTAGACGAAATGGATTTTAGGCTCAACTTTGGAGAAAATGGACGGCCAGCTTACCACCCGTCCGATTTAATCAAACTTTTTCTTTATGGATATTTAAACAAGATTCGTTCATCCCGCGATTTAGAGCGAGCTTGTCATATCAATATTGAAGTGATGTGGTTATTGAAGTCACTAACCCCTGATCATAATACCATTGCTAACTTCAGAAAAGATAATGCTAAAGCCATTCGAAACGTATTTCGTGCCAGTGTTCAACTTGCTAAAAACTTTGACTTAATTGGGGGAAAACTAGTTGCAGGTGACAGCACTAAACTGCGAGCCCAAAACGCTAAAAAGAAAAACTACAACAAGAAAAAAATTGCTCGGCACCTTGAATATATTGATGCCAGACTAGCTCATTACAATAAAGAGTTAGAAAAGGCTGATGGTGACTGTATGACGTCAGCATAATGTTTACCACTTAAGGGATAAAGTTAAGTGATAGTTTATTACCTTGAAAGAAGACTTTCAGGGGATTATTAACACCCCTAAAAAGTTCAAATATCGCTGAGGACGTACACTTTAATGAAAAAGCTGCATCTTAGCATCAAACTATGAAAATGTTAAAAGTTGTCCAATGAATGGGGAGGGGCATGGTTGTTCATTACGAAATTTTTTCGTTAAGTTTGTTCCATACTAATTTTAATACCAATTAAACATGAAAAATTTAAAATTACCTTTTAGTTCAATTGTATTAATCCTATTGATTTTGAGCTCATGTGCAGGAGGGCCGACTTCTGAATCATATGATAATTTGAATGCCGAATGTGATTATGTTGATGCAACAATGGACATAATCAACTACCTTGAAGAGGAGTTTGCCTCTGAATTGGATGCGATTGGCAACGACGGTTTAGATGCTGGAAACTTTGATGAGATATCAGAAAACAGAAAACAAGAATTATGTCATAGCATAATAATCACTGAATGTCTAAAGCAAGAATTCAAAGATAGAGCAAGAGGTCAAAACACATCAATGACCCGTCTCAATTTTAAAGACCTAAAAAATTGTCCTAATTTTAACAAAATGGAAAAGGCGCAAGATGATCTTGAAGATTTATTACGTCATGAAAGCTTAATTCCTTATGCGCCATCTTTTCCACCGCACCTCCAGGAAAGATTTAGTGCTAATTCACATGTATGGGAAGATATGAAACCTTACGAAGCGGCTCCTATAGAAGCTGAATCTGAACATGAGGTGTCTTTCGTTATTGAAGAATCAAAAGTGGAAACATATGAAAATGAGGAGGTTGAATCATTCAAATCATTTTATGTTGATGATTCAGATGGTTGGGTAAACCTGAGAGACCGCCCGAATGGTGAGATAATTAAACGCGTTGATAATTATGAAGTTGGTGTTCAAATGGGGGAGGAAGGCGATTGGATTTTACTGCGATTTGAAGACGGAACAGAAGGGTTTATACACAATACCCGATTAAAAGAAGCTCCTTAATTGAAGTCGTATATTAAGTCAGGGATATAACTAGATTTCTTGCTTGATATTTTAAAAGAAATCAAACTTCTATACCGACCAATCGAGAGTGTACGTCTTCAGCGATATTTGAACTTTTTAGCTCAAAAAATAAGATAGAGTTTTGTCTAATTTAGGTTAATTTTTTGAAACTGATTTTTTCTAGCTTTCATTGTTTTTTCTTTTGTCATTTTACGTTGTTTAAGTTTTCGATTTGCTGTTCCAAAATAAACTTCAGCTGGTGTTGCATTTTCAAGTGACTCATGGTAGCGTTCAAAGTTGTAATAATGAACGAACTCCTTGAGTTTAGCTTCTAACTGTCCAGGGCTAAAGTAATTATCCAGTTTTACGACGTTTTTCATGGATCTATGATAGCGTTCAATCTTTCCTTTTGTTTGAGGGTGTAACGGTCTTCCTCGAACGTGTTTCATGTCTTTTTGATCTAGATATTCTGCAAGTTCATTTGATATGTAGCATGAACCATTGTCAGATAACAGCTTTGGTCTATTCTTCTCGGGAACATTTGACGCGAATAAAGCTTCATCTAGTGTTTCTTTGACATCTTCCGCTTTCATGGTTGCACAGAGCTTCCAGTTGACGATATAGCAGCTGTAATCATCTAATACGGTAGACAGATAGTACCATCCCCACCCAAAGATTTTGAAGTAGGTAAAGTCGGTCTGCCACATCTGATTTACCGCAGTAGTTTTATCGTGAAAGCTGTCTGAAGCACTCATAACCCTAAACGAAGGAGTTGTGATAAGTCCATTCGCTTTTAATATTCGGTAAACACTTGATTCACTGATGTAATACTTATATCTATCTGTGATATACCATGCTAACTCACGAGAAGAAAGTTCAGGTTTTTCCAGAGCAATTTCAATCAGTGAATAACGAAACTTTCTCAATTAACGAATTATATGAAGGAGCAGTATTCCCCAAAATAAGTGAAAATCGAACATACATTAGATTCAATTTTGCTAATTATACTAACCCTAACAATATCTGTGAAGCATCCGGAGTTTGGACTTTACCTTACCCAAATACATTCAGTCTATCGGAAAAAAGCGAAGACAATTAATAAAACAAAGCATAACACATAAGTAAATATCAGCGCTACGCGCCGACAATTCAAAAGGACAATCTATAATTGAAGACGAATAAAAAGACTTCGGGAGCATTGCAAACCCGGGGGAATAAGCATCATGCACAACTGCAAACGCGAGTCTGAGATCTATCCAAAAATATAATTACTATACGTAATCGTAATCGATCCCTTTTTACTTTTTTTCTTGTCTTTTTCGTCCACTACTGGATCATCTGCCTCTAAATCACCAGTCATGGTTTTCGGTAATTTCATTTCTTGCACATCAAATTTAATCGTCGCTTTTGAGGGGACAGGATACTTTTCATTGCCATACTGCAAGTCAATTTCGTAATTGCCGCCATCTTTTGTGACAATAATCATTTTATGAATTCTGTCTTTCTTGTCTATCCAAAACTGACCCAATACCACATCTGACTCAATGTCATTGGGAACTACTTTAACAATTTCACAAGGGGTTTTATGAACCGTTTCAGATCCTAAATGAAGGGCTACAAAATCTTCTTCGGTAACCGAATAGGCTTGATCATTATACCCTTTTTTTGGAAGAAAAGCGAAGCCTTTTATCTTATATCGGATGCTGTCAGGCGGTAGAAAATACACTTTCCCCTTTCGCTGATCGATATTGATAAAACTCACGTCCATATCAATTACAATATCACATTCATAAGCAGGGATATCCTGCATTTTTTTCATGGCCGTCTTAATCAACGAATCCGCATAAGCCGATTGTCCAAAGCTACTGACCGACAGCAGCAGCCAAAATATGAGTAAACTATTTTTCATGTGAGAATGTCTTTTCTTCTAAAATTCCACCAGCCGACACCGGTGAAAACTACGATATAAGCAATCAAAACAACGACTGCATTGTTTATGGTTGGCCAGTCCATTTCTGGATCAAAGAAATATTGCCATTTGATAAAATGGGTTGTAAATAGATAAGGAAGAATCGGTTCTAAGATATTCACCATTAACGTGCTGAGTACGGTCAATACAATGATAACAGCAATCGTCCCCACTATCGGTCCGATTGAATTATTGACAAAGCTTGATATCATCAGTGAAAGTGAAGAAACAACCAGCATCGCCAAGATTCCAATGCCCAAGCCATAACCAAATCGCCAAACAACATCATCTGCATTGATAATATTAATCACTTGCCTAAAGACAAAAAGATCGCCCTCTCCAAACAGCAAATAACCCAATCCATACATTAAAACACCAGCAAATACAACTAATAAAATCGTATAGATGCTCGCTGCAATCCATTTGGCAAAGTAAATCTGTGTTCTGGAATAAGATCGCTGTAGTAATAACCTAAGTGACCCCTTTGATGCTTCTCCCGATATCATATCTCCGGTCACCAAAACAACCAAAATCGGTACATGAAAGAGCAGCGTATTCATTAATAAATAGGTCACAAAATTCACATTGATGATATTACCTTCCATGCGAAAGGACCCTTGCAAATTTTTGAAGATAAGGCCAAATAGCGCCTCTCCATTTCCCATAGCGGCAAACTCAAAAGCCAGTACAATAAATGCGATCGTTCCAAAGCCGATATACGTTCTCGGACGTTTGGAGATTTTAAACAGTTCTATGCCTATTAATTGCCTCATTTTGTAATATTCAGAAAGTATTCTTCGAGTGTTCTTAATTGTCGCATCTCAGTAATTGCGACACCATCTTCCACCATGTTTTTCAAAAATGCTGGAATGTCGGCCTCAGCAATTTGAACACGAACGCGATCGGCCTTAACTTCTGCCGGAATATTGCGTTCCTTCAATTTTTCTAAGAAAAACTGTTCGTCATTAGACCGCATTTCAAGCACCATTTCTAGTGAACTCATTAAGTCTTGAACGCCGCCTTCGGTAATTTTTTCTCCTTTATTAATGATGAGCATTTTATTGGCGATGAGCTCTATTTCTGAGAGAATATGGGAGGATATAATCACAGTGATCTGCAATTCAGAAGAAATTCGGTAAATCAACTCCCGCATATCGGCCTGTCCTTTCGGGTCAAGACCATTTGAAGGTTCATCTAAAATGATTAATTCTGGTTCGTGCAAGAGTGCCTGGGCAATGCCTAAGCGTTGCTTCATACCTTGTGAGAAAGACTTCACCCTTGATTTTCGACGATCCCATAGATCAACCTCTTTTAACACCGTTTCAATACGGGTTTCTTTATCCTTCAGTTGAGCTAAACGTGCGAAGATTTTCAGGTTATTATAGGCACTCAAGTTTTCATAAAAATCGGGCCGCTCAATTAAAGCACCAATTTGACTCAGGTACTTCCGATCGTATTTCGTGATTTTCTCGCCTTTGAAAAAGATTTCGCCAGATGAAGGATAAATCAAGCCCAATATCATACGAAGACTCGTACTTTTACCTGCACCGTTTGGCCCTAAAAACCCATAAATGTCACCTTTTTCAACTTTGAAATTCAAATCTCTAACGGCATGAAAATCGCTGAAATACTTGTTCAGATTTTTTACTTCTAATAACGGCACAGTTATATTCTTAATGTTTGCTGCAAATTACTACAGATTGTGATAACTAACTAACAATTTCAACTAACTATTGTTTTTACTGGTCAAAACTGATCTGTGATCCATGCCATTCATGTTCACGATCAACTCCATTAAATACAATGAAGCTTAAAGGTCTAGAAAATAAACTGCCATCCCCAAATAAACCTATTGCCAGCTAAAGTGTTTAATAGACAAGAATTGAGTGGTGTCATTGCTGAATTTGTGCGTTTCTTCACCATTCATAAACTGAAATTAGAAATCAACGAACATATATAGTAAGCAGAATAAATGCGAGAAAAAGAAGACATATATATTATCGGCGCGGGGGTCAGCGGACTGATTGCAGCCTACGAACTTGAACAAGCAGGTTACCGACCGGTCATCATTGAACAATCGGATGAGGTTGGCGGAAGGGTAAAGACCTTAAAGGAAAAAGGATACGCATTAGACCTCGGGTTTCAGGTGCTGCTTAGCGCCTACCCTTTAGCGAATAAATACCTCGATATGGATAAGCTTCAGTTAAACCGACTGGAGTCAGGAGCAATGATCTATGCCAACAATAAATCCTATCTAATTGGTGATCCGTTGAGAAATTGGAAGGTGCTTTTTCCAACTTTAATGGCGGCTATTGGCACCTTCGGTGACAAACTAAAAATCTTAAAATTAAATCGTAGGCTAAATCAAAAATCACTGGAAGAAATTTTCGCATCACCTGAAAAAACTACACAGGAATATTTAGTTGAATTTGGTTTCTCTCCGAAGATTATTGATCGGTTTTTTAAACCCTTTTTTGCAGGTATATTCTTAGAGCCCGATTTAAGAACATCAAGCCGAATGTTTGAATTTGTTTACAAGATGTTTGGCGAAGGATATGCTACCATTCCCAAATTAGGCATTGGAGCAATCAGCCAACAATTAAAAGGCAAATTGCAACACACACAATTCATTTTCAACAGCAAGGTTGAAAAAGTGACGACAGAACATATTGTCATGTCCTCTGGCGAGACAAAACCTCATCAGGGTGTAATCGTTGCCAGTCAGGCATCTTCATTATTACCCGACCTGACAGCGCCGAAAACGTTATGGAAAAACTGTATGTGTTTATATGTTGAAGTGGATCAAACCAACATCCCTCATAAAACCATTGCGCTCATCTCAGACCCCTGCAATTATGCCAATAACCTTTATGCTTATCAGGATCCCAATACCGGAAAAACCATCCTGTCCGTCACTACTCTTAAACATAACCAAAAGTCCGATCAAGAGGTCGTTGACAAAATTATTGAAGAAGTCAAGCAATACGCAGGGTCCACCGAGATTAAATATATCCACCATTATCGCATCAACCAAGCTTTACCAGATGTTCAAGGCCTACGAATGACAGCAGAACCACATGAGAGTGAAACCCTAGAGAATGTGTTTTTAGCTGGAGATTATTTGTTGAATGGTTCATTAAATGCGGCTATGGAATCCGGGCGTTTGGCAGCAAAAGGAATGATAAAGAAGAGGGAACGCATTGCTTCGGGTAAATAAATTTTGGCCTTGGGGTTCTTTCAACAGATTTATACACTAAGAGAATGATCGATTATCAATTTGATGAGCCAAGAACTCAGAAACTCTTGCAGTTATTATCCAATGAAAAGGCGATTAAAAAAATATTTATCGAACCACATCTCAAAAATCGAATGTATTTGAATTCTAGCAAGATTAGATATCATGGTTGTCAGGCAGTGCGGCATGATGATCATATTCATGTGGAGTTGTGAGCGACAACAAACAAGGAAATATTCATTTGTAGTTTTGTACATCAATAGAAATCAGTCCAAAAGACAATAAAAGCACTCTATTATTGTACTTTTTACAATAACCTTTTGTATATTGTCAAAAATATTATTTCTAATCCATGCAAATTCAATTCGGTTCCATAACAACTCTTATAGCGTGTTTGCTCCTCGTTTTCAAGGGATACGGACAGGACAATAAAGTTGAAGTCGTCGAAAAAAACGGAACTTGGTCGCTTCTCGTCAATGGAGAAGACTTTTATATCAAAGGTGCCAGTGGTGATGATCAAATGGATGTGGTTAAGGCTTGCGGAGGAAATACGATTCGAACATGGGGAGTTGATAATGCTCAAGAAATTTTAGACGAAGCACATGAAAAAGGACTGAAGGTAATGCTTGGGTTTTGGATTCAACACGAGCGTCATGGCTTTGACTATAATGATGAAGGAAAAGTGAAAGGACAGCTGGAATCCTTTAGAAGGGCTGTTCAAAAATACAAAGACCATCCCGCCCTTTTAATGTGGGGGCTTGGAAACGAATATGAGCTCGAATATTCCAATACCAAAGTTTGGAAAGCTGTGAACGACATTGCTAAAATGGTTCACGAAGAAGATCCGAATCATCCCACAAGTACAGTTACCGCCGGGACAAACCCTGAAAAGCTGAAATTCGTAATGGAAGTCCTAACTGAAATTGACATCTACGGTATCAATACGTATGGGGACATTGGAAACGTAAAAACAGTCTTAAAAAAAGGAGGATTTAAGGGCCCTTACATGATTACCGAATGGGGACCTAACGGTCATTGGGAATCACCAAAAACAATGTGGAGTTCCTCGGTAGAACAAACAAGCACGGAAAAAGCCGCTTCTTATTTAACAAGGTATCAGGAACACATCTCGTCACAGTCCGCTCAGTGCATTGGCTCATTTGCCTTTTTATGGGGGCAAAAGCAAGAGTATACCAGCACCTGGTACGGACTATTTACCGAAACCGGGATGCGCACGGAGGCCATTGATGTATTGGAGTACTGCTGGTCAGGTAAATACCCCGAAAACCGTTCGCCCTCAATTGATTCAATTCATTTTGAACAAATTTCGAAAATCAAAAATCTTATTCTTGCTCCCGGAGAGAAATATGATGTGAAACTTTTTGCTTCGGATAAAAATGAAGACAAATTAAATTATCGTTGGGAATTATATCCCGAGAGTACTGACTTAAAAACAGGGGGTGATGCTGAAAACAAACCACCTTTAATTTATGGACACGTTAAGAAATCAAAAACACAAAGTGCTATTTTAAAAGCCCCAGTAAATGAAGGGCGTTACCGTTTATTCGTATTTGTTGATGACGGCAAAAAAATGGCCTATATGAATTTGCCCTTTTACGTTCAGAACGACCCCTCTGCCGTATCTGGAAAGGTACGATTCAAACTCCAAACATTAAAATCATTTAATGAAGAGAATTAAGCACATAGGCTACATCCTTTTTTTGATGACGTTGTTTAACCTATCAGGATGGGGGCAAACTACTACTGACATGGTTTCGTTTGCCCCTGAACTGGCCGGTTTATACCCGAAAAAAATGAAAAATGCCCTTAACAACATTTCAATTTCAGGGTATTATCGTAGCATTGGGAACTACACAGTAATGGAAGAGCAGTACCCTGAATTTGGTCCAGTTAAAAACCGTCTTTTTATTGGGGACGACAGCAACCTTCCTCAACTCAGTCTCAACATTAGCGCAAGACCTACTAAAAACACTTCATTTTCCACAGATCTGTATTTATGGACCCCTTTAACTGGAAGCGAATCGGACTATGTAAAAGGGCTTTTGTTAGGTGTAAATTTAACTGGAGAACATTCTACAAGTGTAGGGACATTTTCGGTTAGAACCGGAGGTATTCACTGGTATAGTTTGAGTCCCTTTACATTTGCGGCAAATACCGGATATAATCGCTTTAGCCTTTTTGAGCGCAACCCATGGGACCCGATAACCCGCACAACTACATTGCGCTATGAAGAATATTATAAAAACGGAGCCTTAACACAAGACGAAAGGTGGGGACACCAAGCCTTTCAGGGTGTCATCCTGGAAGGGAGCCGACTCCCTAAAGATTTTTTCTTTGCACTTATGCATGGAAAATCACAATTTAATGGTGGTCCGACACCTCAACCAAACACTATGACTGCCGGTAGAATAAAAAAGGATTTCAGCAATCATTTTGTCAGCATTAATGGAATTACCAGTCAGGCGTTTACGGATAGCCTGGCCAGAGAGCGACTAGGCTTTAATTTAATTACCTCTGAATTTTCATTGGATTTTAATAAAATAACCGTGGCCGGGGAAATTGGTGTAGGTAATTATTTCAGCCCTTCTTCCAATAGCAAGTTTGGTGAAGCAATTGACGTAAAAATTCGTTTCTCAGAAAAATTAACTCATTTCCCTATTGAAGTCAGGTATTTCCAAATTAGTCCAAACGTGATAAACAATAACGGTATCTTTTGGAATGCTTCTTTGGAGGAGTACAATAGTTCCATCAATAGCAACCAGGGCTCAACCGATCAAACCGTTTTAAATCCTTTTGCAAGTTCGGTTGTGAATATAGGACAAATGACCAATAACCGTCGAGGAATTATTTTAAACACAGACTTAAAATTTAAAACGCATAAAGTAACAATCGGTTACAGTGCTGCAGAGGAAATAATCGGTGTCTCAGACAAAATTGCATTTGGACATCCGGCAAACAACCTCGCTTTATCTCGATTTTGGAGATGGGGATTCCCTACAGGAGTAGGTCCTTATGGTAACCTAAACAAAATTTACAGGGGCGTTTATGAAACCATTTCCATTACTGATTCCATTACTGCCAAAGGGTTTAACTCCGTTGAAGTGAGTTATAAATACGAAACGAAAATTCTCGGGCGTAAGTTCTTCTTATTTTATTTAGGTGGTTTCCATACGGTACAATCCCAATTTTCGGCCCTACCAAAATACTTTAATTCGGCTTACTTACAAAGCTATAATAACCAACTGGAATTCTATTATACCCTAACTCCAAGCCTAGTAATTTCGAACTATCTTGGTTATGACCGAATTATTGCGAATGAACAAACCGAACTAGACGTAATTACGGGAAGACCTCATGACCAGGAAGGACTAAGTTATGGTATAGGATTAGACATTCAACTCGCGAAAAACACCGGGTTATACATCCGTCAAAGATGGATGAAGTATCAGGATTTTAATTTTTCACTTGACCGATATAAGGGCATGGAGTCAACCGTAGAATTAAAAATATTCTTCTAAATGAAGTACCCCGAAAATAAGATTAGACAAATGAAATATGTTTTTTTATTAATACTTGGAATTTCGTGTAACATTGGCTTTAGTCAGGGTACGAAAAAAGTTCAATTTGTTGGAGGTGCACGTTCTTTGGTTTCGCATTCCAACTTCTCTTCCGAGCAAGAAGATACTGTAACATCACCAAGGTCCACAGGTGGTTATGCTTTGATTGATTTGGGTGTTAAAATCAACCCTAATAAACAAACGGAAATTCTCGGGATGGTGAGAATCAATAATGCCTTTGGTGGTTTTTGGGGCGGAGGAGTAAACTTTGATGTGCGTCAATTACATGTGAAAGGTGTGGCTGGAAATATTCTCCGTTATCAAATTGGTAATATTGATTATAAACTCACCCCGTATACTTTTTATAACCACAACGCTGATCTGCTGGTTTCCACTTTTGCAACCACTCGAATCAAAGAAGATGTATTGAATTATGAATCCTTTTTTGGAAACAATACCTGGCGAAGACAGGGAGCGGCTATCAATTTTGCCCTACAATTCCCGAAAGTAGTGGATGAAATTGATTTCAATGGTTTTATCACCCGCATGAACCCGACGAATTTGGGAGATATTTTAGAACGTTTGCAAGGTGGCGGAAACATGGTTTTAAGTAACAAAAAATACTTTGACCTGGGATTTAATCATGTGAGTATTTTTGACTTGCAAGGAACCGCTACCAACGAGAATGCCTACCGTAACAATGTGAGTTCAATGACGTATGACCTTCATCTTCAGAAAGCAAAATATACAATTGGACTGGATGGAGAATCCGGAATCTCTTCGACCTTTACTGTTGAAAACAATGAGAATAAACTCGCCGACTATTTTGTTCATACTCGTGCCTATTTCAACCTAACAGAAAAGAACCTAGGGTTTGAATTGGGATATATGGATAATGGGCCAGACTTTAGAAGTTTTGGTGCACAAACGAAACGTGTTAATTTCGATCAGGCAAACAATTTTTACACTCGTTACACAAACGAGCAGGTTGAACGCCCAATATCTGTTTATGATTTATACAACGACCCAACGCTTTATTCCAACAATATCGTTACAGGAATTATGAGCTATAATCCGGTAGTCAACAATGCTTTACCTTATGGAATTGCCACTTTTAACCGACGTGGAATTTATGCTGGAGTGAATTATGCAGACTCAAGTAAAATTGTTGAAACCAACGCCCGCTATTACTATTTGCAAGAAATTAGAGGACAGGGAACCCTGGCCTTGAAAAACTTTCATTATTTGAATGGTACTGTAAGGTTTAACCTGTCTAACCTAACTAAATGGAAGAAGAGCGAATCATTGCAGGTTGGATTGGCTTACCAACAAACGAACAGATCAAGTGATATATCATTTGAAAACATCAACTTAAATTCGTTAACGGCAAATGTGGGTGTTGAATTGGAAGTGGTAAAAAACTTATTTGTGCTTGGAAACGTTTTTATTATGAACGGCTCGGGGAATGAGATTTTACCAGAACGAGACAGTGAAGGAACAATTATTAATTATCAGAATTATAGCGTAGATGGCAGTGAAACTAATATTTCAGGCGGTTTGAGGTTCAATTTTTCCGAAGATGTTTACCTCGCTGGGATTTACGAAACAAACAGCAATACATTTATTGTAGATCGAAACTATACTTACAATCAGTTTATGGTCTATTACATCATGAAATTTTAAATTATGTACAAGTTTTCAATTTTAATTGCAATAGGACTTGTCCTTTATTCCTGTAGAAAGGAAGACATGGAACAATATGAAGGTCCATCTTTGGAAGAATTAAACACCCCGTTCAGCGTGGTCACCGATTTAAGCGTTAGTCAGGAGGAAGTTGATTTTTCGGCGGGCGAATCTGTATTCTTTACGGCAGAATTCTCAAAAACATCTGAATGGCAGTTGCGTATTATTGGCGAGACCAGCGGTGCTGAAAAAATCATGACTGGACTGAGCAAAACAATCGATTCCGAAACCTTTACCTGGAGTGGAACTACAACCAACCTTCCAATTTTTAAAACTGAGGATTGTACTGTTGAACTCACCTTCCCTGGAGAGGAAGATACTTTAACAGCACTGGTAACCGTGTCTAATCCAAAAGTTAATTCTGGCTTTCTTGTAGCCGATTTTGATTCGGGATTCAACCCAGGCTGGACTTCATTTATTCAATCCGGTGCAGATATGGATTTTCAAATTAAAGATGATGGAGGAGCTGCAGAAGGAGACGCTTACTATAACATTGCAGGAGAAGTAAATTGGGACTGGTTAATTGGCTTGGTAAACTTCAATGCTGATGCCTATGGAGATACACACTTCCCTTTGAACTCAAACCCTGAAAGTGTCTATTTCAACGTCATGGTATATGGAGAGCCGGATGTGAATACAAGCCGCATATTATTCCAATTTGAAGAAGATGAAAATGGAGATGGATCTTTTTCAGCAGCTGACGAGGATATGTATGCTCATGAAATAGTTGTCGATTGGCAAGGATGGAAACTAATTTCTTTGAAGTACAGCGATATTGTTTCTTTAGACAATGGTATACCCGTTCCTGCAGCAGGAAATGAAACCCATAATCCTGAGAAAATATTAAAGGTAAATATGTTGCATTTAGCGAATCCTGGAATGGGGTATGCCAAATCAAAATTAGATTACATAATCTTTACTGAAAATGAACCACTCAATCCTTAAAAAAGGGCTCTTTCTTTTAGCAGCAGTATTTACTTTCAATACTGCTATCGCCCAGGACACGACTTCTAGAAAACTAAATAGTGTGGAAGTGACTGGTGTAAAATTCGGGTTTAAACAGTTAGGACTATACGATAATGAACTTGAAGAAAAGCAAAACATTCGTGGCTTTAACCAATTGACCATTTTTGAAAATGATCTCACTAAAGACTTTTGGACATCTAAAAATACACGTTGCGTAGAAGGTCGATTAATACAAGAAAAGGAAAATAACCTTTTACACCTGAAATGGAACAAAGACTTAGATGGTTGTGATTGGGTTGGTCTTGGTTTTGGCTGGGACGGATGGATCGGAAAAGATATGGGTTATATCGTTGACACGGTAGCCATTGAGCTAATTGTGCGGTCAACCGGGAAACCTTTTACAAATATTCCCTGGGCTTTTGGAATTGAAGATTATTCTGGACAACAAGCATGGCTGGGATACAATCGCTCGTTTTTGACTGCTGAAAATGTCTCAGCGGAATGGACTAAAGTTCAAATTCCGTTTAGTCTATTCCCATTTGACGAAAATGATGTGGATCTTACTAGTGTTAAGCAGCTAATTATTCAGGTTTTTTCCGAAGGCGAAATTGAAATTAAAAAGATTCACCTTATCCCCTTTTCGAAGAAGCTAAAAAAAGAAGCACATGCAGTTATAAGCAAAGGCCAACACAAAGTAGATGGCAACCTCAAGGAATGGGGTGATAATTTTGTCTCATTGGAAGATGACCAGGAATTTTCCGTAGCGTACACAAGTGAAATGCTGTATTTCGCATTTAAAATTAAAGATAAAAGCCCAAGAGAGAATAATCGTGCAAAGGATGAATTGTGGAATGGTGACGCCATAGAAATTGCATTTTCTACAAATCCGCAGGCGAATAAAAAACGTAAATTTTTGTTATTAAGTGACCAACACCTGGGATTGAATTGTGGTCAGAATCCTTATGTGTGGAACTGGAAAATGGAAAACGCCGTGGATGAGGTTGAGTTTAAATTTAATGAAAGTACAGATGGATATAATGTAGAAGTCGGAATTCCATTTCAATCGTTATTCAAAGTGGAACTAAAGCCCGGAATGCAACTTGACTTTGAAGTTGCGGTAGATTTAAACAAAGGAAATCAGCGCGAAAAACAAATTCGTTGGAATAGCAGTTATTCGGAAGGATTTCATACGTCTCCTCAAAAGTGGGGCGTGCTCATTTTTGATTAGGATTAATTTCTCGTGGCAGCCCAAAACGTATGAACCAGGTCTATTTTAAAGAAAAGGATTCCAGATTGAATCTCTGCGATAATATTGAGATTTCCGTAAGATCAGCTCCTGATAACCAAGCGTAACCTTTCTTTTATTTCTCCGTCCTGGCTGAGTAAGGCAAGAACATAACATCCTGCAGGAAGTTCGGAAACATCCAATTGACCGGACGGAGGAATCTGTCCTGTTAAAACTTTCGCTCCTGTCAAACTAGTCACTTCAAAAGATTGATTAAGGGCATGTCCGGTAATAGTTACCACATTATTAGTAGGATTAGGATATAATCGAATTCCAGTTGTTTCCTGCTCCGTTATTCCGCTGAAAGCATTTTGATAGACCCTTACGTAATCTACATACATATGAGCAGGGAATTCAGTTGAAGCATCAGGATATCCAGGCCAATAGCCTCCTGTGGCCATATTTAGAATAATAAAAAAAGGATGGTGAAACTCCTCCGTCGATCCAATCTCATCTTCAATATTCGCCGAATAATAGAGGGCGCCATCTACAAACCATTTTATTCGTTGATGATCCCATTCTACAGCGTAAACATGAAACTGAGTTACGTCACACCAATAATCTTCACCATAATATGTATGTCCCCAATTATCGTAATGATAAGTGCCATGGATATATTCTGAATTGCTGACATGTTCCATAATATCAATTTCACCACACTTTGGCCAACTCACCTCAGTAATGTTCGAACCAAGCATCCAAAACGCCGGCCATATACCTTGGCCTATAGGTAGTTTAATACGGGCTTCTATCCGACCATATTTAAACTGAAAACGATCTTGTGTTTTAATTCGAGCAGAAGTGTAATCAGCTCCCGCAAAATCTTCTTCAATAGCTGTTATCCGCAAATAACCTGTATCAACCCCCACGTTGGCTTCATTTGCTGTGTAATACTGAGGCTCGGCGTTTCCCCATCCTCCGGCTCCAAGATCAAAGGTCCATTTTGTTAAATCAAGGGAAGTACTGTCAAATTCAGACGACCAAATTAATTCCATCTGTGAAAATACAGCAACTTGATTAATTAAAAAGATGGTTGCCAAAATCTTTTTCATATGCTAACAATTATTTACACAAAAAAGGAGAGTTCATGAACTCTCCTTTCGATAATAATCATAACGTTTCTCGTTATTTCTTGATGAACTTAATCGTTTTTGATTTGTCCATATCCTCAAAACGAATAAAATAAACGCCAGGTTTCAACCCTGAAACATCTACTTTGTTTTCGTTATTCCCTTTTAAAACAACTTTTCCTGAAAGATCCATAATATTGAAAGACGCAACTTGATCTACTCCGTTAAAGATAAGGAGGTCTGTTGTTGGATTCGGATATATTGAAATGCCTTGAATAGCACTTTCTTCCTCAACATCCAAAGATGCACTTCCGATTACAACGCTTCCAAGTGAATCTTCATTATCTGGGTTTGCATTAGGTCCTGTAACCACAAATCCATATTGAATAATTAGACCTGCCGCTAATTCTGCACCAGTTGCGCTTACGGTAAAATAACCGTTTTCGGGAAGATCCATAATTTTTGCTCCGGCCAAAGCATCCGAATATCCAGCGTCTGGATCTAGTGCTTTAATAAAGAATTGAGCAGTGTAGCCTTCTGCTAAATCATTGGAGATAACGTGACCTTTAAACGTTAAATCAACTTCATTGAATGTGTCACCTGGCTCCACAAATGTGGATGCTTCCATTTGTTTGTTTCCTTCTCCTGAATCAAGATCAATCCAATATGGATTATCAGGGTTTTCTGCGTAGGTATTAAAATTAGGTTGTAAAGTAATGGTGTTTTCTCCAGCATCCAAAGTAGTTTTCAAAGCAGCAACTTCCCATGAAGAACCAAATTGATATGCTCCTCCATC
>Ga0181558_10001597_pt1 | contig 21740 bp, 18 predicted proteins | sample 011ome_22_FD_133754 | JGI IMG/M metagenome (GOLD analysis project Ga0181558, IMG submission 133754) | Coastal salt marsh microbial communities from the Groves Creek Marsh, Skidaway Island, Georgia - 011507BT metaG (megahit assembly) | ecosystem: Environmental > Aquatic > Marine > Intertidal...
ACGATTTCTAGAGGCCAGCGTTGATCGCTATCTAAGAGATAACCAATATGATTTGTTAGCTAAAATAAAGATAGAAAATATAGCAAGTTTACGAATTTTTAAAGCAGTAGGGTTTGAGACAATCTCCTGTAACTCAGATGTAATGACCGTGAAACTTAAATATAATGGACTTCTTTTCAAAGAAATTGTTGAAGAGGATTCTGATGTCCTTTTTGGTCTGCTGAAAAAACGAACTCATTCAATTAGTCACCAGCAGCTGCCGTCAAAGAATGAACATATTTCCTTCGTTAGGTCGCATCCATACAGGTATTGGGCTCTGGTGTGCCGAGCCAATAAACCGCTAGGTACAATTTACCTGCAAACAGACAACTCGATTGGGCTTAATTTGTTGGAGCCGTCATTGATTGATGTGTCAACAGTTTTGAGGTATGTCCACGATAACTTTGCGCCCTTGAAGGAAGTAAAATCAAAAGTGCCTTCCTATTTTTTTGTCAACGTTCCTCATGAAAACACTTTGCTAAAAGGTATTTTGCTCCAACTAGGTGCTTTACCAATTCAAATTGCATACAAAATTGAAGAGACTTTCTAGTATGTTCAAAGTTTCAAATAGAGACATTGGCACGGGTTGTAAGCCATTCATTATAGCTGAGATTTCGGCAAATCATGGAGGCAGCATACAGCGTGCTAAAGAAACAATTTTGGCCGCAAAAAGCAGTGGAGCTGATGCGGTAAAAATTCAAACCTATACCCCAGATACCATGACTTTGAACTCTAGAAAGGATGATTTTTTAATCAGTGAAGGTTTGTGGAAGGGCTATAATTTGTACGAACTTTATGAAAAGGCCTACACGCCTTTTGAGTGGCATAGTGAGCTTTTTAACTTTGCAAAATCAAATAATATTTTGTTGTTTTCTACACCTTTCGACGAGTCTGCCGTAGACTTGCTCGAGGGCTTAAATACTCCTGCTTACAAAATCGCATCATTTGAATTAACAGATTTGCCGCTTATTGGATATGTTGCATCTAAGGGTAAACCTATTTTTATTTCTACAGGATTGGGGAGTCTTGAAGAGATTGGGGAGGCTCTTGATTGTTGTTATACAAATGGAAATAGAAATATTTTACTTTTTCATTGTATCAGTAACTATCCTGCTGATGTTCGTAAGTCCCATCTTGGGGATATCTCTTTTCTATCTAATTATTTTAAAGTTGATGTTGGACTTTCGGATCATACAGTTACAAACCTTGCATCTGTTCTAGCCATTTCAAAAGGAGCCTCTGCAATTGAGAAGCATTTCAAGCTAGATAATGAAGATTGTGGACCTGACTCGAGCTTCTCGATAATTCCATCCCAATTGGAAAGCCTCTGTAAAGATTGTGAAAGTGCATTCGAGGCTTTGAAGTCAAACAATTTTCAGCGGGATTCTAGCGAGCTTGTGAATAAGCAATTCAGACGTTCGATTTATTTTGTAAGTGATTTGACTAAAGGGGCTGTGATAACTGAAAACGATATTAGGCGAGTGCGACCTGGATTTGGTCTTGAACCAAAGTATTTTGATTGGATTGTTGGTCAACGGATAATTAAAGATGTCAAATTTGGCGATGCGGTAACCTTTGAAATCATCTCGGATGAATAAGTCAGTTTGTGTTCGATTACCTTAATTAAAAGAAGTTCCGTCAACGCATTTTTGTCCTTTTAAAATTTGGAAAGCTAAATTGTGAAAATATTGTTTATTTGTGATTGGGATTATTCTCTTCTTTGGCATCCCATTGCGAAGAAGCTTAAGGAAAATGGAGTAGCTAGTGAGTGTGTTGCTCTTGTTGTTGGTAGAAACTTTTATAACGACTTAATTCATAAAAAAGATGGTGTTTTTGATACCATTTATTTGATGCAGGATGAGGTTATGAAAGAGCCACCCGAGCTTTCAGGAATCGACGCTAGATTATCCAAATTAGAAGAGATTTACAATGAATCTACTTTATGGCGTTTTGTTTGGGCTGACCGTAGCTGGGTTAAGTGTCGTTTCGATGAAATTAAGAAAAGGTTAATTGTTTGTTTTGATTTTTTTGAGCGTCTGTATTTGACAGAAAAACCGGGATTAGTTCTTGCAAATGCTTATGCCTCTATGCCTCATTTGATTTCATATGAGGTCGTTAAAAAGCACGGCATACCGATCCTTCGTCCTATGTCGGTGCGGTTGGAGGATCGATATATAATAAGCGACAATGCTATGGAGGAGGAAGCGTGGATAAAAGACTATTTAACTGGCAATAAAAATGTGTCAGTTGACACCCGCGCCGAAGTAGAGCGGTTTGTAAATGAGTATAGAAAAAATGCTAAAATGCCAGCTTACCAAGTGCTAAGGGCAAAAGAGCACCAAGTAACTTTGGGCCACCTTTTTCGGTTTATCCGGTATATGTACAGGTATTGGTTTAATAGTTCATTGCAGGGTGATCATTCTAAGGCTAACCCGTTTCGGCGATTGTGCAGTGAGGTTACTTGGCGGATCCGTCGTGCCTACTGGATAAGACCTAAATGTTGGGATGTATATGACAGTGCTGAGAGGTATGTATACTTCCCACTTCATGTCCAGCCAGAAATGAGCACAATGACTTTTGCCCCATTTTATCTGGATCAGCTCTCTGTCCTTGAGAACCTGTCAAAGTCTTTACCTACTAATTGCCGGTTGGTTGTAAAAGAACATCCGTCCATGCTTGGGCGGCGCAAAGCCTCGTATTATGAGCGTATTCGTTCTCTCCCCAATGTTCGGTTTGTTCACCCTCTGACTGATAGTTTTATGATTATAAAAAAAGCGGCTGCCATTTTCACGATTACTGGCACTGTGGGTTTGGAGGGCTTAATCATGCAAAAACCAGTGATTGTGCTTGGATCAACATACTACCGCTATTGCCCACTCGTGATTGATGCAATGAACGTTGCGCCGACTGGATGGTCTAAATTGGTTTCCCATGCGCTAGGTGAGTATAAGCATGATGAGGAAATTCTTGTTACTTTCTTGGGGGCGGTATTTGAACGGTCGTTCCAAGGTATTTATGTAGAACCACTCGCAGCACTTGATCAGGTTCTAGCTGAAAAAAACCTGGACAAGCTCATCGAGCAGATTAACTCATTTATCAAGAGTCCATTGGATTATACTAAAGATATCAACGGTTATTCATAAACCGTGCAAATGATTTTAGGGGACAAATACCTATGAAGTTGCTGTGCGCCACACAATTTTACGCCCCTTCCGTTGGCGGGATGCAAATTTCTAATAGGTTGCTTGTCGAGGGTTTAGCGTCTTCGGGGGTTGAAGTAGATCTACATGTCTTCGCTGGAGGGAAACCCTCGGTAGAGTCAGATAATAACATTCGACGTTACGATCATTCTATTAGGCCACGGTCAGTTCTGGAACATTTGACGTGTGCTAATGTTATCACACAAAAGGCGAAAGCCTTGCGCCCAGACTTCGTAATGCTTCTTGACGACGGAATGTCCCGCGCTCTGGGCTTTTTGCCTTTTGTGAAGAAAAGTGGCCTGAGATACATCAGCATTAACAGCGGTTCAACGCTAACCCGAGAGAACCGCCACTTTCGTGGTAAGGTGAATGCTAGCCTCGTAAAGCGGGGTTACCGCTGGCTCGATTTGCTTTTTGTGGCGCAGTCTACTGCCGCCAAGCTCCCGGGTATTTGTCCAGAGATATCTGATCGAGTTCGAATGCTTGGCCGACCAGTGCCCAACTTTTTTTTTGATGAAACTCTATGTAGAGGTAAAATTCCTTTCCTGGACAATGACCTGCCAACATTTTTTTCCTGTGCACGAGCAGAAGAGGAGAAGGGTATTGGTTTGATAATACGCGCTTTAGCAAAGTTGCGTAACCAGAACAGCACTGAGGTTGCCAACTTTGTTTTTGCGGGAGATGGCCCTGCGCTGGAAAGCTGGCGATCAATATCCATGGAGTTGGGTCTCCAAAAGGTACATTTCGTCGGTAGGGTTGCAATGAATGATCTTTTCCCATACTACCGTTACGCTTATATGTGTATTTTCCCCTCGTACTGTGGCGAGACTTTTGGACGAACATGGATAGAGTCTTTTGCATGTGGCAAGCCAGTTATTTCAACTGAGACTGGAAACCTAAAGCACTTGGTATCTGATGGAGTCAACGGGATTGCAATTCAGGCTAACGTGGAAAGTATTTGCGAAGGTATTTGGCGAGCTCTGAATCTCAGTCCAACAGATTATTTAAGGCTGTCAAAAAATGCCGTTGAGTGGGCAAAACCTTTCAGTCAAACATCTATAGTCAAAGATCTTTTGGAAAGGCTCGAAGATACAAGATGAAAAATAGTGAGGCGTTCTTATCCATTCTTGTTTGTCCGAAGGACAGGTCGACTCTAAAAAGAGACGGTGATACGCTTGCGTGTAAAACTTGTGGCACATTATATCCTATTCGTTCAGGGATCCCACAATTTTACCTGGATCCAGAATGGGAAGACTTGTATTTAAATGATGGCGGTCAACACTATGCAACTGAAGAGCCATTCGAGTTGGCGCCAGGTGATCTAGGTTATCTTGCATTACGAGGCGATCAAAATTACGGAACAGTGCTTGATCTTGGTTGTGGAGATGGTGTTTTTTCCTCGATAATCTCCAAGCAGCATCAATCTTACTGTGTTGATGTGACTGAAACTGGGTTACGGAGACTTCAGAAACGCCAGATTAAAAATCTGTATCCGTTGCTTGCATCTGGCTTTGAGTTACCCTTTCCCAAAAACACCTTCGACACCGCACTTTATGTTTTTGTTGTTGAACATTTGGCCTCCGGTGACGACCTGCGCATGCTCTTGGAACTGCAGAGGGTGTTAAAAGACTCTGGTAAGCTAATCTACACAACCGACACGCCATTCTTTGATAAACATTTGGTGCGTTGGACAAATTTGCTGTTCCGCGGTAAGTGGACTAAACAGGATCATTCCTCTGAAACAGGGCATATAAACTTGCTTACCCTAAAACAATCTAGGGCGCTGGTTCAACGTGCAGGTTTTGATATCCATGCTGAGCATCCCTACTGGATGGGTAGCCGCTTTCCTAGTTGGATGCGACTGGTAACTTTTTTCCGTAATTGGCTGCCAAGAGAGTTCTGCGAGAATTATTTGACAAGTAAGTATACGCTTATACTAAAGAAAAGTCTTCAGGGTGGTTCTGCATGACTTTACGCTTTGCCATACGTGACGACGACATTTGTTTTCACACAAGTGCAGATATGCTTAAAAATCTTTATGGCAATGTTGTTAACAAGTGCCCTATTAGTTTTTCGTGTATTCCGTTAGTAGGCGGCTATGATGTCGACAATTACACTCCAGAAAAATGGCGCCAGTTTGATTTACAATGGCGAGATTGGCAAACCAAGGAAATTCTTCCATTAGGTAAAAACACTGCAGTGGTAGCGTTATTGAAAAAATGGTGTTTGGAAGGACACGCTACCGTCATGCTGCATGGAATACATCATGATTTGTTCGAATTCATGCAAAAAAAAGATTTTGATAAAGAAATTGAGAAAGCAAAGCATTATTTAGAAGTGTTGTTTTCCCGACCTGTCGTTACGTGTTCACCGCCTAATAATTCCCTTGGTGTGCAGGCAACTCGGGGGCTCATCAAAAACGGATTTAATATTCTAACTGCTTTTGGGCATTTGCCCAATGAAAGACCTTTTAGTATTTCAAATTATTTGAATTTTCTGCAACTTTTTGTGTTGTACTTGCGGTATGGAAAACGTTTACGGCTTTGCCACCCGCTCAATTTTGGCACTCACCAAGAGCAAGGGTGCTATGAAATTGGTCCCTCAACAAATTTTGATGAATTAATGAGAGGGTTCGAATATTCGCTCCATCGAGGTGGAAACTTCGTTTTAGCAACTCACTATTACCATTTGTCTGCCAGTCCCACGTTACATGAAATGCTACTCGAAATATTAGAATTTGCAAGAAATCAATCAAAAAGAAAAGTTGAGTTTGTTAAAGCCGAAAAACTCTTTAGAAAATTGTAAAATGTGTGGATTTTTAGGCTATTGGAGTGAGGAGCACATGAGCCGTCAGACCATTGAGGCTCATCTCGCTAGGATCAAATACCGTGGTCCAGATCATTCAGATGTTGTCCAAATCGATGGGCTGACCCTTGGGCACAATCGACTTGCTATTTTAGATTTAGACCCACGCAGTAATCAGCCTATGGTAAGCAGTTGTGGTCGTATTACTTTGTTATTTAATGGTGAAATTTACAATTATATTGAGTTGAAAAGACATCTTATAGGGTATCCTTTTCAGACTGACTCAGATACCGAGGTAATAATCGCCGCTTACCTCACATGGGGTGATGATTTCGCCAAACATCTGTCCGGGATGTTCAGTATTGCAGTGTATGATCATGAACGAAAACGCGTGATCTTAGCGCGCGATCATATTGGAAAAAAACCTCTGTATTTTAGTTATGGGAACGGATTTTTAGCTTTTGGTAGTGAAATTAAGGCAATACTGGGATTGCCGAGTGTTAGCCCAGAGTTCAATAACGAAGCTGTAAACGATTTTTTTTCAGCGGGGTATATCGGTGGCGACCGTACTGTCTACAAAGCGATATCTCAACTGCCAGCAGGGCACACAGCTTCATTCTCTTTGCCCGTTTGTGGCCCCCCTGAGGTTGTTCGTTATTGGGCCTTGCCGATGGTTAACGTGGATAAGGAAGTTTCTGAGGAGGATTTGGTTAATGAACTAGAAGCCCTTCTTATAAAATCTATCAGGGTAAGGTTGAGGAGCGATGTACCAATAGGCATTTTTTTGTCTGGTGGTTTGGACTCTAGTTTAATAGTTGCATTGGCAGCTGAAATTTCAACGCAACCTATTGATACATTTACGATTGCATTCCCTGGCACTTCAAGCGATGAATCAGATCACGCTATTCAGATCGCTAAATATTTTGGTACAAGACATGTTGTACGCAGTATTGATGAGGATATGGTTGGCGCGATCCCAGATTTAATAGGTCAATTGGATCAGCCATTTGCAGACTCGTCGATTATTCCAATGCACTTTGTGTGTCGTGAGGCGAGTAAAGATGTCACTGTTGTCCTGTCTGGTGATGGCGGTGATGAATTGTTTGCAGGTTATGGACATTATGACGCTTTTGCTTGGGAAAATGGTGTTAGAGAGCGCCTCCCGCGGATTGTTAGAAAGCTCATAGGATATTGTGCTGCGCCACTCCCAGAAAGGCATAAGACCCGAACGCTAAAGCGCCTTGTCTATGATAATCCATATTCCAGCATGGCTGCTTATGCTTCTCGATTTTTTAATTTTAGGGAACGCGCAGCCCTACTTTGCGGTAACGCGTCTGCGATGCGTAACCCTGAATTGGAATATCTTGATCGGTTTCTCCCCGATGTTGACTGGCTTCAGAATGTGTGCCAATCCGATTTTCAAGGGTACATGGTAGACGACATACTAGTTAAAGTTGATCGCATGAGTATGCTAAACTCCTTGGAAGTAAGAAGTCCGCTGCTAGACAAAGGTATTGCCGAGTTTGCTTTTTCAAGAGTGCCATCGAGTTTTAAACGTAATGGGGCTGTAAAAAAATACCTCTTAAAACAAGTCGCCAAGAGGTATCTGCCGCACAATTTTCAGTTTGAACGCAAGCATGGTTTTGGTGTGCCACTTGGCCAATGGTTTAAGGGTGACCTTGGCAATCGTTTGATTGAGCTACTCTCGAGTTCCCCTTCGGGATATGTTGACCGCGATGAGGCGCTGCGCTATCTGGTGTCCCACCGTCGGGGTCTATCAAATTATAGTAAAAAATTGTTCGCTATATTGATTTGGGAAGAATGGTTTGCGCACCAAAGGCTGCAAGACGTTTGAATATGAAATTTATCTTTGTGAACATCTTAATGGGTATGTACCGAGGTGGTGGCGAGAATTACGATCTTAATCTTAGTCGTGAACTTGCTGCGAGGGGCCATGAAGTTGAGTTTTATTGCCTGTGCCCTATTTTTGGGACGCTTGCCCAGCCGTTTCCCAATTTTTGCACCGTCCATCCTTTGAGAGCTCCTTGGTTATACCTGTGGACGCAGCGCTTGCACGGTATGCCAGTCATCGGGAAAATTCGTGGCTTGCGTGGGTTTTTCAGGGTGGTGGGGCAACTGGCATTTGAAATTCGTGTGTTGCTTTGCTTATGGAAGAGGCGCCGAGAGCCATTTATTGTCCATATATGTGGACTTGGATTCCTGAGCATGTTGGCTACAAAAGTGCTTGGAAACCGTGTTTTCTTGCGGATGCCGGGCCCCACTAGTTTGAGTATTCATCAATTTTTTTTGCGGCATACTTATCAAGTTATTGCAAATGGCGATGCCTTTAAAAGTATAGAGCGTTTGGCTAGCGACATAAATCTTGCCCGCATTGAAGTAGGTGTAGATCACTTGTTTTTTCAGCGAACAACGCATCGTGTCGAGGCACGTAAAAAGCTCGGGTTACCCTTGGATAAAACGCTTGCTCTTTTTGTTGGTCGTTTAATTCCATTGAAAAATGTAGATATGTTAATTAGAGCTTTCATTCGCATCGCTAAAACAAGAGTTAACATTGATTTGGTTTTGGTTGGCGCGGGGCCGGAACTTGAAAAGCTTCAGCTAGCAGCTTTCAATGGTGGTCTCAGGAACCGCATACACTTTCTGGACGAGGCAAGAGGCGATTGTTTGCTTGCCTGCTATTCTGCTGCCGACATTTTTGTTTTGTCATCAGTATATGACAATTTCCCGAATGTTGTACTTGAAGCAATGTCAATGGAACTACCGGTTATTGCAACTAACGTTGGCGGAATTCCATCACAAATATCCGATGGTCAAACGGGCTATCTGGTCGAAAAAAATGATGATGAAGCTGTGGCACTAAAACTAATTGAATTGGCACTCAATCGTAAGTATCGGCTTTCGATGGGGCGAAGGGCTAGAGCCATAGTCTGTGACCAATTTGATTGGGGTAAAACTGCAGAGGGCTTTTTAGTTTTAGCCTCAGAGACAAAGAGATAAAATTTGATCGAGAACTATGTTACCGGAGTTAGCAAAAATACATTTTTGGACCAGATGGTCATTTTTTTGTTGATTTCCCTTTTTGTATTACTGCCTTTTGCGGTAATTGACTTTTCACAATTTATTGTATTTTTTCATCGCTCTTTACTGATAATTGTTGGCATTTTGTGTGTGGCTATAGTGCTCATAAAAAAGGGTTATAAGATTAAATTTAACTCAACAATTGCTATTTTTTTGATTTTTTTTCTACACAGTGCATTCTTGACGTTAAGTCGCGGATCAGTGTTTAGTCTAAAGGAAATTACAGTTCTTTTTAGTTTAATTTTTATAGCTTGGTGGTCGAAGGACGTCTGTATTAACAGACTTGCCAAATTCATCATTGGCATAGCCACCTTTTATTGTCTCAATGTAATCTATCAAAATTTTAACGGGTCTGATTTTTTCGGTTTTGTTCCACGCGATGGGCGTGTGTGGGGTGCGTTTTATTATGGCGCGCCTGCATTCGGTACTTTTATAAGTTTAGTATTTTTTTTACCATTCTTCTTTATCAGGAGCTTGCCAGTAAAGCTGTTTATCATTGCAGTTTTTGGTTCCGCGATGTTATTAGCTAACGACCGTGCAGCAATTTTGCAAACAATCCTTGCCTTTCTTTTGTTTTTTCCATTAACACGAAGTTGGCGACTGCTAATGATCATTCTTGCGATGGCTCCCATGGCTTGGGTCACAATGATGGAGCCATCTGCATCGAATCGATTAATGTCTATTTATATGGGCTTGAAATTGTTTCTCGTAAACGATGCCATTGCACTCGAATCGGTCCTCTTAGAATATGGAATGCAAGGTTACTTGGACATTTGGGGTGCTGTTTACAACCTCTGGTTTGATTTGGAAAATTTATTTGGTGTCCTTTTTGGTTCGGGGTTTGGCATTGCGCCCGAGGTTCTTGGGAGGTTTCACAACACCAATCGACCCCATCAAATACATCTTGAATTGATGATTAATGTTGGTCTGATTGGTTTCATGTTTTTCCTGGGATGGTTAAGTAAATTCTATACTCGGCACCGAAAATGTTTTGTTATATTTGCACCCGCTGTTCTACCTTTTGCGTTTTTTTCTTTGAGCAGTGCTAATCACCTCTTCTTGATTATGTTGAGCTATATTTTTTGTAAAAGCGCCTCGAACCAGTGGCGCACAGGAGACCTGATCAAGAATATTCATGTTGAAGGTTGTCAGAGAAAAGTTTGTTCAAATGAGGTTCGCGCGTAATGGAGCAACGTTATCCAATCATGCATGTAATAACAGGTCTCGGCATTGGTGGAGCCGAGGCCATGCTTCTGAAGCTTATCCGTTCGGGTAATAAGGATTGCTTTCCACCAACTGTTATTTCGCTTACGGATTTTGGTTCTTTAGGTCAGTCAATCATGGATTGTGGCGTGCCCGTGCATACACTTGGCATGAAGCGAGGGCAGGTCTCTTTTAGCAAGCTATTATCATTGGCACATATGATACGGCTCAACTCCCCCTCTATTATTGTTGGATGGATGTATCACGCAAACATTGCAGCACTTTTCGCGCAAACTCTTGCCCGTTCCCCTGCGAAGGTGCTTTGGAATATTCGTCACACTCCAAATGACCTGTATGCAGAAAAGAGAATGACGGCAATTTTGATCCGTCTGAGCGCGGCGCTTTCACGGCGGCCAACCCGCATTTTATATAACTCCTATGTGAGTTCACAACGCCATCAAATGCTCGGATTCAACAAGCAAAATAGCATTGTAATACCAAATGGCTTTGACCTTAATGAGTTTAAAGCGTCTGTTAATTGCAGGAATAAAGTTAGAAGCGAGCTCGGCATTCCTCAAGATATCCCAATCGTTGGGCATATCGCACGTTTCCATCCCATGAAGGATCACAAGTGTTTTATCAATGCAGCTCAAAGAATAAGTCAAATAAACTCAAAAGTGCATTTCGTTCTCGCGGGTCGCGATGTATCGTTCTCTAATCCTTTCTTCGCTGACTTGATCAAAGCCAACGGACTTCAGGATAGTATGACCCTCCTTGGCGAGCGCTCTGATGTGCCTCGCCTACTAGGAGCATTTGACATCCTTTGTCTGACATCTGCTTGGGGAGAAGGCTTTCCTAATATCATCGGTGAGGCAATGGCTTGCGGTGTACCTTGCGTGACTACAGATGTTGGTGATGCTGGGTTTATTATTGGCAATACTGGATTTACTGTGCCCAAAAATGATCCGATTGCCGTTGCTGATGCATGTTGTAATTTACTTCGAATTACACCAACAGAAAAAAAGGCAATTAGCAAGACTGTGCGCCAGCGTATCGCAGAGCATTATTCGCTCGATGAAGTAAACAATACTTATGAAACCGTTTACCAAGAAATTCTTGGTTTTCGAAGATCTGGTTTAACCTTTGCTGCTTGCTGAAGACATCTCGATAAAGATTATTATAAATTTTCCAAAATTGACCACACTTTAATTTTAGGGAGGGCAAGATGAGTCTGCGAACAGCAATAATGCATGAGGTTTTTAATCTCTCCCGGAAATACATACCTGGAAGGTTCGCCTGGCTTTTTAATAGAGCGTTTGACATACTCAAGATCCGCATTAATGCAGTTGTTCAGATAGATGGAATTTACTTCTCTATTGATACTCACAATTATCATGAGAGAGGGATATTCTGTTTTGGCAAGTACGAGATTGGAACAAGAAATTTTATTACTAACTACACATCAAGTATAGTAGACGGCCTAGTTATAGATGTTGGCGCGAACATTGGCCTTCATTCACTCGCCATGGCGGCAGCAGCGAAAAGCCGAGATGTAAAGGTAATTGCTTTTGAAGCAAATCCTGAAATGGCATCCAAATTGCGGCTAAATGTTGCCTTGAATAATTTGTCTAACCTTGAGGTTTATCCTATTGGGCTCAATGATAGTGAAGGGGAATTTGAACTTGGGTTGCCTTACAGTGAGGGTGAGGAAAAATACCACAATCCAGGTATCGCGAGTATGGTTGATTTTTCGCGAGCGTCGCGAAGGGTCACAGTAACCTGTAAAACATTAGATAGCGCAATTGTTGATTTTGGCTTTGATGTTGACAGTGTGAGATTAATAAAACTTGATGCAGAGGGAAAAGAGTTTGACATTCTTTGTGGTTCTGAGACCGTGCTACGGAAATCAAGTCCTGCAATTATATTAGAGTATAATACTCAAACTTTTGAAAAAATACGTGAGCTATTGAGCCGGTATGGTTATCAGATAATTGGAAGCCTTTTGCGATATGGAATTAATAAGGAGGTACTAAAAGAAAATATTCTCTTTTTGAAAAATGACAGCAATCAAGAAATCTAAAAAATGAACTATTACGCCAGGAAGTTGATATGAGGAAACGCTTTCAATTTGGAAAAAACTGGATGGTTTTCTCCAAATCAGTTGATGAAGAAAGAATCAAGCTTGCCGAAGACTCGTTAAAGTCGATGCTCAAAGTGGATAATTTGATTGGTAAAAGTTTTCTCGACATTGGTTGTGGCAGTGGATTGTTCTCACTTGCAGCTAGAAGGCTAGGCGCTGTAGTCCACTCGTTTGATTATGATCCCGACTCAGTGGCTTGCGCGAACGATTTGAAGGCGCTTTACCTGGCTGATGATGAGTTGTGGACGATCGAGAATGGCTCTGTTTTAGACATCATGTATTTGGATCAATTGGGGCAGTTTGATATCGTTTACTCTTGGGGTGTGCTTCACCATACTGGCGAAATGTGGAAGGCGATGGAAAATGTTATAATGTCAGTTGGTGAAAATGGTGTTTTGTTTGTATCGATATACAACCATCAGCAAATCTTTTCGTCCTATTGGCGTTGCGTGAAGAGGTTCTATAATTTTGTACCAAAACTAATAAAAAAGATCTTAGAAATTGGCTTTTGGCTTTATTTTGTAATAGGTCTCTTTATTTTTGATATCTTAAGAAGAAAAAACCCTCTTGCTCGCCATTACGGAAAAGGGCGCCGCGGTATGAGAATATTTACTGATGTTGTTGACTGGATTGGAGGCTGGCCATTCGAAGTTGCCACACCTGAGCAAGTTTTTCGGTTTTACCGTGATAGAGGATTTTCCCTTGTGGAGATGAAAACATGCGGTGGAAAGCTGGGGTGTAACGAGTTTGTTTTTGCTAAATCTGTAGAGTGCTAGAATGCACTTACTCGAAGCTATTATAAGTAAATTGTAAATGTGCGGTATTGCTGGATATCTTGACCGCTCGGGTTTGTACCAAGGGGATTGGCAAAATATCTCAAAGCTGATGTCTGACTCCATTTACCATCGTGGGCCAGACAACGGAGGCGACTGGTTTGATGTTGGTAGCGGCCTCTGCCTGGTGCATAGGCGTTTGTCTGTTTTGGATCTATCTCCTGCCGGCCACCAACCCATGGTATCTCCCTGTGGGCGTTTCGTTATTACGTTTAACGGTGAAATATATAACCATTTGGATTTGCGTGCTGAAATAGGGAGCCAAGGCTATCAATGGTGCAGTAATTCAGATACTGAAACATTATTGTTAGGGTTTAAGAAATGGGGTGTCACAAGGACCCTCCAAAAAAGTGTTGGGATGTTTGCGCTAGCAGTGTGGGATCGTCAACGAAAAACATTAACGTTGGCTCGTGACAGGGTGGGAGAAAAGCCCCTGTATTATGGTTGGCAAAATGGTGTATTTATTTTTGGTTCTGAGTTGCGGGCGCTAAAAGCCCATCCGGCCTTTTCTGGAGAAATAGATCGTGATTCATTGTGTCTCTTTTTGCGGCACAACTACATTCCAGCACCAAACTCGATATACTCAGGGATAAAAAAGGTTCCGCCTGGTTCCTTCATTGAGTTTTTTGTTTCTGATCGCGAAATGACAAGGCAGGAGCTCCCAGAACCTACAATTTATTGGTCTGCTCATAGTGTCATAGAGGAAGGGCGTTCGAACCCCTTTATGGGTGACGAGATTGAGGCAGCCAATTCATTGGAGTGTTTGCTTAAGCAAGCGGTCCGGCGGCAGATGTTGTCGGATGTTCCGCTAGGTGCTTTTCTTTCAGGTGGGGTAGACTCCTCGACAATTGTTGCATTGATGCAGGCCCAGTCAGCCCGTCCCGTGAAAACATTCTCCATAGGTTTTCACGAGGAAGCGTATAATGAGGCTGAATACGCCGAGGCTGTGGCTGGATACCTTGGCACTGAGCACACCAGTTTGTATGTTACAGCTAATCAAGCAATGGAAGTAATTCCTAATTTGCCGACAATTTATGACGAGCCCTTCGCAGACTCGTCTCAGATCCCGACATACTTGCTATCAGCATTGGCTGCTCAACATGTAACCGTCTCACTATCCGGTGATGGCGCTGATGAAATGTTCTGTGGCTATGACCGTTATTTTCAAGCATCTAAACTATGGAAGCATATTTCATTTCTGCCTTTTCCTGTTCGATCGGCGCTCCAAAACTTGCTATCGTATGTGCCAATAAATGCCTGGAATTGTGTGCTGAAGCCCTTTGCCGGCATGGTACCAAATCGATACCAGGGGTGGAACTTTGGTGACAAGCTTCATAAGCTGTCGGAAGTTTTGGACTCTAGTTCACCAGATTTGCTTTACCAGCAGCTGGTTTCTCATTGGAAAAATCCTATGGACATCGTCATTGGCGGTGTGGAAAAGCCCAATTTTCGCAAGTGGCCCGCTTTCAATGATGGAGCTTTGGTTCAAGCATTTATGTCAAAGGACATTGTAAGCTACTTGCCTGATAATATTATGGTTAAGGTCGATAGAGCGGGGATGGCTAGAGGAATAGAAACGCGGGCACCTTACTTAGACCATAACTTAATCGAGTTTGCCTCGAGATTGCAGTTGTCAATGAAGGTGCGGAATGGCGAAGGTAAGTGGCTTTTGCGACAATTGCTTTACAAATATGTTCCCAGGGAGCTAGTTGAGAGACCAAAAAAAGGTTTCGGGGTGCCAATAGAAGTTTGGCTGCGTGGACCATTGCGCGAATGGGCAGAGGAGCTGTTGAACGAGACTAGATTGAAGAACGAGGGTTTCTTTAACCCTCAACCCATACGCCAAAGGTGGTCAGAACATCTTAGTGGAAGCCGAAATTGGCATTCTTCCCTTTGGAATGTGCTGATGTTTCAAGCTTGGCTGGAGTCAAATACTGGTTGAGTGGGAAATCAATCTTCCTAATTAAATGGTGAGGCTTGACTGCCTTTTGAGCAGTTGTACCCAATGCTCGAGGCGTCGCAAAAGTAAAAACGGTTTTTTGAAAATAACACACCCATAAAATTAAATAGAGCCAAGTTTAAAATGATTTGGGGGAGTGACGGTCTTTTTAGCCCTATTTATGAATTTATTTGGTCAGCTATTTATTGTGTATCGCAGATGGTGTATTTTTTACAGATGGCCAAAGCTCCTGAATTGAAGCCTAATAATGGAATTCATCTACCGCTGAAGCCGAAAACTTTTAAATAGATCTCACAATAGCTTGCTTAACACTAAATAAATAACGTTTCATAGACACTCGGATGAAATTGTCAAAGCCAACTTATAGAACCTCATCTACAGGGTTGATTTAACGTGCTTCGCAAAATTTTTATAGTGGCTAGTTATCCACAATCTTTATTGAATTTCAGAGGCCCCTTAATTCTCTCATTATTAGAGAAGAGGGTTGAGGTCCATGTCGCAGCGCCAAATTTGTTTCAGTCCCCCGATTTGAAATCGAAACTCGACGCAATGGGTGTGCATAGTCATGAAATTTTGCTGCAGCGTAATGGCTTAAACCCATTATATGATTTGTTTACAATTCTTCAGATTTGGTTGTTGCTGTTCCGTCTTCGGCCAGATTTTTTTATTGGGTATACCATCAAGCCGGTCATTTACGGTGGCATAGCTGCATGGTTGGCAAGAGTTCCAAGCAGAAGTTCTCTTATCACTGGTTTAGGGTATTTTTTCATCGACCCTTCTGCCAAGCGGCAATTTTTGTTTGGTTTAATTCAAAAACTTTATCGCTTTAGTCTTTCGAAATCTCATAAAGTTTTTTTCCAGAATTCTGATGATAGGGATCTGTTTTCTAGACTTAAAATAGTCGAAAAATCTGATAACAGTACCGTTGTTTTGAATGGTTCTGGTGTTGATACGGAGCACTTTGCTTTAGCTCCATTTCCAAAACATGTTAAATTTCTGATGATTGCGCGACTTATTGGTGATAAGGGTATTAGAGAGTATATAACAGCGGCAAGGCTGGTTCGCCTTAAATATCCCAGAGTAAAATTTGGCTTGGTGGGTTGGATCGACGACAACCCTGATTCAATCTCAGAAGCTGAGTTGCAAGAAATACAAAACGGAAGTGATATTGAGTTTTTTGGTTGGTTAGATGATGTTAGGCGCTCAATAGCAGAGTCGAGTGTTTATGTGCTGCCATCATACAGGGAAGGCACGCCACGAACAGTACTTGAGGCAATGGCTATGGGTCGACCTGTGATAACAACTGATGCGCCTGGTTGTCGTGAAACTGTGATTGATGGTCAGAATGGTTTTCTGGTGTCGGTTAGGTCCGTTGATGAATTGGCAAACGCAATGATCCGGTTTGTTGAGGCACCCAATTTAATTCCAAAGATGGGATGCCGATCTCGTCAAATTGCCAAAGAGAAATTTGATGTTCATGATGTCAACGCAATCATATTAAAAGAAATGGCTATTGTGTGATGAAGCGTTTGACTGATGTTATCATATCTGTTGCTGGGTTGGTTCTTTTAGCTCCAGTTTTAATTTTTTTAGCAACCCTAATTAAAATCAATTTAGGAAGTCCGGTGTTTTTCAAACAAGTGCGCGCAGGGAAAGGGGCAAAGCCATTTATGATTTTTAAGTTTCGTACCATGCTGAACACGACCGAATCTAACGGTCATTTGTTGCCTGACCAAGAACGAATTACACCTTTTGGAAGTTTCCTGCGAAGATCGAGCCTCGATGAATTTCCTGAATTATGGAATGTTTTAAAGGGTGACATGAGTTTGGTGGGGCCGCGTCCTTTGCTTATGGAATACCTACCACTTTATTCAGCGAAAGAGCGTCGACGCCATGATATGCGCCCGGGGATTACAGGATGGGCGCAGGTGAATGGTCGAAATGGTATTTCTTGGGAAGATAAATTCAAGTATGATATCTGGTATATTGAAAACCACAGCTTCTGGTTAGATGCAAAGATTGTATTGATCACAATTAAAAAAGTATTGATGCGTGAGGGTGTATCCGCTGCGGGTGACGCTACGATGCCAAAGTTTACTGGAAATAAGCAGGTTTAATTATGGGGCGTCTCGCTATTTTTGGGGCAGGTGGACATGGCCGTGTTGTTGCTGAGATAGCGCTGTTGTCTGGTTGGGAACCCGTTGATTTTTATGACAATGGATCCGGATCTAATAGCCAATTGGATGGGTTTTCAATTCAAGGAAGTTATGAAACACTCTCTGAAAAATTTGATTATTACGATGGTTTTCATGTTGCCATTGGTGCAAATGATATTCGATTGTCAATTCTCAGAAATTTAAAAGAGCAAAAGCGCAAATGCCCTAATATTATTCATCCTTCTGCCATCATTTCCAAGTCATCTGTATTTGGTTGTGGGGTTTGTGTTATGCCTCAAGTAGTTGTGAATTCATTCTGCAAAATTGGGGATGGTGCTATTTTAAATACTGCTGCAACCGTTGATCACGATTGTGAAATTGCTTGTGGAGTTCATATTAGCCCTGGCGTACACCTTGCTGGGGGGGTTTTTGTTGGCGAACGGACATGGATAGGGATCGGTGCATCAGTAATTAATGGTGTTAAAATTGGACATGATACCACAATTGGTGCCGGCTCAACTGTTATTAGCGATATTCCAAGCGGTGTTACTGCCGTTGGTGTTCCTAGCAAAATCATTAAGTAGTTAACTATGTTGAGCGGAGCGTTTTCACCTTGGCCCTTTTATACAGAAGAGGAATCTCACGCGGTCTCCAAAGTTCTTTTGTCTAATAAGGTCAATTACTGGACAGGTAAAGAGGGTCGTGAATTCGAGAAAGAATTTGCAAAGTTTGCAGAATCTAAATACGCGATAGCCGTTTCGAATGGAACTACAGCTCTCGATCTCGCTTGGATTGCTCTCGAGATAGGTGATGGTGACGAGGTTATTGTTACTTCGCGTACTTTTCTCGCTTCTGTGTCTTCTATAGTTAATGCACGTGCAACGCCAGTTTTTGCAGATGTTTCGCTTGATTCACAGAACATAACGGCTGAGTCAATTTCAAAAGTATTAAGCGACAAAACTAAAGCGATTGTCTGTGTGCATCTTGCTGGTTGGCCATGTGATATGGATCCAATTATGGAGCTTGCTGAACAGCGTAATCTATTTGTAATTGAGGATTGTGCTCAGGCGCATGGCGCTATGTATAAAGGACGATCAGTTGGCTCAATTGGCCATATTGGAGCATGGTCTTTTTGCCAAGATAAGATTATGACAACGGGTGGTGAGGGCGGCATGGTTACGACTAATGATCGTGAATTGTGGTCTCGCATGTGGTCGTATAAAGATCATGGAAAAAGTTGGGAGGCTGTGTACAAGAAAGAGCACCCGCCAGGTTTTCGTTGGTTGCATGACTCCTTTGGAACTAATTGGCGTATGACAGAAATGCAAGCAGCAATAGGGCGCATTCAATTAACACGAATGAATGATTGGTCTTCGAAGCGTCTTGCTAATGCTAACGCCATTTGGAACGCTGCTAAACAGTTGAATGGTTTGCGTACACCTCATTTGAGTTGTGATGGTTGTCAGAATAAATGTGATCAGACTAATGGTTGTGCTCATGCCGCATACAAATGCTATGTCTTTGTCGAAGGCACTTTAGGTGATCGCGATGCGATTATGGCTTCGATTAATGAGCAGGGTGTACCGTGTTTCTCTGGGTCTTGCTCTGAGGTTTATCAAGAAAGAGCTTTTGACAACACGAGTTTTAGGCCTAAAGAAAGATTATGCAATGCAAAGATTCTTGGTGAAACGTGTTTAATGTTTCTATGCCATCCGACATTGACTGAGGATGAGGTGCAAAAAACGTGTGAAGTTATGACCTCAGTCTTTAAGAATTACTTTGGCTAGTCTCACTGAAAAGGAGTTATTGAAAATTATTCACACAGCTCAAAAAACTGATCTGTCACGCCGTTGCTATCGTACTCGCAGCATCGGATAACGATTTGATCTTGGCCATGGAGGGGTCTCTTGATTAGCGCTAATGTTATGAGATGACCGCAGATGCGGAGCGTGGAGACTATATTGGCGTTGAGGAGAGTAACCGCATACTGCATGAAGCTGTTAACGCTGAAGGGTAAGCTCGGCTGCCAAGCTTAGAGCTCCTCACAAGATTGATAGAGAAATATAAGAGGCAGGTTGCAGAGAAAACCCAAACCCTGCGGCGCAAACCCTTGCCAAAGTACAGCAAGTCAATAAAAGGTTTTGACATATATGTTAGGGTTGATAGCGGTGAGTATCGCGTCATCTAAATGATTAATACAGGTGGTGTGCTGTTGTCGGTCGCCATTCTCGGAAAATGCAACGATGGCTGAGCACAAATGCTGTTGCGGCGCCTCCGCAGCTGACGCTGACAAATGCCGTACAATTCTTATTTTAGGGGTGTTTATTGGCCTGTCTAATGCGCCTTTGTTGCGCTTGGAAGGCGCTGAGAAGTGGAGTTTCAAATGTCTGGCGGGGAGAAAAAGACTAGCGTCTGCCTAGAGCCGCAGTTACGAGAATTTCTTCGCGCAAAAGCCGTTGACGACGGCAGCTCAATATCTGAAATTGTCAATGATGCGTTAAGCATTTTTTTGCTGAATATATCGAGGATATTCGGGATTTTGATGGGCGCATCGGCGAGCCTAACATTGGTTACGCTGATTTTATTTAGTCGCTAAAAGCAGACGGCATCACATTGAATAGACTTCAATCCATCATTTAAGTGAGATCTGAAGGTGGTACCGCTGCGCGAAGCGCTGACTATCTTGGATGAAATCAGTAATCTAAGCTACAACCTGTTTCCCCCACAATCCATGATACTAGCTGGCCGGAGCGGAGCGGCGGCTATGATTATGACGGTATCGCGTGATTTTCATATTGGGTTCATGCGACATAACTTTTTTCGTTGTGAAGGTTGCGGATAGCAAACAAAATTATAACTGATTTTTTACAAAATGAAGCCAATTTCACAGCATAAAAAAACAGATGTATGATAACGCCAGTTATCAGCTGTTGAGCCTGGCTGAGGTTGCTGTTGGAGTTGCCTTGGGGCTTTCCCTGACGCTCATATGAATGCGCCAGAGGGTCGTCAGGCATTAAATACTGCTATTGGTTTTTTCTAACTGAAATCGGAATGATTTTATTTGGCTGCTTATTCATCTCGCTAATGAATGCGTCGCTTGATCTCGCTACGTTGACGACCCCGTCAGATATTTCCGCAAATACTTGAAACAACCTCTGGTGGTCACCATCACGAATGGCGTCGCTGGCAGTGGCCAATATTTCCTGCAATTTTTCTTTTTTAATCGGTGTCTCGGCAGTTGTGTTGATGAGGGGGTGGATTGTTCCTGTTAAACTTTTGCCGTAGCTGAGCTCTTCAAATAGTTTTTCGCCTGGTCGTAACCCGGTTATCGTGATTGCAACCTCACCCTGTTGCGACTTTGTCTCACTGTTTAATATCGGTTGAAGCCCTGATAGCACTACCATCCTTATGGCGAGGTCAATAATCTTGACGGGCTCTCCCATATCCAAAACAAACACATCACCGCCCTTAGAAATCGACCCTGCCTGAATTACCAGCTGCGCAGCCTCTGGTATGGTCATAAAGTAGCGCGTCACATCAAGGTGGGTTAGCGTAATTGGTCCTCCATCTTCAATCTGTTTTTTAAACAGCGGTACCACTGACCCTGAGGACCCTAAGACATTGCCAAACCGCACAATTGAAAAACAAGTCTTTTTATTGTCTAGTTGCAGGGTTTGGCAGATAATTTCTGCAAGTCGTTTCGATGCGCCCATGTAATTCGTTGGGTTAACCGCCTTGTCCGTTGAGACAAGTATAAAATTTTTTACTTTTGCGGCAATGGCGAGCTCGGCCATGTTTAGCGTGCCAAAAACATTATTTGCAATGCATTGCATTACATTTTGTTCCATCAGCGGCACGTGTTTGTAGGCGGCAGCGTGGTAAACAGTCTCTGGCGAGAACATATCACAAACCTTTTCCAAAAATTGCCTGTCTTGCACTGATCCGATCAGTGGAATTAGGTCAAATCCATCGATGGCTCGGTGCTGTTTTAACTCTTCTAATAGGGTATAGATGGCAAATTCTGATATATCCAGAAGGACGAGTTTTTTCGGCCTCCACTGGATGATTTGTCGGCATAGCTCGCTGCCTATAGACCCTCCGGCACCCGTGACTAAAACCGTCTTGTCAGAAATGGTTTTTGCCATTAGGCTAGGATTGTGATCTACCGATTCGCGTCCCAGTAAATCCTCAATTTTTATGTCTCTTAGCTGCGTAATTTCAGCTCTTCCAGATATTAAGCTTGAGATACTCGGGACGGTTTTTACCTTGAGTGGATGCTCTGATAATATATCAAAAACGTTTTGG
>Ga0181558_10001620_pt1 | contig 21559 bp, 18 predicted proteins | sample 011ome_22_FD_133754 | JGI IMG/M metagenome (GOLD analysis project Ga0181558, IMG submission 133754) | Coastal salt marsh microbial communities from the Groves Creek Marsh, Skidaway Island, Georgia - 011507BT metaG (megahit assembly) | ecosystem: Environmental > Aquatic > Marine > Intertidal...
CGTCCAAATGTGAGAGTTGATTAACTTTACATTTTACGAGTCCTACCCCACGCTGTCTTCAATAGAGTCGATTATCGACCAAAAAACTTGTATGAAAACTGGTTTCCGGATAAACTACTTGTACTTTTTTAAATAAAAGATCATAAATAAATAGCGCTTCTTCTGTCTGCAAATAGACTTGCTGTTCAGCTGCAAAAATGCGCCATACTGTGCTAAAGAATTGATCTTCTTCTGGGAGCTCTTTTAATAAAGAGTTAAACTGAAGTTGGCCTGTTGAATCTGGTTGTAAGAATCCGAAATCTCCATAAACTCCTACATAAACTACTCCAGCCTGATCAACATCCATTGCACGGACAAAAGAACCATAACCAACCTGAATAAAGTTCCATTTCTCCCCATCGAACTCAAGCACACCATGCGAGTTACCGACATAGATGACTCCGCGATTATCTTGCACGACGCAATAATTTTCGGGATTACGTTCTTTTCCGTAATCCTGAATAGAATAATTGAGCACGGGCGGATAAAAACTTTGAATAAATAGGGCAAAGCAGCATAGTGAACAGATTGTTAGTAAAAGCTGGCGCATGTTTATCCCGGGCATTTTTTGGTGACTTATCTTTATCAAAAATAGAAAATAATGGCAAAAGACATCACCTTAAAGGAAGTAATCGGACATGTAGCGACTTTTCATGACGCATTTGGAATTGAAAACAAGTACGCTCCAACTCATGAGATTTCGAAAAAAGAAGGCAAGTTGCGCTTTGATTTAATGCGCGAAGAAAACGAAGAATACATAGAAGCGGTTGAAGACGGAGATTTGGTTGAAATTGCGGATGCTTTGGGTGACATGCTCTACATCCTTTGCGGAACGATTTTGAAGCACGGGATGCAGGATAAAATTGAAGAAGTTTTTGAGGAAATTCAGCGAAGTAATATGAGTAAGTTGGATGCAGATGGCAAACCTATTTATCGTGAGGATGGAAAAGTCTTGAAGTCGGACCGTTATTTTAAACCCGATATTAAGGGTATTCTCAAAGAAGATTAAATTGAAAAGTAGCTTTTGAATAAACGCGTCCTCAAGAAATAAAAAAAGCCTTGCCTTAAGTTTCTCTTAATGGCTAGGGCTTTTTTATTGCAATCAATCAATTATAACTTGATTAAGTATCGATATTCGCGTATTTCGCGTTTTTCTCAATAAACTCTCTACGAGGTGCTACTTCATCACCCATTAACATAGAGAATGTTCGATCACTTTCGATCCCATTCTCAATGGTTACTTGGCGCAAAGTTCGTTCTTCAGGATTCATGGTTGTTTCCCACAGTTGTTCTGCGTTCATCTCTCCAAGACCTTTATAACGTTGTACACCTACACTTGATTCGGTTCCGGAACCTTTCATTTCCATCACTAAACGATCACGTTGATCATCATTCCATGCATAAGCGGACTTTTTACCTTTTTTCACTTGATAAAGTGGCGGTGTAGCAATATAGATATAACCTTTATCCACTAACTCCTTCATATAACGGAAGAAGAAGGTCAAAATGAGCGTTTCAATGTGCGAACCATCAACATCGGCATCACACATGATAATGATCTTGTGATAACGTAATTTATCGATATTTAAAGCGCGTTCATCTTCTTCTGTGCCGACTCTTACACCAAGCGCTGTATATATATTCTTAATTTCTTCGTTTTCAAAGATTTTATGTTGCATGGCTTTTTCCACGTTCAAAATCTTACCACGCAGCGGCATAATTGCTTGGAAGTGACGGTCACGTCCTTGCTTCGCCGTACCTCCCGCTGAATCTCCCTCTACCAAGTATATTTCTGATTCTGCTGGATCTTTAGAAGAACAATCGGCCAGTTTACCCGGTAAACCTCCACCGGTTAAAACATTCTTACGCTGAACCATCTCACGCGCTTTGCGAGCTGCATGTCGCGCTGTAGCTGCTAAGATTACTTTTTCAATTATGCGTCGAGCATCCTTTGGATTCTCTTCTAAATAATCTGAAAGCATTTCCGAAACGGCCTGTGAAACCGGAGCATTCACTTCACGGTTACCTAATTTAGTTTTTGTTTGTCCTTCAAATTGAGGTTCTTGAACTTTAACAGAAATAACTGCCGTCAATCCTTCACGGAAGTCATCCCCTGAAATTTCGAACTTCACTTTATCTAACATACCGGAATCATCCGCGTATTTTTTCAACGTGCTTGTTAGACCTCTTCTGAACCCAGAAAGGTGTGTACCTCCTTCATGGGTATTAATATTATTTACATATGAATGTAAGTTCTCTGCATAAGAAGTATTGTAGACCATAGCTACCTCAACAGGAATACCATTCTTTTCTCCTTCAACATGAATCACACTTGCGATCAATGGCTCACGAGACTCGTCCAAAAACTTCACAAACTCACTTAAACCTTCTTCTGAGAAGAAATTATCTTGACGATAATTACCTTCTTCATCTTTTGATCGTTCATCCGTAATAGTAACGGTAATCCCTTTATTCAAATACGACAATTCGCGCATTCTAGATGCTAAGGTGTCGTAATTATAAACCAATGAGTCAAAAATATCAGGGTCTGGATAAAACGTTACCGTTGTTCCGGTCCCTTCTGAAACACCATCTTCTTTGACGGCATACATTGTTTTACCTCTTTCATATTCCTGGCGATACACTTTTCCATTACGGTGTACAACGGCCTCCAAATGACGTGATAAAGCATTTACACAAGAAACACCAACACCGTGTAATCCACCCGAAACTTTATAAGAGTCCTTATCGAATTTACCTCCGGCACCAATTTTCGTCATTACAACTTCTAGCGCCGAAACACCTTCTTTGATGTGCAAATCCACTGGAATACCACGTCCGTTATCTGAAACACGTACTCCGTTACCTTCTAAAATGACAACATCTATGCGATCACAGTGTCCGGCAAGGGCTTCATCTATAGAGTTATCGACCACCTCATAAACAAGGTGATGTAGTCCTCGCATTCCAACGTCTCCAATGTACATGGAAGGACGCATTCTAACGTGTTCCATACCCTCCAGTGCCTGGATGCTATCAGCGGAATATCCGCCTTTCTTTTTTTCTTCTTCGCTCATATAAAAAAAGTTATTTTGTCTGCCTTCTGATTTCACGTTATAAACGGGGGAAATCAGTTCACGACAACCGTGTTTTTCACGACAAACAAAGATAATAAAACAGCGGGGTTACCACCAGTATAGACGCGGGTTTTGCAAGTAGTTTTCAACAGGTAATTAACAATGGATTTTATTCCATTTATACCCCTACTCTAAATCAGTCTATTTTCTGTGGTCATTTGCGCCTTAAAATAGACTTACTCTATGACTAAATTGATCTTACGTAAGTCGTTATGAAATTCAAAAATTCGAACCATATCCTCTTTAGCATCAAGACTATACGTGTGATACTTGTAGATATCCCGCTGTGTGTAGGTAAGTGTGTTACCTTCTACATTAAAGGTTGCGCTGATATGAATTCCTTCCTGTTCAGTTAATTTCTCAAATGATTCTACCACTTCTGGATTGGCTACCTTCATTTGTTCAGGAAAATTAATGACAACAGTTGTAACACGCCAAATCGGGTGTGAAAAAGTAAAATGACTCTTTTTTCGCTTCACTTCTTTTGGATCGATATATTCTCCAAAAATCTCTCCTAACCTAAAAATCGTGCGTTTTCCGGCCTTTTCTATAAGTGGCGTATGTAATGTTGTCACTTTCCCTTTTATAATCAATGGACGGTAAAAAGCGTCCTCTGCACTAGTATGCTTAATTGAAGTCATTTTATAAGTGCTGTTATCTTTAAAAACATCCAACAAGTCATCGTGTACTTTTTTCTTTTTCGATTCTGTGTAAAGGTCATAAATAACTTGATGTTCTCCTGCATCATAACCACTGATATGACGCTCTATGAAGATTTCTGTATCAACCAAGTTTTGATCAACATTTATGATGATTACTGTACTGTCTCTATTCTCTTCTGCCGTTGTTCCACCTATTGGCTTAACACTATGCTCTACTTTGCGGACAGGATATTGTTTTGGTTGCAGGTAAAGTCCTTTGTTTGGAACCCAATCATAATCCATATAACCAACTCGCGCATAAAAATCAAGTGGCGCTAAATACGTCTTGGCTTCTGGGAAATAGATGAAATATTCTTGTAGAAAGTAATCCGATTCAATTTCTTCACTAAACTGTGTATCGTATCGATCGGACAATAGACCAAATTCATAGGGAATATTTGCTTGGTTCAACAAACCAAAGAATAATTTTAATGATCCGGTTCCATTGCCTCGTCCTGTTTGCAGCATATCTTTGATCGACATTCCTGGTGTTCCGTATCCAATCAAGAATTCATTTTTCATATAGTTCTCAATCTTGCGGATATTCGTGATCTGCGGATTCATGCGACTGACTTCTAACTCAGTCAATTTGCGGTCTAGGAATTTTTTATCTTTTCCACTGAGGGGTTGATTAAAAACTTCGTTTGCATAATCCACAAATGATGCATAGGGCGAATAATCACCAGCACCGTCATCACTTCCTTTTAGGGAAGCGTCAAGTTTCATAATAACATTATTAAACTCTGAGAAATACTCTGACTTAAAGGCTGCAACCGTATCCAAATGAATATCATATTGATGGCGTTGGAGAATCGTATCAATCAAAACGGGTTCGGGCAAACCATTATGGGCTAAAAAATTAAAATATGAATCATTGGGGGCAATGAATCTAAAGTCAAAATCATAGATCGGCATTTCTCCTTGAAAATAAAACTGATCGCCATTGACCATCGGCTGCATTTTTAATGTTTGCCGTATTTCAACTTCGTCTCCTAGCTCTAAGCCTGCAATCGGGAAGTAACTGTATTGTTCATTCTCGTCTTCACTATAAAAGTCCTCCATTTCAATCGGAACTTCTAATATCTCATCTTCCTTGATCACGCGTGCTTCCACCTTCATGACACGCACCACATCTTCCATTGATATATAAACTTTATTAAATTCATCGATGGCCGCATCCTTATTGAGTTTTACCCGGTAATGTATGGTTTCATATTTATAGAAACTTCCACTGAAATAGTCGTACTCATACTCTACTGTCAGCAAGTATTTATTGTAATAATAGATTTGGTCTGATGGAGGTCTTTCAATGGTTACTGGATCTTCTTCCAGTTCATAATGCTCATAAAATGGATATTGCTGTGCAAAAACAGGTATACCAAAGCTGATCAAAAGGAATAATAAACTGCGCATGGGTTAAATTTGTTTTTTTCTAAATACAACATTCTGAATTGTAGCGGTATTAATTGCTTCGGAAAGTTCTTTCCATTCTGGATACAATTCAGTTGGAATCGAGAGCAAGTGGTATTGATATTTCATTTGAACTTTCAGCCATTGACCTTCTCCCTCAAAGTCCGCTAAAAAAGAAAAGAGTTCGTGCTCATAGGACACATCTTCCGGCAAATGTTTCAGTTCAAAATCTTCTGGAATTTTGAACTGAAAAGAGTAATCAACTGTCCGATGATGTCTTTTATATCGGGCCATACTATGGTCCTCTTCGTTGTATTGCGTAATTCGCGGTTTAAACAATGTTGGGTTTAACATAAAATCACCGTCATATTCTAAGAATAAATTATCGACAGCAAAGTCATAATGCACGATTAAATCTTCTTGAAATTTATCCAAATTCTCAATCTCGAATTCATGCAATGTATATCGATTAAAGCCAGCTAGGGTTATGTTCTTGACATAATCATAACGATCTTCGTCATCTGTATTTTTGAGGTAATAAGTGCGGCGTTCTCTTTCATAACCTCCATAATGATCCGTGCCAGAACCTCTGAGCGAATCACCATCCAATTCATATGTTACCACACTTCTAAGATAGTTGCTCTCTGCATCCTCTGGCTCCACTTTAAATAATTCAAACTGATCCAATCCTTTATGAATCAACAAGTCTTTGCCTTGAACATTGTGCGGAGCCCTTAAATAGCTTCCTTGAGCATGTGTCGCATCTAGAAAATAATAATCATCGTCATTTTTCTTTACAACACAAATAACATGGTTACAGGCTAAGGGAGTCGGAATTTCACTCATCAGGTATGGAATCTCTCGTGTACCAACCCAAGCAACGTATGCGTTTTCAACTCCGGCATACGTTAACATCTCCACAAGCAGGTTCCCCATATCCTTACAGTCACCGTATCTATTACTCATGACCTCACGGCATGATCGTGGAACGTATCCATTAATTCCATCTTCAAATGCGATGTACTTGATATTGGCCTGAACCCACGAGAAAATAGTATCCATTTTCTCCAACTGGGTCTCTTTATTTTTGATCAATTCATCAACCAGTTCGTGCGTTTCTTTATTACCATCTTCTTTGGCTCCATTACTTCTGGACTCCTCTGCTTCCTCACTCATCAACAAAAAATCTTGAAAAAAGTTATGCAATTCCTCTGCTGTACCGATAATCCTCTTATTCTCTCCGTTGTGCGGATAAGAAACGATTTGCGCAACTAAATGTGGAATGCTATACTTTGGATCGATTGAACCATCTTCCGTTTTATAAGCTTCCAAATTTTCAATTTTCCAGGATTCTTTAATACGATCATTTTTGCCTCCCTCTAATCGATTCTTTTTCACTTCATAATTATCTAAATTCTGATCATAATATTTCATTTGCGTGCCATTGGGATATTCAATCTCGACGCTTGACGCTGCGACGGGATAACCAGACATAAAATGAAAGGCATCAAAAAATTGTGGCCGTTTTAAACGTTTTTTATAGACAATGACTGTTCTGTATCCTTCACCTAATTCTCCTAAATCGAATTCCCATTCTTTATCATCGTCATGAAAAACCCAACTCGAAGGAGGGGAATCTACAATTTTAAAATCGCCGTCTTTTAGTTTGTTTTTTTTACCTCTTGCATCAAAGACAGTTACTTTAATTTCCATGATGTCTTCAAAAAACTCAGAGGTTGAAATACTTCGCGCCGTATAATACTTCGTTGTCTCTTTTAGGTAGAGCACTTCTTCATAATCGGTTTCGTAGATAACCAATTCGCCTGTCTGATCATCCACTTCTAACGAAATGATTTGTCTATGATTTAATACAACTGCTTGATGCTCGCTATATTTTTCTTGATACTGAGGTAGTTCTTCAGTTTCGTACGCATGGGCCGTAAAGGAAATAAACAGCGCAATAATCGCATAGGTGCGTTTGGGAATTCTTTTTATCATCTTTACTTTAAAACAAAGGTTGAGTTTAATGAAGTTTGTGTTTATTGACAACTTAGGTTGAGCATATTTGTTGCGTAAATTTATAAAAATTCAGTGGGATTTCATTCAAAAATCCCTATAAATACAGCATTTTAACTGTAAAAAACTATAAGTCTTTTTTTTGTAAATGTAATGGGGTTAGAAAGATTTTTTGAACTCTTACCACGCCTTATTTGTTTGCTTGAATAGGTTTTGAATTTGGAAAAACCATCACATCATGATGGGTTTTTAGGACAATAGCATTAAATTTGTGCGCGATTCTGAGCTAAGAAACTAATCGTAAGGAAAAAACAAACACTATGAGCACTACTTTTCATTCTCTTAAGATAAAGGATATTAAACGTGAAACCATTGATACGGTTTCGATCTATTTTGAAGTACCTGCAGATTTAAAATCGGAATATGATTATGCTGCTGGTCAATATTTAACACTTCGTGCTACGATCAACGGTGAAGATGTCAGACGTTCATACTCAATCTGCACAGCTCCTCATGATGCTGATTTAGCTGTTTCTGTTAAGCAAATAGAAAATGGTATCTTTTCGTCATATGCCAATCAGGAATTGAAAGTAGGTGATTCATTGCAGGTAATGCCTCCGCAAGGTAATTTTGTAGTGAAGCCCTCTGCAAATAACTCGAATGCTTATGTTTTCTATGCTGCGGGATCAGGTATTACTCCTGTTATCTCGATGGTAAAAACGATTCTTAAAGATGACCCAAACAGTACGGTTTATCTGTATTACGGAAACAAAAGCGCTGCGGATACGATCTTTAAGAATGATTTAGATGCCTTGAACGCCACTAATGATCGGCTGAACCTAACTTATGTTATGAGTCGCGAGGAAACTGGAGATACATTAACTAATGGTCGAATCAATGCTGATAAGTGCGGTGAGTTTTTCAACGGACATCAGAAAAATCTAAATATTACTGGTGTTTATGCATGCGGACCAGAGGAGATGATCATGTGCGTGAAAGATTTTTACCTGTCAAAAGGAGTTCATAAAGGGGATATTCATTTTGAATTATTTACCACAACGACTTCTGCTGAAAACGTTTCAGTAGAAAACGGAGCTCCTATTGAAAGTAATGTAACGGTGATCATTGATGATGAAGAATATGCCTTCTCATTAAACTCAAATGGTAAAGACATTTTGCAAGCTGCACAGGATGAAGATGCAGATGTACCATTCTCTTGTAAGGGAGGCGTATGCTGCACCTGTAAAGCAAAAGTTATGGAAGGAACTGTTCGGATGGACCTGAACTTTGCATTAGAAGAAGATGAAGTGGCCGAAGGTTTTATTTTAACTTGTCAGTCTCATCCCACTTCTGAAAAGGTAGTTGTTTCTTTTGATGAGTACTAAACAGAATTAAATTAATCCTATTTGAATATTGAAAGGCGATCTAAATGATCGCCTTTTTCTGTATAAATGCCTATTTTCGTTTTTATGAAGAATATAGTGATTATTGGGGCAAGCAGAGGTATCGGCCGCTCGCTGGCCCATCAATTAAGTCGAACGAATCGCGTATTGGCTTTATCTCGTAACTTAGCCAGACTAGAGGAACTGAAGGACTTGACTTTAGCCGAGAACCTAAAAGTTGCAGCAGCAGATTTGAGCGCGCCCAATTTGAAAGAATATTTGACGACGGTTTTTAATAAAGAATTGGGTAAAATTGATATCCTGATCAATAATGCCGGTTTGCTGATTAATAAACCGTTTACTGAAATATCAAGACAAGATCTTGAGGCGATATACACGACGAATGTATTTGGCTTATTTGAATCTTGTCAAGCGGCAATACCCTTTATGAAAGATGGTGGTCATATTGTCAATATTGGTTCAATGGGTGGATTTCAAGGCAGCTCAAAATTCCCAGGACTAAGTGCCTATAGTTCTTCAAAAGCTGCGGTTGCTGGCTTAACTGAATGTTTAGCGGAGGAATTAAAAGATCAAAACATACAAGCTAATTGTTTAGCACTTGGTGCTGCTCAAACAGAAATGTTAGCAGAGGCTTTCCCAGGATACGAAGCGCCATTAAGTGCAGATGAAATGGCAACGTTTATAGCGGACTTTAGCTTGAACGCTAATAAATGGATCAACGGTAAAGTCATTCCGGTTTCGATCTCAACGCCATAGGAAATGAAGGTTTTAAGTGTAAATATTGGCGAAAAACAAATGGTCAAATGGAGGGGGAAATCGGTTGAAACGGGCATCTACAAATATCCTGTTGTGGATTCCATTCGATTAGAATCGGAAGATGTTGTCGGAGATTCCGTTATTGATAGACGTTATCATGGAGGAGTAGACAAGGCTTGTTATTTATACAGTGCAGATCATTATGAATTTTGGAAAACAAGTTTTCCAGATATTGAATGGCAAGCAGGGATGATGGGAGAAAATGTGACCATAGAGGCCCTATCTGAAAAGCGAGTGCAAATTGGTGATATCTATGCCCTTGGAGATGCGCTTGTGCAAGTGAGTCAACCTCGCCAACCATGCTTTAAATTGGGAATTCGGGTCGGTAACCAAAAGATTATAAAAGCCTTCATCAACCAACCTTATCCAGGAGTTTATGTAAAAGTGATTCGCCCAGGTGAGGTTAAAAAAGGGGATGGTTTTGAACTAAGAGAAAGACTACATAATTCTATTGGCTTATTAGAGGTTTGGGACCTTCTCTACCAACCGAATTACGATGAAGATTTGATGGAGTTTGCTGTCGACTTTCAGCATTTAGCAGATGAGTGTCGCGGTTCGCTGCGTAAGCGTTTTTCAAAATAAGCACCCTGTACATTTCGGAATAGGTTATGAACAGATGTTGGAAATGACAACGAACTACATGCTCGAGATTGAAGCAGATCTGAAAAAGAAACAAAACGAACTTGAAGAAGCCTATAAACAGATTCGAAGCGGTCTAAAATAGGCCTCTTATATTCAGTTTCCATTCTAAAAGAAAACCCAGAATTTCCAATTGACAAAGTCGACATTCAATATTTTGACACGATTCAAGATTGTATTGATAACTAAGCCGCTTTAATGGTTAAATGATGTCAAATCGGGAGTGTATATCAAAATATTTCATAATATTGCTGAAATATACATGACCTCAAAATGTCCCAGATAGATATGCAAGCCATAGAATCACTAAAAAAATCACTTCAAGACACGAAGAGTGATGAAGATGCGGCTTGGTGTGTTATGGATGAAATTTTCGAGGAGTCGGAGCGATATAGTGATGCGGTGATTTATTTAGTAGATGACACGGGAGATTATCTAATTCAAACTGCTGCAAAAGGAGAAAAAATCATAGCGGAACATATGATTAAGAACCCAATTGTCGTTCCGCGTGGTGAAGGAATAGTGGGCGTTGTACTTTCAACTGGTAGGCCACGACTTTTAGCAGATACGACAAGAGATAGCAATTATATTATTGACGATCGTTTTCGTCTTTCAGAATTGGCTGTTCCCATTGTTTTCAACAAGAAAATCTACGGTGTTCTCGACTCTGAACATTCAGATGAGAATTTTTTTAAAAAAGAAGATCAAGCATTTTTTGAGCAAGTAGCAGCTGTCTTCGCCGAACATCTCGCCCAACTATAACCATCTAGTATTCTATTAATTCGAGTAGTTTCGATTCGAAGCGATCTTTTGGCATAAAGTTTTTCTCTAGTTCTGCGTCAAAAGGAACAGGAGTATCTAAACTACCTTCTCGCATGATTGGTGCATCTATGTATTCGAAACAATTCTCTGCAATAAGCCCAGATAACTCTCCTCCTATTCCACCCGTTAAACAATCTTCATGTAAAAGCAATACACGTCCTGTTTTTTGCACGGTTTGATAAACAGCATTCATATCCAAAGGCAAGAGCGTCCTCAAATCTAAAATCTCCACATCCAGATTATGTTTCTCTACTATCTCCTTTGCCCAATGAACGCCCATTCCATAAGTTATGACAGAAGCCTTATTTCCTTCATTAACAATATTGGCTTTACCGATTTCAAGTGTATAATAATCATTCGGCACCTCTTCGCGAATCGAACGGTACAGTCCTTTATGTTCAAAGAAAATAACAGGATTGGGATCCTCAATTGCAGCAGCTAACAATCCTTTCGCCTCTGTGGGTGATGAAGGATAAACCACTTTTAAGCCAGGTGTATGGGTAAACCAAGCTTCATTACTTTGTGAGTGAAATGGACCCGCCGCGGAGCCTCCGCCAGTTGGCATTCTCACCACAACATCTGCATTCTCTCCCCAACGATAATGTAGTTTTGCCAGGTTATTAACGATTTGATTAAAACCAACTGTAACAAAATCCGCAAACTGCATTTCCATAACGGCTTTCATTCCATTGATGGACAAGCCAAGGGCTGCACCTATAATAGCGGATTCACAAATCGGTGTATTTCGTACCCGGTCTTTACCAAATTCCTCTACAAAACCTTCGGTCACTTTAAAAACACCACCGTACTCGGCAATATCCTGCCCCATGATAACAAGGTCATCGTATTTCTGCATGCTTTGTCGTAAACCATCAGAAACCGCATCAACTAATCGTTTTTCTGTTGTATCACTCCAATTTGGGGCTGTTAATAAGGGTGAATAGTCGGCGTACACATCACCTAACTCTGTTTCGGTACTAACCGGTACATTTGGCTCTGCATAGGCTATTTCAAGCTCATATTGAATTTCCTTTTTAATAGCTTTTCGAATTTTCTCAACCTCTTTTGTTTTGAGAATACCTTCAGCTAATAAATAAGCTTCATAATTATCTACCGGATCTTTCTCTGCCCATTCATCCTGAATGCCTTCCGGATAATATTTCGTTCCAGACGCTTCTTCATGACCGCGCATTCTAAATGTCACGCACTCTAATAAAAATGGTCTCGGTTTTTTTCTTAATGAATCTGCAATTTGACGAACGGCGTGGTAAACCTCTAGGATATTGTTTCCATCAATTTGAAATGCATCCATACCGTAGCCAATTCCTTTATCAATAAATTGTTTGCAGCGGAACTGCTCGTTTGAAGGGGTAGATAATCCCCATTGGTTATTCTCTACCACAAAAATCACTGGCACATCCCATACAGAAGCAACATTCATTGCTTCATGGAAATCTCCTTCGCTTGCTCCACCATCTCCGGTAATTGCCAATGCTACTTTTTCTTCACCACGTAATTTATGCGCTAAAGCAATTCCTATTCCTAAAGCCAACTGAGGCCCCAAGTGAGAAATCATTCCGACTATGTGATGCTCTTTTGTTCCAAAATGAAATGATCGATCTCTACCCTTGGTAAAACCTGTCATTTTACCCTGAAACTGAGCAAATAAACGGTTCAATGGAATATCACGACCTGTAAAGATGCCTAAGTTGCGGTGCATAGGCAAGATGTATTCATCTTTCTCTAATCCTAATGCTATACCAACAGAAATACCCTCTTGACCCCAGCCGGAAAACCACTTCGAAATCTTTCCTTGACGCAAGAGAATCAGCATTTTCTCTTCGATCAACCTCGGTTTAACAATGGACTTATAAATGGCAATTAACTCGTCATTCGAAAGGTCTTTTCGATCATAACTTATCTGTGGTTTTTCCAAAACGGACATCTTACTTTTGTTTATTTTGTAACAGATTCAAATTTACAAGATAATTTTATTGCAAGAACTTGTTTTAAAAGAGTTCCTTATCAACTTATCAACAATGAAAATTGAGAAAGCTCTCTTGAACACTCAATTGATTGACTAGTCTTTAAGATACCCGCCTCGTTGAAATTTAATGGTCGTATACAAGCGATAACCCTCTAAACCAAATAGCAATATTAGAAATATCCAACGTAAGTCACCCACCATTGGAATTGCTAGCAGATCAAATAAAAAACTAAAAGAAAAAGTCATAAACGGGATGCGCAAACTGAACGAAATATAATAGAGGTACGCGCCTAATTTTCGGCCTACAATTAATAAAACACCTTGCGCCAAAAGAACAATCATAAAGATCAAAAAGACCCATCTATTGGGTGTTCCTAAAAGATTGGCTTGGGGATAAAATGAACAAAGTCCAGGATGCGTTAGGACGGTCAGCAAATCCAAACAGCCAAATACGGTTAGAAAATATTTGACATGTTCGGGCTGATCCGATTTGAATGGTCTATCCAAGACATCCATGTCCTAGTGGTGAATCTTTTAATTCTTCATATTAATACTGGCACCGACCAATATATAAGGTGCAGTAAAGCTTGTCTTTGTAAAGTCCTTCACTTTTTCGGATAGTCTCCAATATTTGCCTGAAACATCAAAGGCGTAACCCGCTTTAGCATTTAAGCTTATCACTGGTAAGGTGATTCTGAATTGTAGATTAGGATCGATCATAAAAATATCATTCCTGTAAACGGTTTCATTTACTCCTTCTATTTGAATGAGATTCGGATCACCAGCAACCTGTGTCTCTGTCATTTTCATAATTCCGTACCCGAAGTCTAAACCAACTGCGCCCATTAAATAGCGGTTACCAAAGGGATAACATGAACCAGAGGTGACCAAAAAACCATTCATTCGGAGACGATCACCATTGTCAAATTCAGGGTAATAATTAAAACCAAATGAAGTTCCACGATTTCCGAGTAAAAAATAGTCGGCATAAAACGAATAGGTCAAAGCCTGTCGATCAAAGGTTGGTATTCCATTTGACGTTAACACAGCGTTCAGGTTTTTGAGTTTTCTAAAATAAGTATAACCAATACTAGCACCAAGGTGATACTCTTCTACGTAGGTATTCCAATCATATCCATAAAATATTTTTTCGCTTTTTTCGGCATTGCTAATGATTAAAAAAGGTAATACATTGTAGAACCCTACTATTGAATGATCCCCTTTCTTATACGCTAAATCAATGATATAGGTATCATCCCCTATGAGGTATTGTTCTTCAAGTGCTAAGCTTTCAATGATATCTTCGTCAAACTCTTTTGATTTGGTGTAAAAGACCGGAATTACCAGTACCTCATTTTTAAGTGAAGGATTCAGCTCATTAATCCGATTTGCAATAGAATTCATATAATAATCATAACAACCTTTAGCCCGCTGATCTTTGTGTAAGTGACATCTCCCAAACTGCCCGTAGAACTTCGAATCCGGGTCTTGCAAATAAACGCGCTCAAATTCGCGTGCCATGTATCGCTCACGAATAATGGGTGATTTAACATCCCCATTTTGCTCGGTTAAATACCATTCTTGACCGACTTTCATACTTTCAATCATGGAAAAAAACAAAGAACTATCTGCACCTAAAACGGGAGCAATTGCTTCATGATGTGCTTCTACCGAATTAATAATCGATTGCAATGATTCATAACCATTCACTTGTCCAAAACCAAAGGCAAAATCTGTTTGTGGGTTCGAATAGAAGACATCAGCACCAGCATTTTTATACTCTGAAGAGTTGAGCGCCTTAATTTGCTCAAAAACCTCTCCCCCTTCAAAATTGGCATTCAATGTATCCACCATTAAGTTCAGTGCATAAACAGAAAATCCTGGAAAGCGCTCAATGTCAATTCCGTGAATCTGAATCTTTGAAGAGTCCGGCAAGGCTTTATTGTAGTCATGAATTTTAGATACCAACTCATGAAATGGATCAAAAAGCACATCTGACAAATAATGCATATGGGTTGTTTTGTCGTCGATGACCACCTTATTCATAATATAAGTCAGGCCAGGGCTTTGCTCCAATAAAAAATGATTAACGCCTTGCTCTTGATGTAAATATTTCAATAGCTTAAATTGGAACTGTGCATTAAACTCTAAAAACATGTGATTTTCACCCGTAAAATAGACGGAATAATCGTCTAAAGAATCAGCAAAAATGTCAAATTCTGAAAAGCTCTCACTGTCCAGATTTACTGTTGAAACTTTGTCTTGTGCAAGGGTTAAATTCGTACTCAACAACGCACAAAATAGGACAAGAATATGAGAAAAAGTAAATAAACGAAGGCTACCTATCATGCAGTAGAAGATCAATTAAAGAATGGAAATGATTTTTGTGTTTACAAATATAAGGGAAATCTATGGGAAAAGTAACAGTAGGCATCTAGCCTTGCGCAATCAAGAAATGATCGGATCCTAATACTAAGTTTTCAAATGCAACTCTTTTCTGTTCCATACAGCTTGTCAATTCTAGATAGGTTTTTGATTCTTCTGGGAAGGTATGAATCGCCAAATGGCTTTCTGCCAATAACCAAATACACGTATATCCGAAAGGTTGAAAATGATGCTCAACAAAACCTAAGATCTCAAAATCCGTTTTTTGCAGAAGATCAGCTCCGAAGGCTTTCACTTCATCAGGTTCTGAGATACTTATCCAGCATTTATAATTAAAAAGTTCAGCTTTCATTCTTCATTTCTTCTTGATTCAACAATACTTTATTTGCAGCTTCTAAACCTGAATCAAAGGCTTCAGAAAATAGTGGTAAGCGACCCGTATCAACACCTGCAAACACGATCTTTTGATCATAATCTGGCACACTTTTTAAATTCAGGTAATTCACACCTGGTATCGGCATGGCATGCCCCATTAGCTTTATTTCAACATGCTTTACGAAGCGGCTCAATGGGGTATCAGTTTCTTGCTCGATTAATTCAATTACCTCTTTCACCCATTGATCTGGACTAGATTCAATGTTTACCAATTCTTCTCGTTGTTTTGGTTCGAAACAATAATAGGCCGTTATGACGTTATACGCATCACTTCTATTATGTTGATAATTAGAATCTACAAAACCAAGGAACGTCTCTTCTTGACTCAAAACATCGTTTTGCCATTTACCAAAATTCACTTTTTTATCACAGATCAAATTAACCACCGCCCAGGGCGCATATTCATTTTGATCAAAAAGCGGAAAGGCCTCGGGCATGATATATTTCAACGTGTGCTTTTGACCAGCATAAATCACTTGGTTAGCTTCTACTCTCTCTTTCTCGCCATTTCTTCTGATCACATCAACAAAAACCTTGTCTTCTTTAATTTTTATAGCCGAAACCATAGCATTACACTCCACCGCTTCTATTTTTGGCAATGCATCAATCATTTTTTCAATAAAATAATAATTGCCTTGCGGCGGTGAGAATAACTCAACTACTTTATCATCATAAGGTCTGCAGCTATAATAATGAATACCGGCAAGTGCCGATACCACATCACTTTTTGCTCCCCAGTCATCCATCATTTGGTAGTCGATTCTTTCTTTTAATTCATTGGTCAACACGCCCTGTTCCTGAAGGAAATCGCTAAACGTGACCGCTGAAAGGTGCAGGTGTTTGTCATCAATAATGCGAGTGGGCAAGAACATTTCATTTTTATACGTTGCAAGCAATTTTTCGAACCCTGAGATGTCCCCAACCTCATCCAATATATCTTCTACCAATTCACCAGCTATGAAACACTGTTCCATTTTTTCTGTGGAAATGACATACTTTTTATCCGTAAACTCATAGAGTTCTGTGGTAGCATTCCATTGTATAATTCCCAGTTCTTGGAGGGTTTGGATTAATAATGATCCAAATTCTTTAGGATAGGCCAGTTCATAATGTGCTCCTGTTGCAAATCGCGCAGATTTCCAATCTCCTGCTCCAGAAGATCCTCCTAAGGTTTCTCCTCCCTCGAATAAACGGAATGATTCATTTCTTAATTGATAGGCAGCTGCTATACCCGCTATTCCGCCCCCTACGATGACGGTATCAATTTTTGAATGAATGGTTGGTTCCGTATGAGTATTCGTTCTGAGCAAGTGTCCAAAAGACCGATTTGAATTTACCTTAATCGTATAAGAACCATCTTCTTTGCGATCGGGAAACAATCCGAGTGCTATAGGCAACAAGGCTACGGACGATATGCGAATAAAATTCCTACGATCCATGATTGGATGAAAAAATAGATTTTAGATATTTATTCCGTGCATTCATTCGCCAAATAAAACCATCAATGATATAATGCACCTGTTGAGGCAATGCCAATATCGCTAGAGCGATAAGCGCTGCTGGACTTTCAATTAATTGACTAATACGATATGGATAAATACTTTCAAAAAACACATCATGTTCTCTATAGATCAACATATCCCAAAAATACTCCTCAATGAAAGCGATGATCAATACGGTTGCCACTAAAGCCAGTATCCATTTAAGGCGTTTTGAGATGACCATTGGCTGCCCTGTTTTTAATTCCGTTTTCCGTTTACCATAATAATAAATCAAAGCGATATAAGGTACACCATGTGCCACTACGTTTGAAACACTGAAGACGAGATCTGAATTAAAATATACGATTCCTAACCACCAATTAAGTGCTGTTGTTGCCAACCACAAAACCTTTCCCGTAGAGATGGTCTCTCCTTTTTGAGCGGCTTGCCATTGTTTGAATAGCCAAAAACCAACTATTGCCCAATAAACATAATTCCCAACCGTAAAGAAAAGGCCAATGGCTGATTTTGGCAGCCATTGATACATTTGAAAAAAGTCATTTTGCACAAACCAGTTAAAGGAAGAGTCTGCATTAAAATGCCAAAACAAAACCGGATAGATTGTGACAAAATAGATCATGAATTTATCTGATAAAAACGATTGAAAACGATCTCCAGCCCGACCTTTATAAAGGGCTAAAAAGCCGTATTGCTGTTTGATAAAATGAAAAACAGCTAGGTAAGCCATTGCTCGCCAAAACCATTCAACGGAGAGAAATAACAAGGTCAGACTCAAAACAAATGCAATAATCGGAGCGATAATCAATACTTGTTTGTGCGCCAAAAACTCTTCTTTATTTAAATAGGTACGAAAGAGGGAACTCCATACGTGACTGACATCGATGCCTAAAATAAATATCACCCACCCCCAAAGCGGCAGATTACTACCTTCAAAATAGCTTGGATTAGAGAGAAAGACGATCCAAAGAATCCACACCGGTGTAAAAAGAAAAAGCAGATCCGTTCCTTTCGAAATTATCCAGTTGTTCTTTTTAGTATTCATAGGACCAATCTCCTTTCTCGTAATAATGGTAAGCTACTGGTGAGTGCAATGAATTTATTTCAATCTTACTGGTATCTACAGTTACTAAATCTTGTCCAAATGCAGTCATCATTTCCAAGGCACCACGATTAAGCCATTTTAGTTCATCCAGCTCAGATAAATCAATATTTCGAATGCGCTGTTTTAGATCTGCTGATGGTGTTTCTAATGATCCAATGATCCACGACCATTCTCCAAAAGAGTATACATGATTGTGAATGGGCAATGTGTTAAATCCAGCATATTGCATTGTTTTCTCAATACATCTAAAGGTATGCGTCGTGTAATATGGACTCGTAGATTGCGTGATAAACACCCCATTCTTTTTTAAACTTTGCTTACACAAACTGTAAAACTCATACGAATACAGTTTATTAAGTTCAACGGTTCTTGGATCAGGAAAATCAGCTATAATGACATCATATTTATGATTTCCCGTTTCTAAAAAATTGAAGGCATCCGCGTTAGTGACATGAACCTTATCAGAAAAATAAGCGCCGTCATTCATCTTCCTGAAGATAGGATGTTCTTTCCCAATTTTAGTCATCATGGAGTCTAAATCAACTAATTCTACTGAACGTAGTCTTGAATATTTGAGCAATTCGCGTATCGCGCAACCGTCACCTGCACCCATCACTAGAACATCCACCGGACCTTTTGTTAATCCCATCACCGGATGAACAAGCGGCTCATGATACATCCACTCATCAAAGGTGCTTAGCTGCTTCCCCTGATTTAAATAGAGCTGATAATTATCTCTCCACTGTGTAATGGTTATTTGCTGATAGGGCGTCTGTTCTGAAAAGACAATTTTTTCGTTAAAACGCGTCTGGTTACCATAGAAAACGATTTGCTTCGAAAACACTAATCCAAGCACAAAAACGACAATCAAAGCTCCGCCAACGAGACGTAATTTTTTAAATAAATCCTTTCGCATTAAATCGCGGAAATAATAAAGCACACAAAGCGCAACAATCAGGTTTATACTACCGACTACAAAGGGCGTATAGGTTAAACCTAAAAATGAAATTCCGATAAATGCAAAAAACAACCCCCCAATCAAACTACCGTAATAGTCGTTCTCCATCATTCCTGAAATATTGGTATTTAACGTCTCATATTCGCTATTGATTCTCGTAACAAGCGGAATTTCCATACCGATCAAAAAACCGAGCAGCATGCTCATGGCATAAATCATCAAATCAATTTCAGCCAAGAAAGTCATAAATGTGTAGATGAGGATGACCGAAAAAGTGGCAATCAACGAGAGTATTAATTCTAACACGACATACGTCTCAATTAAATTTTTTACAATCCAGCGACTATAGCGACTACCCAATCCCATAGCGAAAAGCATGAGTGATAAGATCATGGTCCATTGAAAAACTGAATCCCCTAAGAAATAGGAAGCAGAAGTGGCTAAAATATACTCGGCCACAATACCGGATAAACCGGTAGCAAAAATGGATATTTTTAAAATGTTGGAGTAGTGTTTTTGTTTCGCCATCTCACTATAAATTCCAGCACCAAATCAACAATAAAGCTCCACTGATGTATGCCGATGCCTCAAAAACGCCTAAGCCAATATTTGGTTTTTCTTGATTGATTAATTCGTCGGTAATGCTTCTACCTGGAATGAAAACCTTATCTACAACAAAGCGAAGGATCGGCAATATAATAAAGCCTCCTATGACATCAACACCAATAAAAACAAGTGATTCTTGCCAATACTCATGCGTTAATTGAAAACCTGCATAGATTAAAATCGCAAAAGCAATCTGAGCACCTGCTGTACTGACGGCAACCGCAGCATTTCCTTTATAAATCTCTTCTTTGATTTTAAATGGAGTGATAAAATTGTAATAAAGTGTACCAATTGCATTAAATGCCAATGCAACTACCATGAACATTAGTGCTTGAATGGGCCGTTCTACTTCCATCAATACAACTCCAGCAATGATTATACCTGTGCTGATATAGGTCGCTCCCTTGACAATTCCGGATGCCATATCGCCTTTTTCTATTTGTTTCCATAAAGGAACCGACCTGTGCATGATCAGGTCATTCAGCCAAGCTGCTCCGTTAAGCAAGAGAATACCAATGCTACCGTACAATACCGTGTACATCAGTTCCAATTTTAAATCTTGTGTTCCTCCACTATTCATGACTCCACCTATGATCATTACAAAACCAATAAAATAGGAAACATATGCGGCATAAAAAGCTGGATTATCCTTGTGGATTAATTCATTTCGAACATCCACTTTTCGGTTCACGAATGAGAAAACCAATCGTGCCAAAACATAAAGAATCAGACAGGTAATTAGGAATAAACCTGAAAGCCATGCAAACTCATATTCTTTCGAAAAATCCATCATATCTTTTTATTTTCCAAAACCGCCACCACCGCGATTTCCTCCTCCACTGCCAAACGTGTTTTTATTAAAATATCCTTTTGTAAATCGTCGTTGATAGAATAAAGGTCGCATGATTATCCAATGGCGACTATAGGTTCCGTACTTTGAAGAGTCTTTATGGTATTTCTGACCGTAAAACGGACGATTATACGCATACTTTTTATTAAATTGATCAAACTCTGCTCTGGTCACTTTAACTTGTTCTAATTCTAATTTCTTATTGAGATCCATATATTTCTCGTTGAATTTCCAGATCTCATCATCGGATAAAAAGACTTCATTCGGTTCTCTTTTCCAAGCACCATATTTTTGATTGCCAACGATAAATTGAAAACCAGGTGGTGTTGCTAAATTATTGTAAATTCCTTCTTCATTCTTTGAAAGAATTTGCATTCCTAAATTCGGCTCATGCAGTTCAAAGAAATAATCGTCTACACTTCTCCATTCGGTATAATCAAAACTAACGCTTCCGTCCTTTTTGATTTTCATGATCTTATACTTGTGTTTGTATTGATCTCCTTCTAAGTCCATATCATTCAAGATGATTGAATATTGATATTCATTTAGGTATTGATCCCGCAAATCATTAATCGGATTTTCAGGTATAACTGATCCACCACAGCCTATAAGTACAAAGACTGCCAAAAGAATGGTATGACGCAACTTTAGTGTCATTGTCTAGGCAAGATATTACTGATTTCAAACGATTTTAAATAAATCCCCTTGAAGGCATCCATCGAACGATCTTCATATAGATTGAAGGATAAAA
>Ga0181558_10001630_pt1 | contig 21463 bp, 24 predicted proteins | sample 011ome_22_FD_133754 | JGI IMG/M metagenome (GOLD analysis project Ga0181558, IMG submission 133754) | Coastal salt marsh microbial communities from the Groves Creek Marsh, Skidaway Island, Georgia - 011507BT metaG (megahit assembly) | ecosystem: Environmental > Aquatic > Marine > Intertidal...
ATAGGCGGCCGGGTCGCTGGCGGCCGGGCGCTCCAGATGTGCGGGCACAATCTCGAAATCATTGATCGCCTCGGCCTGGCAGGTCCGCTTGTTCCAGAAGATCGTGAAATTCCGGTCGTCCTGCGCCTCGATCATCTCCATCCGGCGATAGAGTTCCTGGTTGTTCACACCAGCGGTCTCGTCACGTCCGATCTCCCAGGTGAATTGCACATCCTCGGTGGTGATGGGGGTCCCGTCGCCCCATGTCGCTCCGTCGCGGATCTCATAATCCACCGCCAGGCCCGGTTTGCCGTCGGGCGTGGTCCAGTCGCGGATCGTGCCGGCAGCGCGGGACGGCAGGGTCGTGCAGAGCTGGCAGATCAGCTGCCATTCCGCGTCATAGACCGTGAAGGGCCGCCGCGACATGCCGTGGATCAGCGAAAGCGCCACATGGCTGGCAAGATTGGGGTGAAAACCCTGCGGGAACTGACTGATCCCGATCACCAGTTCGTCTTTTTCGGCCTGGGCCGCGCCTGCCGACATCGCGGTGGCTAGGGCGGCGGCAGCAATGATCTTGCGAATGGTCAAAGTCTCACTCCCTTACATCCTTGCAGAGGATTGTAGGACATGAGCCTATGGCAATGTCGAGGCTTCTCCGGTCACGAATCCGCGTGAACGCGACCTCAGCCGTTCATCGGCGTCCAGGTGTCGGGCGCGCTCAGGTATTCCTCGACGCTGTCGAGCTGTTCGGCGCTGAAAACGCTGTTTTCCCGCGCCGCGTCCAGCACATCCCACCAGGTGGCCAGCGCGTGCAGTCCCACACCGAGTTTCTCCATAGTTTCCCAGGCCTCGGCAAAAATGCCGTAGTGGAAGACCACGTAAGTGTGTTCGACGACGGCTCCCGCCTCACGCAGTGCATCCACGAAGCGCACCTTGCTGCCACCATCGGTGGTCAGGTCCTCCACCAGGAGTACCCGTGCCCCGTCGTCCAGCGCGCCCTCAATCTGGGCCATGCGGCCGAACCCCTTGGGCTCCTTGCGGACATAGACCATCGGCTTGCCCAGCGCGACCGCGACAAAGGCCGCGTAGGGGATGCCGGCGGTTTCGCCCCCCGCGATCACATCGATGTTGTCGCGTCCGATATCGCGGTCGATCAGGTCGACGGCATGGGCGGTCATGGCTTCCCGCGCCTCCGGAAAGGCGATCACCCGGCGGCAATCGATATAGCTCGGGCTGACCCGGCCGGAGGTGAAGGTATAGGGGTCTTCGGGCTTGAAATTGACCGCGCCGATATCGAGCAGATGCCGCGCCGTATCGGCGGCTGCCGCGCGGGCTTCCTCGGATTTGTGAACGGCTTTCTCGGGACGTGCCATCGGGGCCTCGGACTGTTCGGAAATGAGCGTGATCGCAACCTAGCCCCGGAAGCGGAGTCGCGAATACGGGTGGTCAGTGGCGATATTTGGAAGGACTGTCCGCGGTGATATCCAACGTGCTGCCGCCGGACACGGCCGGGGACTCCTCGTCGGGCTCACCCGTGGAGATGGCGGGCAGGTCCCAATCGGCATTGTCCAGAACGGTTACGATACCATGGGAAAACTGTGCCAGTTGCTCGTCGGTGAGCGGGATGTTCAGGGATGTCACACCATCGGTGATATGCAGCAGATGGCGTCCCTTGCCCTGAGCCTGGACCCGCAGGCGTGTGACCAGGTGGGAGGGGACCGCAACAGGGGCAGGGCCGGGGTCTTCGATTGGCGGTGGCGCTTCGCCGGATGATGCGGCGCGGGCGGCCTGTTCCCGACGCTGGGCGCTGAACGCTGCCGTTTCGGCCGGTGTGGGTGCGGGCGCCGGGCTCTGTGTATCCGGCGTTTGCGCCTGGATGAGGTGTCCCGCCTGGCGCAGCACCTTTTCAAGCCCGGGCACAAGCCGTTTGACGAGCCGACGGGTCAGTCCGAAGACCTCATCATGATTGTTCTCATCGGTGACGATGATCAGGATACGGTCCTCGACCTGAGAATAGCGTAGCTGAAATTTCTGTGCGTTCATTATGTCTAGACCATGAGACGTGGCATAATCGCAAGACCGCTTGTGTAAGTCGAGGTCGGGTGCGGTTTTGGACAAATCGACGCGACCGGGCCGGGGCATGATGAGACGCACATTTGTCGCTTTCGCTGTTCTGCTGCTCTTCGTCGGTAGCAGCCTTGCCTGGGCGCAGGAACCTCCCAAGACCTGGGAGGGAACGATTTCGGCACGCACGCTGAATGTGCGCGCGGGTCCCGGACAATCCCGTGACATTGTTGCCCGCCTCAAACGGGGGGACCGGGTGATTGCTTTCGACGAACGGGACAACTGGGTCCATATCCGCGAATTTGACGACAGCGGCAAGACCGGCTGGGTCAGCCGATCCTTCATTCGGCTCCCGAAATCCTTCATGGCACCCGCCTTCGGCGATATCGAGAACGCGTTCCTGGAATGGGCTTCCGCCCGCGGCGACCTTTCGGTGGTCTCGGTCGAGGCCGATAATCGGCTTTCCCTGGTCCTGAACCGGGACCTCGAGCGTGAAGGCGCGGCCCGGGTGGCCCGGGAAGTGGCCTGTGTCTATCGCGACCGGTTGTCCCTCGACGGGGCCGTTGTGGCGACGGTCTGGCCGGCCAGTGGTCCGCAGAACGGATGGATTGTTCAGGTGACCTGTCCTTAGGAGGAGGGCGCGCGCCGGTCCGCTGACACGATCTCGCCGTTGCGCAACAACAGGGTCCGGTCGGCAAGCGGCTCGACAAACCCGACATTCTGTTCGGCGACCAGCACGGCGGAGTCACCGGCAGCCAGCGCGCGCAGGCTGTCCGCCACGGCACCGGTGATGCGCGGCGCCAGACCCAGCGAAGGCTCATCGAGCAGATAGAGTTTCGGCTTGGCCATCAGGGCGCGCCCGATCGCGAGCATCTGCTGCTGTCCACCCGACAGCTGCCATGCGCGATCCGTGGGTCGCGCCGCAAGTTGCGGAAACAGGTCGAAGACCTCTTCCATTCGTGCGGCACGCAGGGCGGGGCGTTCCGGGCCGGCCACCAGCAGGTTCTCCGCGACGGTCATGCCCGGGAATACCCGGCGACCTTCCGGCACCCACGCGATGCCGTTGCGGATGCGGTCTTCGGTGGACTGACCGGAAATGTCCTGTCCGTCGAGATGAATGGCGCCGGTCGATGCGGCGAGACCGATCAAGGCGCGTAACAGGCTCGATTTTCCGGCACCATTGGCACCCAGCAGGACGGTGATGTTACCCGCTTTGGCAGACAGGCTGGCACCGGATACGGCTGTGACCCCATTGTGGGTCACGCTCAGGTTTTGAATCTCGAGCCGTGGCGACGTCATAGATCGTTCATCCCGAAATAGGCATCCCGAACCCGCGGATCGGCCAGAGTTTCCGCCGGGGTTGCATCGGCAATCACCCGACCGGCCTCCATGCAAATCAGGCGCGTGGCGAGGGGGCGGAGGAACTCCACATTGTGGTCGATCAGGAGAATTGCGAGACCTTCTCCGGCCAGGCGCGTGCAGATGTCGCTGATTTCCGCCTGTTCGTCCGGTGTCAGCCCGGCGGCCGGCTCGTCGAGAACGAGTATCTGTGGTCCCGTTGCAACCGCCCGGCAGATCTCCACCCTTCGGCGAACACCGTGCGGAAGAGCACCGCACGGCGTCTCAGCATGCTCCAGAAGGCCGAATGGGGCCAGCGCGGCCTCGACTGAAAGACCCGTCCCGGTGCGGGTGTAGCTCTGCGCCGTTTCAACGACATCGCGCACGCGGAGCCCTTCCGGCAGTTGCGGTGTTTGAAAGGTTCGCGCCAGCCCCTTACGTGCGACTCCGTGAGCTGCCTGTGCCGTGATGTCGTCATCACCCAGCTGAATGCGGCCCGTGTTTGGGATCGCTTGGCCGGTCAGGACGTTGGCGAGCGTTGTCTTGCCCGCGCCATTGGGCCCGATCACCCCGGCGATGTCCCCGGATTCGAGATGAAGTGTGACGGCTTCGAGCGCCTGCACTCCGCCATAGCGCTTGGAAAGATTTTCAGCGCTGAGATGTGTGGGCCGGGCCGGCGGAAACGGGACGGGTCCCGGACCTGCCGGTCGACGGGCCGGAGTTCTGCGTTCCGTATCTGCTGCGAGGAGAGAGACGATGCCGTTCGGAGCAAAAACCACGCTGGCCAGCAGCAAAACACCGACAGCCACCAGATAGTATGCGTCCAGGAATCGAAACCATTCCGGCAGATGGGTCAGCAGCAGTGCCCCCAGCACCGCGCCGGCGATCCCGAATCGACCGCCGACAACTGTCATGGTCAGGCAGGTGATCATGACGCCGAACCCGAGTGTGTCCGGCGAAACCACCCGGTTGGTGTGGACGAACAATGCGCCGGCTGCCCCGCCGAAGGCGGCACTGAGAAGAAAGGCGCGCAGGCGCAGCATCCCGGCATCGATCCCGAACGACGGGGCGGCAAGGGGTGTTTCCCGCATGACCGTGAAGGCGGCCACGCGGCGTGGTGTCATCTGTCTGTATGCAACGACCATCGCCAGGCCGACGATGGCCCAGACAATGGCGAGCAGGGGGAGCCCGCGGGTGAAGCTCCACGCACCGATGGTAATCCCGGGAACGCCGGACAGCCCGTTGGCGCCGCCAGTGATCGATTCCCAGTTCACGCCGATCAGAAACAGCAACTGACTGAGCGCAAGGGTGGCCAGCGCAAAATAGTGTGTCTGCAGGCGCAGAACGGGAACCGCGACGATGGCGGCGATGATGGTCGCGACGGCAATCGACAGCGGAAAGGTGAGCAGAAAGCCGGTGCCGAACTGGCTGCCGAGAATGCCCGTGACATAGGCCCCGGTGCCGAAAAAAGCTCCCTGGGCCAGGCTGAGCGCGCCGGCATGCCCGAAGATGAACTGGTAGCCGAGGACGAGGATCACATAGACCCCGGACAGGGTCAGGATGCGCTGGTCGTAGGAGGATGCGAAAAACAGTGCATAGACGGCCAGAGCGACCCCGCCGATGAGCATGAAGCCGGTGCGCCCGGTGATCCGGCCCGTCATGCCCGCACCTGTTGCGGTTCGCCGAACAGACCCTGAGGCCGGACAAACAGGACCAGTAGAACGACGATATAGAGCAGGCCTTCAGCCACCGGCTGGGAGGAGATCGCAGCAACGCCGATCTCGAAAATCGCGATCAGCATCGCACCGGCGGCGGCGCCCCGCAGGCTGCCCCAGCCGCCGATCACGACCGCGATATAGGCCTTCAGAATCAGGCTACCGCCATCGGACGGGCTGATGAAAAACTGATGGGCGAGCAGCAGCCCGGCGGCGCCGGCCAACGCGGTCCCCAGCGCAAAGGCGAGCATGGTGATGCGGGTCAGGCGTATTCCCAGGGCGCGGGCCATCTCCGGGTCCTGCGAACAGGCCCGGAACTGACGTCCGAGCTGGGTTCGTTGCAGGACAAACGCCAGTCCGCCGATCAGTACAATCGCTGTGACGATGATTGCCAGCGACTGGCGGCTGAGGCGGGCGCCCAGAAACTCGAAACTGCCGACACCGATCAGCGCCGGTGCGGTCTGCGGTGCCGCCCCGAAGCCGGCATTGAGGCTATTGGCGATGATAATGCCGACCGCGATGGTGGTGACAAAAACCGATACAGGTGGACGGTTGCGGATCGGCAGATAGGCCAGTGCGCCGATGGCCAGACCCAGCACCGCGGTGACGACAAGCACCCCGGGCAGCAGAATGAGGCCCGGGATACCCAGATCCGGCGGTAGAAACATAGCCAGCGCCACGGCCGCGAAACCGCCGGCCACGACGCTCTCGCCATGGGCGAAATTGACCGCGGTTGTTGCGTTGAGCACCAGAACAAAGCCGATGGCGACCAGCGCATAGGCCGATCCGAGCGCCAGCGCGTTCAGCGCAAGTTGGGCGATGAGCATGGGAAGCGGCTGCTTTTCTCGGCAAGCGGGCTAGAGCGCGCCGGTCAGATTCTCGTAGCGCTTGACGACATCGGGAACCCTGTCGGCCCCGTCATAACAGATGATCACCGCAGAATGGGCCATGTTGCCCTTGCCATCTGATTTGTAGGTCATGGCAAGGCCTTCGTAGCGGGCTGTCTGCAGATGGGTGCGGACTTCATCTGTTGTCTGGGCACCGGCCGCGATTGCGGAGAGAACCATTTTCGCACCATCATACTGACCGAGCGCAAAAGCGTCCGGTTCACGATCGAAGGAACGGCGATAGGCGTCCACGAAGGTCCGCACATCCTCGCGCGCTTCGGACACCGGCGAGGACCCGGTTTCTGCGCAGACCCCTTTGAGTTCGGCCGGCTCCAGCAGGGCCGCTGTCTCGGGCTGATGCATCGCCGAGCCCGCAATGATGGGAATGTCCAGCCCGAGCGCCCGGGCGTACCGGATGACCAACGCGGTCGGGCCGGAATGCAGATGGAGCAGCAATGTATCCGCGCCGGATTCACGCACCTTGAGCAGCACGGGAAGCATGTCCTTCACCGAAACATCAAGGGCTTCCTGAAACACCGGAGATGCGCCGAGCTGCTTCAGATTTGCGTCCAGTTCCGCGCGCCCGCTCTGACCATAGGCCGTGGTCTGAGAGATGATTGCCGGGCGTGTCGCGCCCAGCTCCTCCACGGCGTAGCGTGCCTGCGCGGCTTTCACCACCACATCTCCCGGAAAAAAGCGGAACACGTTGGGGCTGCCGAGTTCTGTGATCTTCGCTGTCCCCGAGACGGTCACCAGCGGAATTCCGAATTCATCCGCCAGCGGAATCAGTGCCAGCATCTGCGTGCCGAGCATGGGTGCAATGACGCTCACCACATCGGCGGCATCGACGGCGCGCTCGAACGCGTTGATGGCGATTTCCGGTGACGTGGCGGTGTCGGTGACACTGAATGCGACGTCTGCACCTGCCAGAGCCAGTTCGGCGCCATTCTGCTGGCTTGTTCCCTCGAGCGACAGAAACCCGGTGATAGGCACCAGTATCGGTATGCGCAAAGGCTCGGCCTGAGCCGATGTTGCGGACAGAATGAGAAACAGGGTGGTGACGTGTATCGCCGGGAAACGGCGCAGCAGGCTCGACATCGGAAACTCCCGACTATCGATCCGGGTCTGTGGGGCGGTGGAGGGCCTTTGGAAGACCACCGCAACAACTCCCTCCGCCGGCATGATCCGGATCAGGTGAATGGGTCTGTTCTCAGCCCGGAAGGTTCAGGGCACCCCAGTATTACGGTAGCCGAACGATGGGATGGTTGCTGGAGAGAGTCAAGACGCGCGCTCAGTTCGTCTTCTCGATATTCAGATAGCGTGTGCCATCGAAGGCCGTGAAGTGGTCGCCCAGCAGGGGATGTGCGATCTGGGACGGGTCGGGTTCTTCCAGCAGGTTCCGTTCCGCCACATAGGTGGTGTGCAGGGCGTCATGGACCATCACGTGATACCAGGGCGCATCCTTGGGCGGTCGGGATCGCGCAACCTGCTCGTACCACTGGTCGGTGCCGCTATAGACCGGGTCCACATCGAAAATCACGCCGCGATAGTCGAACAGCGCGTGGCGGACCAGTTGCCCGATGTGGAATTTGGCAGCAGGGAGGGACATGCGGGTGATCTAGCGGTCGGTCGGTTTTCGCTGCGCGTCCCGGTCCACATAGGCGTAAACCGCCTCGGCCGTGGCGACCAGATTGTCGTCGCTGTCGTGCACCTCGGCCGAGGCAAAATAGATGCGCCGGCCGGCCCGCACGACTTTCGCCGTGCAGATAATCGTGCCGGTCTTGGCGCGACCGACGAAATTGACTGTCAGAGAAACAGTGACATTGCCACGGCGCTTCTCGGGATCGGGTTCGTAAACACCGCAGAATCCGGTGGCGGCATCGATCAGCGTCGCGGTTACGCCACCATGCAGGCCGCCCTGCCGGTTCTTGTGGCGGTCATCGAGATCGACGGAGATTTGGGCGAACCCGTCGCGCCAGTCGATCAGGCGAAAGCCCAGTTCGCCATTCAGGCCTTCGGTCAGGTCACGTGCTTCGAAGTCGGACATATTGCTTTCAGGTCTTGTGGTCTTGGAAGCCGCAGATATGCCCGATCTGGTGCCCGTGAGCAAATTGCGCTGGTTCACCGGGGTTCACGGGAATGTTGGACCAAATAGGTTGATTGCGGCCGGCTTCGCTCCAGATTCACCGGTATGAGAAGTTCATTCGAAAAACTGACCCGCCGGCGTTTTCTCGGAACAGCCGGCGCCACGACCCTGGCTCTTGGGGTCGGGATACAGCCGCGCATTGCCTTTTCGGCAAACGGCCCGCTTTCGGCAAACGGCCCGATGCATTTGCGACAGATTCCGTCGACAGGTGAGAAAATACCGGTGATCGGCATGGGGACATGGGTCACTTTCAATGTCGGCGAAGATGCCCGAACGCGCGCTGCGCGGGCCGAGGTGCTGAAGACGTTCTTCGATCTTGGCGGCGGTATGGTGGACTCGTCCCCCATGTACGGGTCCGCCGAAGATGTGATCGGTTGGTCCCTGAAGCATCTTAAGGCGAACGGCGCAAACACCGATGGCCTGTTCTCGGCGACCAAGGTCTGGACACCCGTCTTCGAGGATGGCGAAGCCCAGATGGCGGAGTCGCGGGCGCTGTGGGGGCTGAACCGTTTCGACCTGATGCAGGTCCACAACCTGGTGGACTGGGAAGAACATCTCGAGACGCTGGCAGCGGACAAGCAGGCCGGCCGGCTACGCTATGTGGGGATCACGACATCACACGGTCGGCGACACCGCGAGTTCGCGGAGATCATGGAAAGCCGGCCGCTCGATTTTGTGCAGTTTACCTACAATATTCTCGACCGCGAGGCCGAAGACCGCTTGCTGCCGCTGGCCGCTGAACGCGGGATCGGGGTGATCGTCAATCGGCCGTTCCGGCGCAAGTCACTCATCAACCAGTTTGCGGGCAAGTCACTGCCCGATTGGGCGCCGGAGATAGGCTGTACGAGCTGGCCGCAGTTTTTGCTGAAATTCGTGGTGTCCCATCCGGCGGTGACCTGCGCAATCCCGGCAACCTCGCAAGTGGCGCATATGGTGGAAAACATGGGTGTCGGTCATGGTCCCATGCCCGACGCGGCGATTCGTACACGCATGGTAAGCTACGTGGAGTCGCTCTAGGCGCGACGCCTTGCCGGGTGAGTTTCGAATGCTCCCGTTCACCATCGAAACCTATTTCTCGACCATCGTGCAGTACAATCTGGCGATCTGGCCCGCGCCGTTGCTGGGCATGGCGCTGGCATTGGCAGCACTGGTTCTGGTCGGGCGGACCCATGCGGCCCGCGCGCGATGGATCGGCATGATTTTGCTGGTTGGCTGGTTGTGGGCGGGTGTCGGGTTCCATCTGTTCCAGTTTTCGCAGATCAACTTCGCGGCCCCCGTCTATGCCGGATTGTTTGTGATGCAGGCCGTTCTGATCGGCTGGCTGTGTGTGGTGCGCAATGCGCTGTCGTTCCGGTTTGCCGCGAACCTGCCCGGTGCCGTGGCGCTGTTTCTGGCCGTTCTGGCATTGCTGATCTGGCCGCTTGTCGGTTTCAGCGCGGGTGCGGGACTTCCCGCTGCCCCCGTCTTCGGGGCAGACCCGACGGCCACGGTTTTGCTGACACTGGCGCTCTGGCTCCTGGCCCGTGGTCCGGGCCCCCTGTGGTTGTCGGTTGTTCCGGTGCTGTGGACCTTTGTGGATGGCGCGACGTTTCTGGCGCTGGGGGCACCCTTCGGATTGGTTTTCCCGGTCTTGGGACTTGTCGTTGTCCTGCTCTTGGTGTTGAAACGACAGGCCGAGAGATCCAATGGCTCAGGAAGAAAATGAATGTCCGATTCCCATAACACCGAACTGCGGCGGGCGCGTCCGGCCATCGAGGCGCTCGAAGGCTCGCGCATCCGGCAGGTGGCCGAAAGCAATATCGGGCGTGAGGATGTGATCGCGTTGTGGTTCGGTGAACCGGATCTGCCAACCCCGGACTACATCAAGAAGGCTGCGGCAGACGCGCTTTCCGACGACCATGTGTTCTATGCGCAGAACCGCGGGATTCCGCCGCTGCGCGAGACCATCGCGACCTACTCGACCGATCTCATCGGCCGCGAGATCGGAATCGACCGCATTACGGTCAGCGCTTCGGGCATGGCGGCGATCATGCTGGTTTCCCAGGCCCTGGTGGATGCGGGCGACAATGTTCTGATTATCGGGCCGCTCTGGCCGAATTGTGCCGGCACGGTCGAGGTGATGGGTGGAGAGGCGCGTATGGTTCCGCTGCGCTCCGACGAGCACGGCGCCTGGCATCTCGACATGAATGATATTGTGGCGGCCTGCGACGACCGTACCCGTGCGATCTATGTCAATTCACCGGGCAATCCCACCGGCTGGGTGATGGAAACCGAGCAGCAGCGTGAGTTGCTGTCCTTTGCGCGCGAACGGGGTGTCTATGTCGTGTCCGACGAGGTCTATGTCCGGCTGATCTATGACCGTGCCCGTGCGCCGTCCTTCCTCGATATTGCCGAGAGTGATGATCGCGTGATCGTGGTGAACAGCTTCTCCAAGTCCTGGTCGATGACCGGCTGGCGGCTCGGCTGGCTGACCCATCCCCCCGATCTTGGCCCGATCTTTTCCAAGCTGAACGAGTTCAATGTCGCTTCGCCCACCACCTTCGTGCAGCATGCCGGGGTCGTGGCCATGCGCGATGGTGAACCCTTTGTGCAGGAGATGGTCGAACGCTATCGGCGAAATCGTGATCTTGTGTTTCAGCGCCTCGCTGGAATGTCACGCGTTCGGCTCGCCCGCCCGGAAGGCGCGTTTTATGCCTTTTTCGCGGTCGATGGCATGACCGACAGCGTGGCCTATGCCAAGCAGCTGATCGCCGAGACGGGGGTCGGTATGGCCCCGGGCCGTGCCTTCGGCGAATCCGGCGAAGGCTGGCTGCGGTTGTGTTTCGCGTCCGATGCAGAAACCCTATCAACGGCGCTCGACCGGCTGGAACCGGCGCTGTCATGATATCCGGAACGGGGGAGAAATTTCGATGAAAGTCGTGATCACCGGTGGAACCGGCATGCTGGGCCGCAGGCTCGCCATGCGGATACTGGCCAAACCCGAGCTTCTCGGCCCCGATGGGGCACCGCGCGCGGTGGACAAGGTGGTTCTGTTCGATGCGTTCGAACCTGCCGAGCCTGCGCCGGACGATCCGCGTGTGGAGTTGGTGACCGGCGATATTGGCGACCGGGACACGGTGGACGATCTGATCGATGGTGAAACCGACGCGGTGTTTCATTTTGCCGCCGTGGTCAGTGGCGGCGCGGAAGCGGATTTCGATCTCGGCTATGCGGTCAATCTGGATGGCGGGCGCAATGTGCTCGAAGCTGCACGGCGCACCGGACGTTGCCCCAAGATCATCTTTACCAGTTCACTGGCCGTCTATGGTGGTGAGCGCTCCATTGACGATTCAACCGCCCTGATGCCGCAGACCTCCTATGGTGCTCAGAAGGCGATCGGTGAGTTGCTGGTCAATGACTATACCCGCAAGGGATTCGTCGATGGCCGGACCCTGCGCCTGCCCACCATCGTGATCCGGCCGGGAAAACCGAATGCAGCGGTATCCGGTTTCGCCAGTTCGATCCTGCGGGAACCGCTTCAGGGGGATACGGTCGACAATCCGGTCGATCCCGAAACCCGGATGTTGATCCTCTCGCCCAAGCGCGCGGTGCAGGCGTTCATCGATGTGCACAATGTCGAGGGCGCGGAGCTGGGCATGAACCGTGCGGTGATGATGAACGGCATCTCACCCAAGATCGGAGAGATGCTCGACGCCTTGCGTGCCTATGCCGGTGATACGGTGGCGGACAGGGTCTCCCATGCGCCGGACGAACTCATTCAGCAGATCGTGGACAGCTGGCCGTGGTATGCCGACGGTGCGCGTGCGCGCGAGCTCGGAATGACCCCGGATGCATCGGTGACCGAGATTATCGAGACCTTCGTGGAGGAGGAGCTCGGCGGAAATTTCGTGCGATAGCAGGTGCTTTCGGGTTCAGGCGTCAACTTCCAGCAGCGCGGTGATCGGAATGTCGAGATGTTCGCGTCCGCCCAGGCCTTCAAGCTCGATGATGAAAGCCGCCGCCCGGACGTCGGCGCCGACCTGACGGAGCAGGGTCAAGGCACCGCCGGCTGTGCCACCGGTGGCGAGCAGATCGTCGAGGATGACCACTCGCTGACCGGCCTGGATGGCATCGGATTGCAGCTCGACCGTATCCGAGCCGTATTCCAGATCGTAGGTGTGGGAGATTGTCTCACCGGGAAGCTTCCCGGATTTCCGCGCCATCACGAAGCCGCATCCCAGCTGCAGGGCCAGCGGAGCGGCGACCAGAAATCCCCGGCTTTCGATGCCGACAAGAACATCGGGTTCGTGCTGCCGGATCGCGACGGCCAGCAAATCGATGGTGTGTTGCCATGCCTGGGGATGCGCAAGCAGGGTCGAGATGTCGTAAAACAGGATTCCCGGCTTTGGAAAATCCGGGATCGTGCGAATGTGGTCGGCGATGTCCATGATGTACTCGTAGGTGCGGAAAATCAGGTGCGCGGATGCTATCGATGCTTTGCCGACACCACAATCCCGGCCTGCGGAACCATCGACGGCGTCAACGGGGATCACATCCTGCTGGCGCCGCCCTTTATTCTCTGCAACGACGAGGTTGAGATGATCGTGGAGCGGTTGGGGGACGCCGTGGACGCGGCGATTGCCGGCGCGGTGGCTTGAAGGCCTGACCGGCGTCAGTCGCGCAGCGGGCGTCCGAGAAAATTCACGTGGCCCATCTTGCGGCCCGGCCGGGTTTCCGACTTGCCGTAAAGATGCAGCCTTGCACGCGGATCGGCGAGATAGTCCGCCCAGCTATCGACAGCGTCCCCGATCAGGTTCTTCATCACGGCATCGCAGCGGCGTGATGCATCGCCCAGTGGCAAACCGCAGATGGCCCGCACCAGCTGTTCGAACTGGCCTGTGCGGCAGGCATCCATGGTCCAGTGTCCGGAATTGTGGGGCCGGGGTGCGATTTCATTCACCAGAACCTCACCGCTCGATGTCACGAACATCTCGATGGCGAGCAGCCCAACCACGTCGAGCCCTTCAGCCAGGCCGATCGCGATTTCGTTGGCTCTCTGTATCGTCGTGGCGGACACATCGGCCGGGGCAATGGTCTCATCGAGTATGTGGTTGGCGTGACGATTCTCGACGGGGAAATAGGCCTCGCTATCTCCGTCTGTGCCACGTGCGACGATCACGGAGATCTCACAGTCGAAATCCACAAATCCTTCGAGGATGCCGCCCCCGGTGTCGGGACCGGCGCCGCTCTCGGCCCAGGCGACCTCTGGATCGGTGTCGGTCCTGATCGCGACCTGTCCCTTGCCGTCATATCCCATGCGCACGGTCTTCAGGACGGACGGGGTCCCGATTTCGGCGATGGCGGAACGCAGGTCCGCAGCCGAGCTTACGGCGCGGAACGGCGCAGTCGCGATGCCGAGTTCGTTGGCGAAGGTTTTTTCCTTCAGCCGATTCTGGGCAACGGCCTGCACCGACGGCGCGGGATAAACGGGCGTGATCCCGGAAATTCGCTCGAGCGTGACAATCGGCACATTCTCGAATTCCAGCGTCGCAACATCGACGGCTTGGGCAAAGGCCGAGATGGCGTCCGAATCCGTGAATGCCGACAGGGTGGTCTGCGCGGCAACCTGCGCGGCCGGTTCGTCGGCGCTCTGACAGAAGATGTGGCAGCGGTAGCCGAGATTGGCGGCCGCGAGCGCGGTCATGCGTCCCAGCTGTCCGCCGCCAAGAATGCCAATGGTGGCCCCGGGGGGCAGCGTGTGGTCCGGCATCGGTTCAGGCGTCGTCGCTCGGTGCGTCGGCGACCGCATCGGTCTGCGCCGCGCGCCAGTCGTCCAGCGCGTCGGCAACGGCGGCATCTTCCAGCGCGACAACCGAAGCGGCCATCAGCGCGGCGTTGATCGCGCCCGCCCGTCCGATTGCCAGCGTGCCCACCGGGACGCCGGCGGGCATTTGAACGATGGATAAGAGACTGTCCATGCCTGACAGCGCTTTGCTCTCGACCGGAACGCCGAAGACGGGAAGCGGGGTCATGGCCGCTGTCATGCCGGGCAGGTGGGCGGCCCCGCCGGCGCCGGCAATGATAACTTTCAGGCCCCGGTCGCGGGCGGTCTGGGCATAGTCGCGCATCCGTTCGGGTGTGCGATGGGCCGAAACGATCTTCACCTCATGGGCAACCCCGAGCGATTCGAGGGTGTCGGCGGCGTGATGCATGGTGGACCAGTCGGACTGGCTTCCCATGATAATTCCGACCACAGGTGTGTCGGCCATGGCATGCTCCCTGGAGCTACTTTGAGGGCAGCTTTGCCCGGAAAAGCGGGGGATTATAGAAGCGGCGCGCTCTGTGGCAAGCAAAGAGCCGCAAATCCGGGTTTCTCGGGAAAATCGAAAACCTTTGTTAACCATTGGCGGAATAGGTTTCAGAGGCGGTTTTTGGCGTTATCCGCGTGGTTGGCGCCCCGATTCCATTGAGTCCGACGGAACCAGATATGAAAATCAATCGCACCCGCCCTCAGAGTACCGGTCCTGTCGTTTCGGCGCGTTCTGCCGAAGCGGCCAGCCGTGCCTATGGTGCTCAGGATTCCGGCGCGGCGCCACCGGCCCGGGCCACAGGAGATGTGGCAACCATTACGGGCCTGTCGGAGGCTGAACTGACGCCCAAGGTGCGCCAGGCGCTCGATATGCTGATGCAGGAAGTCCAGCGTATGCGCGAGGAACTGAGCCAGGCACGTCATCGGATTTCCTATCTTGAGAAACTCGCCGATGAAGACACGCTTGTCCCTGTTGCCAATCGCCGTGCGTTTGTGCGCGAGATGAGCCGTATGGTGGCCTATGCCGAACGCTACGGCGCGCATACCAGTGTGCTGTATTTCGATATCGACGGGTTCAAGGGCATCAATAACAATTACGGCTATGCCGCCGGAGATGCCGAGCTCCAGCATGTCGCCATGCTGCTTGCTGAGAATATTCGTGAGTCCGATATCGTCGGTCGTTTGGGTGGTGATGAGTTCGGTGTGATCCTGGCGCAGTACGACGGGGCCGCGGCCCAGGAAAAGGCCTCATCCCTGTCTGCACTGATAGAAAACACACCCTTCGACTGGGAAGGCAATGCATTGTCCCTGGCGGTCTCGTTCGGGGTCTATTCCTTTTCCGGCCAGGAAGATGCCGGCGAAGCCCTGCAGCGTGCGGATCAGGCAATGTACGCGCAGAAACAGGGCCGCGCTGCAAGTTAGGGACGGGATGCCCGTCAGGCGATGATGTCGGGCAGCAACTCGCTCTCGATTTTCAGGATTTCATCCTTCAAGCCGAGCTTGCGCTTCTTCAACCGCTGAATTTGAAGCTGGTCGAAAGGCTGTTCTTCGCCGATGCGGGCAATCACATCGTCGAGATCGCGGTGTTCACTGCGCAATTCCGTCAGTTTGAAACGCAACTGGTCTTCCCGATCCTGATTGTCTTGCGACACGTTCTACCCCGCTTGGACTCTTCTCTGCGACTATACCAAACCGAAGAGATCTTTGCCGACGTCTTCGCAGGTCTCTTCGACTTTGGTTGCCTTTCCAATCCGGGTGAATCGGCTTAGCATTTCCGGAGGGAGTTTCAAGATACAGCCCGAACAAACAGGAGAATTGCCCGTGACATTGCAGCCGAGGATCGAAGAGCTGAAGCGCCGCCACGCCAGTCTGGACGAAGCCATTGAAGGCGAGGTGCAGCGCCCATCCCCTGATCAGGCCGCTATCGCGGAGATGAAAAAGCAGAAATTGCGCTTGAAGGAAGAAATCAACGTGATGGAAAACGCCTGACGGCGTGAAACGCGCGGTCAGTTTCAAAACCAAAGGCGGCTCCGGTGAGCCGCCTTTGCTGTTTTGGTCGGCGGACTAGGCGGTGGCTTTCGAGAGTTCGATCGCCTGATCCCGCAACTTGAACTTCTGGATCTTGCCCGTGGACGTCTTGGGCAAGGGCCCGAAGACCACGTGGCGCGGGCATTTGTAACTCGCGAGATTATCCCGGCAATGGGCGATGATATCCGCTTCGTTCACCGTTGCGCCGGGGCTGAGTTCGATGAAGGCGCAGGGGGTTTCGCCCCATTTCTCGTCAGGCCAGGCGACCACACCCGCTGCCGAGACATCGGGATGTTTGTAGAGGGTGTCCTCCACTTCAATCGATGAGATGTTCTCGCCACCCGAAATGATGATGTCCTTGGACCGGTCCTTGAGCTCGATATAGCCGTCGGCATGCCAGACACCCAGATCGCCCGTGTGGAACCAGCCACCGGCAAAGGCCGCCTGGGTCGCACTCGGGTTTTTCAGGTAACCCTTCATGGTGACGTTTCCGCGCGTGAAAACCTCGCCCATGGTTTCGCCATCCTTGGCAACGGGTTCCAGCGTGTCCGGGTCGGCCACCATCATGTCTTCCAGGACCTCGTAGGGGACCCCCTGACGCGATTGCAGTGCCGCCCGCTCCTCCAGAGGCAGGTCGTTCCACTCATCCTGCCAGGCACAGATGATGGCCGGGCCGTAAATCTCCGTCAGGCCATAGACATGGGTCACCCCGATGCCCTGTTCGGCCATTCGCGCCAATACGGCCGCCGGTGGCGGAGCGGCAGCGGTCATGAACTCGACATCCTGCTCGAAGTCACGCCGGTCCTCGTCCGAGGCATTGACGATCATCTGCATCACGATGGGGGCGCCGCATAGATGGGTGATCCCGTGATCGGCAATGGCATTGTAGATCGTGCCGCTCTCGACACGTCGCAGGCAGACATTGGTGCCGCCCACCGCCGTGACACCCCAGGTGAAGCACCAGCCATTGCAGTGGAACATGGGCAGGGTCCAGAGATAGACCGGTCCGCCGGTCGCCCCCCAGGTAAAGGTGTTGCCGATGGCGTTCAGATAGGCGCCGCGATGGTGTGAGACGACGCCCTTGGGATTGCCGGTTGTGCCGGAGGTGTAGTTGAGCGCGATGGCATTCCATTCATCGTCGGGAAACGCCCAGTCAAACGCGGGATCGCCCGTTGCGATGAAGGCCTCGTAGTCCATCTCGCCGAGCCTCTCGCCGCCCGGGCCTTCGGGGTCGTCGATATCGATGACGATGGGCTGCGCCTCAGCCAGTTCCAGCGCCTCCTTGATCACCGGGGCAAATTCCGTATCCGTGAGCAGGACCTTGGCTTCGCCATGATCGAGAATGAAGGCAATGGCCTTGGCGTCCAGGCGATAGTTGAGGGCGTTGATCACCCCGCCGGTCATGGGGATGCCGAAATGTGCTTCGAGCATCTGCGGAATGTTCGGCAGCATGCAGGCAACACAGTCGCCGAGCCCGACACCACGCTGGGCGAGAGCAGAGGCGAGCTGGCGCGAGCGGTCGTAGAACTCGGCATAGGTGAATGTCGTCTTTCCGTGCACGATCGCCTTGCGATTGGCATAGACCGTGGCCGAGCGGCGCAGGAAGCTCAGGGGTGACAGCGCCATGTAGTTGGCAGCGTTCTTATCGAGGTCGATATCGAAATGGTTGACCATGTTTCCTCCAGACGTGCGTTTGCCGCGCGTCGTTTTTGTCAGTCTAGCTTTTGAAAAGCGCGTCCGCGTCTCCGCGCAGCGCTTCACGACTTTTGATTTCGGCTTCGGCGCGCGCGATCTCGCTCTGCGCATGGGCGATATACTCTTTCAGCTCTTCGATCGACAGGGCCTCGACGTTGATTTCGTCGAAACCGTCTTTCACACCCTGAAATGTGGGTTCCAGATCATCTTCCATACTCATCGTGCCCCTCCCTGCCGCACCGAACGGCTTATCGTTGTGCACGAAGTTTGGCGCGCCTAGATTGTGTCTGCAACCGTCCGAAAGACGGACAAAGATATGCCACGCCTGAAAAAGAGATAGACCATGACGCTGCCAACCGAAATGCAGGCCATTGAAATTCGCGAAGCCGGTGAACCGGAGATGCTGGTCCCGGCCAGCCGCCCGGTTCCGGTACCGGAAACCGGTGAGGTGCTGATCCGGGTTGCCGCGGCTGGCGTGAACCGGCCCGATGTGGCCCAGCGCAAGGGCGTTTACCCGCCACCACCCGGGGCATCGGATATTCCGGGCCTGGAAATTGCCGGTGAAATCGTCGCCTTGGGCCCGGATGTCGCGGGCTGGCAGGTCGGAGATGCGGTCTGTGCGCTCGTCGCCGGTGGGGGATACGCAGAGTATGTGGCCGCACCCGCGCCGCAGGTTCTTCCGGTGCCCGCGGGCTTGAGCATCGTTCAGGCCGCGGGGCTGCCGGAAACGTTCTTCACGGTCTGGTCGAATGTTTTCGACCGCGCGCGATTTGCCGAAGGCGAATCCGTCCTGATCCATGGCGGATCCAGCGGGATCGGCACCACGGCGATCCAGCTTTGCAAGGCGCTTGGTGCATCGGCGATCTACACCACGGTGGGCAGTGCTGCGAAGGCCGAGTTTTGCGAGGAACTCGGTGCGACAAAGGCGATCAACTACAAGGATCAGTCCTTCGACGAGGAGATCAGGACGCTGACGGACAAAACGGGTGTCGATGTGATCCTCGACATGGTTGGTGGCGATTATCTGCCGCGCAATATTGCCTGCCTCAAACCCGATGGCCGCATCGTGCAGATTGCGCTGATGGGAGGCGCCAAAGCGGAGATCAATCTGGGCCGGGTGATGATGAACAGGCTAACCATCACCGGTTCGACGCTGCGCGCCCGTTCGGTCGCGTTCAAGGGCGATATCGCACAGGCCCTGCGCGCAAAGGTGTGGCCGTTGCTCGAATCCGGGGCCGTTGCGCCGGTTGTTCATCAGACATTTCCGCTGACAGAAGCCGCCAAAGCTCACGAAATGATGGAAACCAGCAGCCATATCGGGAAGATCATTCTCGATCTGACGTGATCGTGTGCTTTGCAATTCCCCCGAACGCTGCATATATAAGGGAAACCCTCCTTCAGGGATGACGAATATGGCCGGTTTGCCCACGTGATGGTGTGGCGGATCGACGAAAGGAGAACCCATGGCACCGCCGTTGATGCCGAAAGCCACCGCCGTGTGGCTCGTTGAGAACACATCTTTGTCGTTTGCGCAGATCGCGGACTTCACCGGGATGCACCAGCTTGAAATTCAGGGCATTGCCGATGGCGAAGTCGGTGTCGGTATGCGCGGACTCGACCCCGTCTCGAACGGTCAGCTGGACTGGGAAGAGATCGAACGGGTCCAGGCAGATCCGGCCGCGCGCCTCGTGCTCAAGGAGAGCGACAATCCCGCACCGGTCAAGCGAACCAAGGGGCCGCGCTATGTGCCGGTGTCCAAGCGTCAGGACAAGCCCGACGGGATTGCCTATCTGGTCCGGTACTATCCCGAACTCAGCGATGTCCAGATCGGCAAGCTGATCGGCACCACCAAGCCGACCATCACCGCCATTCGTGACCGGACCCACTGGAATTCATCCCAGATCCAGCCGCGCGATCCGGTGACCATCGGGCTGTGCCGTCAGATGGACCTCGATGAAGCCGTGGAGAAGGCCCGCAAGGCCGGGCGTCAGCCCGCCGGCGATGATCGCCGTCCGATCAGCGCGGATCTGGTGCCGCAGGAAGAGCCCTCCACCAACCGGATTCCGGACTGGATGGCGGATGTCCGGATTGGCGGCAACAATCAGGGCAAAAACTAAGTCACTGATTTAGAATAAAAATAATAGTACAGGGGCCCTTTTGGGGCCCTTTTTTGTTTTTGAGTGTGCCGTTAACCGTTTTTTATTGTTTCCCTGCGAAATTGTGTGTGATGGCTCCTCCCATGAACCATCGGGTCTCATACAGATCCTTTTTTGATTTCCTCCCTGGAATTCGACTTAACCGCTCCGAAATCCCCCTTCGGAGCGGTTTTTCTTTTCCCGAACCGGCAAACGCAGGTGCAAGCCCGATACGGGTTGGGATAAGTTCCGCCCCACACCTAACACGAGACGGTCATCGGGACCGTCGGGAGCGGGAGCGATTCATGATCGATCCGAAGCATCTGAAGTTTTCGACCCTCAGCCTGCATGCAGGCCAGCACCCGGATCCGGTCACCGGTGCCCGGGCGACGCCCATCTACCAGACGACGTCCTATGTGTTCCCGGACGTGGATCACGCGGCCAGCCTGTTCAACCTGGAGCGCGCCGGACATATCTATTCCCGCATTTCCAACCCCACGGTCGCGGTCTTCGAAGAACGTATCGCGGCTCTGGAAGGCGGGGTCGGGGCCATCGCGACGGCGAGCGGCCAGGCGGCGATGTCTTTGGCTGTGCTTACCCTGATGGACAGCGGTGGTCATATTGTGGCGTCGCGCAATATCTATGGTGGCACCCAAAATCTGTTCGTGCACACCCTGCCGCGCTTCGGCATCACGACGACTTTTGTCGATCCCCGCGATCCGCAGGCCTTTGCCGATGCAATCCGCGACGAGACCCGCCTGGTCTTTGCCGAAACCATCGGCAATCCCGGACTCGAGGTTCTCGATATTCCCGCTGTCGCCAAAGTTGCCCATGATGCCGGTCTGCCTTTGCTGGTGGATGCAACATTTTCGACCCCGGCATTGCTGCACCCGTTCGAGCATGGCGCCGACCTGATCATGCATTCCGCGACCAAGTGGATCGGCGGCCATGGTGTTGCGATTGGCGGCGTACTGGTCGATAGCGGCCTGTTCGACTGGGAAGGATCGGGCAAGTTTCCCGGCATGAGCGAACCCTATGAGGGCTATCACGGCCTCGACTTTGCCGAGGAGTTCGGACCCGCCGCTTTCATCATGCGGGCGCGGGCCGAAGGCTTGCGGGATTTCGGGGCCTGTATGGCGCCCCAGACCGCGTTCTACCTGTTGCAGGGCCTCGAGACCCTGCCGATCCGCATGGCCCGTCATGTGGAGAATGCCCTGACCGTCGCCGAATTTCTCGAAGACAGTGACGAGGTCGCCTGGGTGACCTATCCCGGACTGGCAAGCCATCCCGACCATCGCCTGGCCGAACGGCTGCTGCAGGAGGGAGCCGGGGCCATCGTGACCTTCGGTGTGAAGCCGGGAACAGACGGCCCGCGGGTGGCAGGCGCGACGTTTATCGAGGCGCTGGAGCTGCTCTCCCATCTGGCCAATGTGGGGGATGCCAAATCGCTGGTGATCCATCCGGCCAGCACGACCCATCAGCAGATGAGTGCGGAAGACCTTGAGGCGGCCGGTGTTGGTGAAGACATGATCCGGCTGGCCATCGGCCTGGAAGACCCGGACGACATCATCGCCGACCTCAAGCAGGCGCTGCGCGCCTCGCAGAAATAGAAGGCGGGCATCATGGAACTGACAGTCGATGGCCGGGCCGTCTTTGCCCATACCGGCGGGCAGGCTTTCAACGCGGAC
>Ga0181558_10001636_pt1 | contig 21413 bp, 7 predicted proteins | sample 011ome_22_FD_133754 | JGI IMG/M metagenome (GOLD analysis project Ga0181558, IMG submission 133754) | Coastal salt marsh microbial communities from the Groves Creek Marsh, Skidaway Island, Georgia - 011507BT metaG (megahit assembly) | ecosystem: Environmental > Aquatic > Marine > Intertidal zone...
CTCGGGCGCGGCGGCGGGCGCTTTTTTTTAAAACCCGACGGGTCGCGCGAGGGACGCTCCGCGGTAACCATCGACGGGTCGCGTCTCGCGCGCGGCGCGTTCGCGAGCGCGTCAGCCGCCTCGGGTCTGGCGACACCGTTCCTGCGGCGTTCGCGCGACTCGCCGCGCGCGGGCGGGAGCGGCTCAGGGTCGCCGGGGGACGGCGACGCCGGCGGCGCCGGCGGCGGCGCTGGCGGCGTCCCGGGCGCGTTTCTCGGCCGGGTGTACTTTTCCGGCGGCAACGCGTTCGGGGACCCGTGGCGGCTGCCGCCCACGCCCCCCCCCGCGGTGCAGCCGCTGCTGCACGCGGAGGAATGGGCCAGACTCGTGCGCGCGTGCGCGACGGGCGCGCCCGCGAGCTGGGGCGCGGGCCAGCGAAGCGTGGGCCGCGCCGCGTCTCGGGGGTCTCGGTTCCCCGAGACGCCGTCCCCGAGACCCAGCGACCCGGACTCCACGCGGCGCGAGCGAAGGCGGTTCGGCGGCGCGTCGCGGGCGCGATGGCGCGGCGCGGCGGACGCGATCCTCGGCGTTGTGTTCGCGCCGGGGCAGACGTGGTGGCGCGAGCGCGAGCGCCGCCGGGTCGCGGCGTGCCTGGACGCGCTGCTGGACGCCTACGACCGCCGGTGCCTCCGCTCGGCGCGCGCGCGCGCGCTGCAGGAGGGGCTCGCCTTCGGGTGCTCGGACGACGCGCGCGTCGCTTGGCTCGACTTTTTCGCGCAGGGCGACGAGGAGGACGCCTTCCCGTCGTTCCTGACATCGCGGGAGGCGCCCGCGGAGGACCGAGGCGCGAGAGAGGCGAAGAGAGGCGGGGAGGAGGACGAGGCCCGAACGGCGCTCGCCGAGCACCTGCCCCTGGCCGTCGTATTCTCGGGCGAAGGCACGTTCCAAGCGCCGTGGCGGTGGGAGACGGCGCCGGAAACCGCCGCCGGAGAAGGTTTGCCCGCGGCGGCGCTCCGCCGCGCGGTGCCGCCGGCGACGCTCGCGGTCGCGGGGAGGGAGGTGCGCGCGGCGCTGCGGCGGTGTCGCCGCGTGGAGCGCGTTCCCACGGCGGCGGACACCGCCGCGGGGACGGGCGTGCGCCGCCGCGTGGAGCGCCGCCGCGGGCGTGGCGGGGGCGGGGGCGCGTCCTTCGCCTTCGCCGACGGCGACGTCCCCGACGCCTTCGGCCCCGCCCGCGCCGAAGGCGTCGCCTCCGCCCCCCCCCCCTCCCCCGCGGGCGTGCGCACCGAGCGTTCGGACGTGTTCGCGCGCGTGGACGGCGCGGACGCGCTCGCGCGCGTCCTGGAGACGTCCGTGAACGAGAAGCTGCGCCCGCACGGGGTGGCGCTGGCGCTCGCCGCCTTCGAGCCCCCCGAGGACGACCCGTTCGGCGGGTTCTCGCTCGGTTTGCTCGGCGTCTCGGCGGACGCGTTCTTCGACGTTCCGGAGGAGGACAGCGCACTTTTCGCGCGTCCGGACATCGTTCCGAACGACGCGCATCTCACCGGAAACGCGACGAACTCGTACTCGGCGTTCTCCACACCCGCCTCGATCGAAGCGCCGTCCGAGAGCTCGCCGCCGCTCGACCGAAGCCGCGCGCCGGCGCCGGCGCGCGCGTCCCCGCCCGACGCGCTCGGACGCGCGTCATCGGACGAGGACGTTTCGTCCGACGCCGAGCGAGCGCCTTTCCTCGTGCGCGCGGAAGAGGCGTCCGGCGGCGAGACCCAGCCCGGGAGCTTCGTGGAGACCGCGGTCAGAGGCGCCGCGGCGTGGGCCATGGCGGCGGCGACGTCGACGTCGCCGGCGCGCGCCGAAATCCGCGCCGGGCCGGCGGCGCGCGACCACTTCCAGAGCCTGCGCAGCCTGGCCGCGCCGCGCGCGCCGGACGGGCGCGGCGCGCCCAGACTGACCCCTCGCGCGCGAAGACCCGAGTCTTCAAAGGAGACGCCGGGACGGGGGACGGACGCGAACGACGGTATCGGTCAGATTGGTCAGCGGAACGGCGGTCGGAACGCGTCGGCGCCGCGCGCGGAGGCGGCGGCGGCGGCGGCGGGCGCGGCGCTCGCCGCCGCGCCGCTCGGGACGGTTCTCTACGCGCCCCGCGCGGCCGGGGCTTTCGGCGATGCGATCGAGAAAAAGGAAAGGCGGCGTACCACGCTCGAGCGGGGTATCATCCGCACGTGGTTCCGCCTCGCCTCGATGCCCTCGCCCTCGCCGCGCGCGTCGCGGGCGCGTCTCGCCGCGGCGCTCGGTTCGGCGGCGCTCGTCGCCGCGGACGCGGCGACGTCGTTTGCCGTGCTGGCGCAGACCTTGGAGTGCGACGGGGGCGCGCGTCTGGCCCTGGTGCTCACCTCGCCGCTTCTCGCGCTGCCGCTGGCGCCCGTCGCGGGCGCGGTCGCGCTGTGCCTCGCCGCCCTCGGGCCCGCGGCAGGGGGGTCCACCCACGCCGAGTCGGCGCGCGCGGCGCGCGCGTACGCGGCGTGGACGATGGACGCCGTCGCCGCCGTCGCCGTTGCGTTTGCCGCGACGGCGCTGGCGCGCTCGGGCGTCGACGCGCTGGGCTCGCGGTGCGGGGACCTCGGCGGGCGCTTCGGGGGCGCGCTCTCCGCGGACGGCGCGGCGTGGTTCGCGCCGCCGCTCGCCGCGGCGGTCACCAAGCTGGCGGCGGCGGCGGCGGCGGCGGCGCGCGCGGCGGACCTGGACGAGAAGGAAGAGGAGGCGAGCGCAGAGGCGGGCGTCCGCGGCGAGGTTTCGTAGCTCTAGCTAGCTAGTAGAAAGCGCACGCGCGAAAGGTAACCTTTGTGAGTCAGAACGATACGCGTGGTTTTCATCGTTTCGCGAGCGCGTTTCGCGTCTCGCGCGCGTAGCTAGCTAATGCGCGGTCTCGTGTCACGCTCAGTACGTCCCGTACGTCTTCTTGCTCGCCTCGGCGGCTTTTTTGGGCGCGAGCGGCGCCACCACCACCGGGGGCTTGGCGTTCTTCGCGATGGCCTCCCGCTTTGTGACGCCCTCCGCCTCGGAGTGCGCCGCCGCCGCGGCGACGTCCTCCGCCTTGGCGATGGCCTGCACGGGCCAGCCCTGCCAGATGTCCCCGGGCTCCACGACGTCGCCCACCATGGCCATGGTGTGCTCCAGCAGCACGGCGTCCTCGCCGATCACCACGCCGCCCATGATCCTGCTCTCGGTGCTGAGCGTGGCGCCGCTCTTGATCACGATGTGGTTCAGCGCGAACGAGCCGAGGGTGTTGGTGTGGCAGATGATGTGCGCGAAGTTGATGGCGACGCCGTCCTCGATCACCACCAGGTCGGGCTCCACCATCGGCGGGTCCGCGCCCGTGGGGTACAGGCACACGCGGCGCCCTATTTTGCTCCCCATGTTGTTGTAGAAGAAGGGCAGGAACGCGCTCCCGCCCAGAAACTTCAAGTCGTGCAGGGTGTCCGAGCAGAGCGACTCGAAGATCTTCCAGCGCAGGCAGTACGAGCTTCGGTCCCAGGGGTAGAGCCCCGGCTCTCGGCGGCCGATGACGATCCACTTCAGCCCGGTGTCGAACACGAAGCGCGCCACCGTGTGCATCATGTGCACCCAGAGGTAGACGAACACCAGCAAGAGCAGGTACCGCCACTCCGCCATCTCGGTCCAGAAGTTGTTCCCCAAGTCCCAGGTGATCACCGCCACCACGTACCACGAGACCCAGATGGGGACCACCGAGTACGCCGTGCGCAGCGCGATGAACCCCGAGAAGAGCAGGGGCATCACTTGCCACGGGGGCAGGAAGTAGGAAGCCTTGCCCTGGTACACGGCGCGCCCGAACGGCTTCGCCTCGCGCTGAGGCGCGCCGGATGGATGCGATCCGAGCCCGTCGCGATCATCGCGGCCGTCCGCCTTCGCCGCGCCCGCGGCGTCCTTCACCCCCGGGTCGAGCATGACGGCGGCGCCGTTGCGCGAGCCGACCCAGATGCTCCCGACGCCGAATCGGGACTTCCGTCCCGCGACGGCGCCGGAGCCAAGGCACGCGTCCTCGCACAGCGTCGCGCCCGCGTACAGAACGCACCGGTCGCTGACGTTGCCGCCGGCGCCGATGCGCACGGGGAGCGCGCCCTGCCCGTCCGCGGGGAACACTAGCGACCGGCTTCCCCACACCACGTCGTCGCCCACTTCCAGCAGGTCGTACATGCCGTCCGCCACGAGCACACCCGAGCCCGGCCAGAAAACCCTCTTGCCGATTTTCGCGCCCAGCGCCCGGTACACGAAGCTGGTGTATTCGTAGTGCTTCCCGATGACCCCGACGGCGCCGCGGAAGTTCCCGGAGGGCAACAGCTTGTTCATGATCCAGCGGCGCGTGAGCTCCCACTCGCGCGCCAGGTAGCCGCGCGGCAGCGGCCCCGGCTTGAACTTCCCAATCAAGCCGCGCTTGACGAGGATTACGAACGCCATCTGCAGCAGCGGGCCGAGGATGTTGTGCCCGATGCGCGCGGAGAAGATCACCGCCAAGCGGAAGGGGTCCATGAACCAGGTGATGCAGTCCTTCCACGTCATGTTGTCGAGCGCCTCGAACAGCGGGTCGCCGTAGTAGAACGAGTGCACCTGCCCGCCCTGGGGCATCGAGCCGCCGCCCTCCTCGTCGGGAACCTCTCGCCCGTCGCGGTCGAAGATCACGGGCTCCAAGACGGAGCCCGCGTCATCGCTCGCCGCCGCCGTCGAGGCGGCGCCGGCGACGATCTTGCCGGGCGCGAGACGCTTGCCGTCGCGCGCGCTCGCCGACGGAGGCGTTTTCGTCTCCGTCGACGTTTTCGTCTCCTTCGCCTTCTTGTTCCCGAGCGTCGAGGGGGCGTCGGAGTAGGCGCCGCGCCGCACCTCGAGCTCCGGAGCCGAAGCGCCCCGCGGAAGCTCGGCGTCCCAGCCGAGCGCCCTGCGGCGCGCGCCGCTCCCCGCCGCGCGCGCGCCCTCGGCGGCGGCGGGGTGCGGGATGAACATGGTCTGGTACGGCATCATCACCGAGTCGGCGTCGAAGCCGTTCGCCTCGGCGCCGGTGTAGTGCCCCAGCCACCTCTTGATGTACGCCGCCGGGTTGGCGGAGAACTCGACGCCCTCCGCGCTCGACGCCACGGCGGCGTCACCCGCGCCGCGGTCGTGCTCGCCCGGGATGGACATGTACAGCCCCTGCGACCGGATCAGGACCACGAACACCACCACCCAGGGGATCCACACGATGGCCTCCGCGACGATCACCAGCGGCCACGCCAGCGCCTGGCTCAACATGGAGGGCTGGGGCTGCCTCAGGCGCGCCACCTTCTTGTGCTCCTCCATCTGCGCGGCGACGCCGCGCCCGCGCGTGTCCAGCTCGCGCCAGGACATGTACGGACCCAGCGTGGCGCCCGCCGGCACGGAGCCGCCGGGGCCCACGATGGCGCGCGTGCAGACGGTGGCGTTGGGCCCCACGTACACGGGCGCCACCCTGAGGGCGCCGCGCCTCACCTCCGCCGCGCGCAGGTGCGCGAAGTCGTCAACGGTGGCGTTGGCGTGCACGTCCAGGCAGTCGAAGTCGGCGATGCGCACGTGGCGCCCAATCTTGGCACCCTTGCCGACGCGCGCGCCCATCAGCCGCAGGAACACGCGGTAGGTGACGTCGTTCAGGCCGAAGAAGCCCGGGCCGGAAACCTCGAGCGCCTTGTTGCTGAGCCACCAGCGCAGGTAGTACTGCCCCCACAGCGGGTGCAGGCCGGGCTTGAGGCGCCCGAGCACGCACCACTTGAACGCGCACGCCGCGAGCGGGAACGCGATGGTGGAGACGAGCGCCGTGCAGGCGAGCGCGGCGAAAAACGCGCAGAGCCGCAGGTGGTGGAAGTGCTCGTTCTCGGGGTCCACGCCGGCGAAACGCACGACGTGCGAGATGAACGTGTGGCCGGACACGTAGTGCACGAAGTCGATGGACGGGTGCAAGCCGTGGATGCAGAAGGACCACATGTTCAGGAAGATGCACCACCGCGTGATCTTCTGCAAGGGCGCGAAGACGAGCAGCGGCAGGCTCTGCAGCATCAGGCTCGGCGCGGACGTCGGCGAGAAGTGGTACGTCCACGCCATGCTCCCGAGCGGTTTGGACGCCATGGAAGGCGGCAAACCGCCCTTCTTACCGTCGTCGCCGCCGCCGGATTCGGCGCGCTCCTTCTCGATCTTGGCGGCGATCGCCGCCACCGTGCGGTACCGGAAGATGTCCGCGCCGGTCAGGTTGGCGCCCAGCGCGCGGCGCACGTCCGACGCGAACTGCCCGGCGACGATGGACGAGCCGCCAACCTGAAAGAAGTCGTCGTCCGCCGCAACCGTGCGCGCGTCCACGCCGAGCGTGTCCGCCCACGCCTTGACCACCGCGGTTTCCACCGGCGTGAGCGGCGCGCCGCCGCCGCGCGCGCTCTTCTGCCCCTTCCACAGCGTCAGCAGCGCCTGCGCGTCGCACGAGCCGTCGCCCTTGCGCGGAATCACGTCCACGGCAATCACGTCCTTGGGCTCCAGAAAGCCGGGCAGGCACCGCGCGGCGTACGACATCACCTTCGCCGCGTCCACCGACGCGGGAGTCACAGCGCCGATGATCACGTTGCTGCCCGTGGTGTCCACCACGGCGGCCGTGTCCTCCACCCCGGGCACCTTGGACAGCGCGGCGGCCACGCGCTCGGTGGCCTCCTCCCTGGTCGCCGCGCTCTTGCGCCCGCTGCGCGCGGTCGCCGCGAGGTCCGCCTCGAACGTCACGTCCAGCTCGGACATGCCGTCGCTGATCTCGGCGACGTCCAGCGCCTTGGCGATCTGGCTGCGGCTCACCTTCCCGGTGGCGAGCCGCGGGATGTTGTCCACGAGCACCAGGCACTGCGGCCACTTGCTGGGCGGCAGGCGGTGCGAGGCGTGCTGGCAGAGCTGGCGCAGGCCCGGCTCCTGGATCCCGCGCGTGGGCACCACCACGACGCCGACGGTTTCCTGCAGCGTGGCGTGCGGCACGGAGATGGCCACGACGTCCGAGACGCCGGGGTGGCTCTGCAGCGCCTCCTCGATCTCCGCCGGGGAGATGATCTCGCCGCCGCGGTTGATCACTTCTTTGCTCCGGCCGGTGACGTACAGGTACCCGTCCGCGTCCATCCAGCCCATGTCGCCCGTCTTGAACCAGTTCCCGTCTTGTTTCACGAAATACGAATCCGCCGTCGCGACGGGGTCGTTTTCGTACCCGAGCGTCACGATTTCGCCTTTGACGACGATGTGCGCGACGCGCCCGTTACTCACGCGCTCGCCGGCGTCGTCCACGATGGCCACGTCCGGGCAGATGGGCTGCCCGCTGCTGCCCGCGCGCTCGAGCGCGTACCCGGGCGGAGGGCACGTGATGGGCATGCACTCCGTCATGCCGTAGGACGTGAGCACCGCCGCGCCCGGGAACACCTCGCGGAGCTGCATCGCCGTCGACGGCAACAAGGGGCCCGCGGCGTTGGCCACGAAGCGCACGCGCGTTTTCGGAGCGCCGCCGCTCGCGGCGTTCGCCTTTTCGGAAAAGGCGGAGTTCACCACCAGCATGTGCATGGTGGGCGCGCCGTAGTACCACGTGCATCGCTTCTCCACGCACACGCTCCAGAAGTCGCTCACGTCGAAGAAGGGCATCGCCACCGTCGAGCCGCCCGCGAAGAGCGGCGCCAGCAGGTTGCGGCAGATGCCGCCCACGTGGAACAGCGGCATGAAATTCAGGCAGACGTCGTTCGACGTCAGGCCCGAGGACGCCGCGATGGCGGTCGCGCCGAGAACGAGCTGGTGCGTCGTGATGGGCACCACCTTCTTCTTGCCGGTGGACCCCGACGTGTGCAGCACCAGCGCCACGCGCGACGAGTAGTGCGCGTGGCCGCCAGCCGGCGTGCGCGACTTGGCGGCGGGCGACTTGGGCGCCGCGCCGGCGCTCTCGTCGCCCGTCAGCCCGGGCGCCGAGACGGTGGAGAGCGCGGCGGACCGCGGCGCGAGCGGCGCGCGGGCGTCGAAGTCGTCGGCGTGGAACGGCAGCGGGGAACCCAGGTCCGTGCGGTACGGGTCGCCCGCGAGCGTGAACGCGCCGCCCACGTACGCGTCCGGCGTGATGGCGAGCGGGGCGATGCCCAGCTCGCGGCACAGCTTCTGCATCTCCGGCGCGGTTTCCGACCCGCCTTGGTACGCGAGCGCCACCACGCCCGTCGCGCGGAGCTCCGCGAGCATCTCCGCCGGGGTGGTCGCCGGGTTCACGGGCACGGCGGTGTGCCTGTCCATGACGCACAGTAACACGGACATGAGCTCGGGGCCGTTCGGCACCGCCACGCCGACGCGCGACCCGGGCGTGCGCACGCCCCACGACTTCAAATCCGCATCCGTGCGGTACACGAGCTCGCGGAGCTCGGCGTGCGTCATCGCCCTGCGCTCGTCCACGGGGACGATCGCGGGCGCGTCCGAACACGTCAGGAGCTCGCTCATGTGCGCGTAGCTCGGGATCTGCGTCGCGAGCCAGTCGCCCTGCAGCGAGCCGCGCTTCACGCGCTCGGCCGTGGCGCCGGCGATGACGGCGCCCAGGGGAGGCGCGGGCGTCGGGGCCACCACCGAGTCTCTCGGAAGGCGCTGCGCGGAGAAGGCGTCGGAGGCGGCCGACGTCGCCGTCGCGGGGCGGTCCGGCATGGGGGTCATCGACCGCGCGTCGCCGGCGCCCCGTAACGGCGACGTCGGCTGAGACGTGGACGTCGTCCAGGTCTGCGGGCCCGCGGATCTACGCCTGTGCCTGCCCAGCTTCTTCTCCGCGACGTGCGACGCCTCGCCCACCAGCAGGGGTGTTGTCAAGGAATCTTCCCCCGCGCGCGCCTCCGCCGAGCCGGAGGGCTCGTGGAGCTCGTATCCGTCGTTGGAGCGCGCGCCACGCGCACCAACGCGGTGCATGGGCGAGTCGACCAGCTCGGTGGCGTCCCCGAGCCCCGCCTCGGGGTCATCCAGCAGGTGCGCCATCTGCGAACGTCGGTCGACGCTTCAGCGTCCCGAGCTCCTCCCCGCGAAAAGCGCCGCGCCCACCCACGCGTGCGCGGCCCGAACTCCCGCACGCGCCGCGCGACCGGAGCGTCGCCGCGTTTTCCTGACCGTGACCGCTGCGAAGAGCACTCTCGAGGTCGCGCGCCGGCGTCCCCGTCCCCCTTCGCGGCGGGATGTGCGCGGCGCGGAGGCGTCGTGGCTGTCACCTCCTCACGCGGGTGTTGGAAAATCGCTGCGAAGCCGCGGATTCTGCATTTATGCGACACTGAAAAGACACGGAAGAGAACTCTCGATACATACATTCGTCGTATGAATCACAGTCACCAAAAACTTCCGTACTAATAATAATAGAAGGTACGGACGTTTTTCTCCTCCGATCACTCATCACTCATCCGCCTCTTCACTCGTTGGACGCCGTCTCCGAGTCGCCCTCCGCGGCGGGGTCGATGGCGTCCGCGACGTCCTCCATCTGCGCGTCCACGAGAAGGTTCAGGTTCTGGGACGACGCGTCGATATCGTCGATGGACGCGCGGCGCTCATCCTTGAGCTCCAGCTTGAGCGCGGACGCGACCCGGGGGACGCCCAGCGCCTCGGTCACGCGCTCGACGTTCGTCGCCGTCTGCGGGTCCGCGTCGGGGTCGGGCGTCGCCACGCGCGAGGGCTCTCGCTCGTCCCCCTCCCCCGCCGGCTCGCGCTCCTCGTCCTCGGAGTCCCCGCCGAAGCCCTTGCTCTTGCGCCACTCCGGCGAGTAGATCTTCGACAGGTACTTGATCCCGGAGTCGGGCAGCACGACCACGATCGTCGCGCCCGGGTTGCACCGGCCGGAGAGCTCCACGGCGGCGTGCATGTTGAGCCCGGAGCTGCCGCCGGTCAGCAGGCCCTCCTCGCGGCTCAGGCGGAGGCACATGTCGAAGCACTGCTTGTCCGTGACGGACAGCATCGCGTCCACGACGTCGAAGTTCATCGTGCCGGGGACGGAGTCTTTTCCGACGCCCTCCACGTTGTACTTGCCGGCGGCCAAGACGCCGCGCTCGACGGGCTTGCCGTCGCCGTGGTACGCGCCGTACATCACGGAGCCGACGGGGTCGGGCATCAAAACCTTGACCTGGTCTTTGGACGCCTCCTTCAAATACTTGCCGGTGCCGGAGACCGTTCCCCCGGTGCTTCCGCCCGCGATGAAATGCGTGACGCGCCCTCTGGTCTGTTTCCAAATCTCGGGGCCCAGCGTGCGGTAGTACGCGTCGGGGTTGTCGGGGTTCTCGTACTGGTTCACCGGGAAGTAACTCGCGTTGCGCTCGCAAAGAGTCGCCTCGAGGTTCACGTAGTGCTCGGGGTGGTCAGCGGCGAGGCCATCCTTGGCGACGATGAGTTTGCCCCCGTACGCCGCCATCGAATCCCTCTTCTCCTGCGAGCACTTGGCGTTCGTGATGGCGATGTAGCCGTACCCGCGGATCGCGGCGACCATCGCGACGGCGGCGCCGGTGTTCCCCGAGGTGGACGCGACGAGGGTGTCGCCCGGCTTGAGTTTGCCGTCGCGCTCGGCGCAGTCGATGATGTGCTGCGCGATCCTGTCCTTGATGGATCCGCTGGGGTTCAGGTACTCCGCCTTGGCCAGAATCTTGACGCCCTTCGTCTTCGACATCCGGCTCAGGTCGAGCAGGGGGGTGTTGCCGATGATCGCGGCGGCGCCCATCTTGCCGCGGCGATCATCACCCTTGAGTTTCGACACGATCGGACCCATGACGGGGAGGGGGCACGGCGCGAGGCGCTGTGCGCTTCCGAACGCGCGGGGCGAAAAAGCGATGGAATTGATACGCCAAAAGAAATATCCGAACTTCGAACTTCGATCTTTTTGCACAGCTTACTATCCGATACGTACGCGTACGACGCGTTGGACGACTCGTCTGTCTACGACGCACCCGCGTTCGGCGGCGGCGCGCCCCCGCGTCCCCGCTCGTCCCGCTTCGTCTCCCTCTTCTTCTTCTCCCGCTCCGCGCGCTCGCGCGTCGCGCGCTCGCGCTCGCCGTGCTCCGGGTAGTGCGCGGTCTCAAAGTCGATGTGCACAAACGCGCGCTCCACCTCCGTCATCGCCTCGACGGTGTTCTGCAGGCTCTCGCCGATGTCGTGCGCGCGGCGCAGCGGCATTTCCTCGGGCAGCACGACGTCCACCTCCACGAAGTACTTGGGGCCGAACGTGTACGCGCGCACGGTGTCGATGCACACGATCTCCGAGTGGTGGTTCCACGCCAGGTACGTGAGCTGCGTGAGGAACTCGGGCGGCGCGCTCACGCCCACCATCGCCTTGATGTTCTCGAGCGCCGTCTCGGCCCAGTTGTATATGATGTACATCGCGAGCAGGATGGCACCGAGCGGGTCGATCCAGAAGTACAGGCGGTCGCCCAGCATGGCGCTTATCAAGCCCACGGTGTTCGTGGCGACGTCGTTCCTGTGGTCCTGCGCGTACGTCTGCACCGCCGGCGATGCGCTCCGGCGGCAAAACAGGTACAGCGCGAACTTCACCAAGATCACGGTGATCATCACGCCGATCACGCCGTAGATGTCCTCCAGGTGGTGCGTGTGGTCCGGCCCCACGAGCTGCTGCACCCCCTCGATGAGGATCTGGAACCCCAGCGTGCCCATGATGCACGAGAACACGATGATCCCCAGCGGCTGCATGCGGGACTTCCCCGCCGGGAACAGGTACTTGTTTTGCGTGCGCATCGACGCCTCGGTGCGCCACAGGATGACGCCGCTCACCAGGTCCAGGAACGAGTCGAGCGCGCTGGTGATGATGGACAGCGACCCGGAGCTGTACGCCGCGAACACCTTTATGCACAGCAACGCCACGTTCGCCCAGAACGAGACCCGCAACGCGAACGCCTCGCGCCGCGCGCGCTTAGCGAGCTTCGCATCCTCCGCGCTCGTCGTCGCGTCGTCGCGCGCCGAAAACGCCTCCGCGTCGTCGACGCCTCTCGCGCCTCTCTGTTCCTCCCGGTCCAGCAGACTCTCGATCTCCGCGAAGTTCTCCACGAGCTGGTTCTGTTTCCGGTAGTACGCCACGATGCCGTCCTTGCTGTCGGCGTTGAAGTGCCGCGGCAAGCGCCGATGCAGACCCGCGATCTGCGCCTCCGTCTTCTTCTGCGTCTCGAACGTCTCGCTGTTCAGGCGCCAGGACTTGCGAAACACGCCGCTGCGGTTATTGTACGCGATCTCCGCGCTCGCGGGGGAAGAGGGGGGAAGCACCACGGAGGTCTCGTCCTCTCCCTCCACGGAGAACGCGCGCAGATTTCCCTGGGACGCGCGGCCTGTCGGTTGCTGAGGACTCGACATGGTGTCGGCGGTCGAGGAATCCTCGGAAGGACCGCGCGGGGTCCGCGAGTCACGCCGCGCGAAGGCGTGTTCGACGCCCCGAGGCGCGAACTGAAGGCGGAAGCGTCTCGAAGAAACCCCACCCGCGACCTCTCGCCCCGCGTGCCCCCTACCGGCGCGGCCGTAGGTCTGCCGCGCAGTCGACCGAGGTTAAAAAAACAACGGAACGAGACGCGTCGGTATCCGCTAAAATCGACTCGCGCGCCAAATCAAAGTGAGCGAAGCCGTGGGATCGATACCACGGCCACTACTATTTTTCTTCGTCCTTTGGTTATTTCCGTGACTATTTGCTCGTCAAAAAAAACGCGCCAGGGTGGAGCGCGAAAACGTTGACTTTTTCGCTCGGATTCCCTCGGAGCGTTTCGTCCCCCTTTGTCGTTTTTTCTTCCACTCTTCCGCGCGCTTAGCAACGCAGCCGACGGTCGAGATGCCCATGCTTCTCGCGCGCACGCCCATGAAGCCGGCGGGCGACGTCTGCGAGGACGTCCCCAAGCCGGTCAAGTGGTTGCGCTGCCTGCAGTGCAATCAGAAGTTCCCCGAGGACAGGTTCAGAGAGCACCAGCGCGAAAGCAAGAGCCCGTGCGAGCTGGTGCGTCCCCGCCCATCCCACCGCCGACGCGCGGACGCGCGGCGACCCGGCGGCATCGCGTCCGCTCGCGTCGGCCGAGCTCGGGTCGTCTCGTCGGTGTACGCGCGTGTTCCATCTCGGGTCACGCGTTTCTGCCCCCCACGCACCGCGCGTCGCGCGCACCCCGCGCCGAGGCCGCCCCGTCCGTTCGCTCGTCCGAGACAAGACCTCCCCGCGGCTCGGGGGTCCGAAGCGACACCTGGCGCATCGCGCGATCGCGCGCGCGCGCGTCACGCACCGCTCGCTTTTCCTCGCGAACCCGCGCGCGCGCGACTCGGCGACGTTGCGCCCGCGCGCCGCGTCGCGTTTCCCCCGAAGAGAGCGCGTCGCTGACCACCCCCGTCCCCGCCGCCTCCGCCCGGTTCGCGTCCCCCGGTTTCTCCGCGGACCGTCATCGTTCCGTCGTCGCAGGTCAAGTGCGGCGTGTGCCAGGAGCTCTTGCTGCGCGGGCAGAAGGACGAGCACGAGAAGGTGTGCCTCGGCCGCGGCGCGAACCCGAAGGCGGCGGCCGCCGCCGCCGCGGCCGCCGCCGCGCGCGCCGCCACCAAGCAGGCGAAGCTCGCGGCGCTCGGCGCGCGCGCCGCGCAGCAGAGGCCGGCGGAGGCGAAGCGAGGATCGGTCTCCGCCGCGGATGGCAAAGACCGGCTGTACGCTCATCAGCCGCGCGCGCCCGTCACCAAGGAGAACGCCGGTCCCAACGCGGGACATGTGCGAGTCGGCCTCACCGATGCCGACATCCGCCGCGGCGATCATCTCCGCGCGAACGGCGGCGCGCCCGGGCGCGCCGCGCCCGCGCACCCGCGCAAGGCGCCCGCTCTCGTCCCGCCGGCGGTGAGCCGCGTGCCCGCGGTGCCGGCGCGCGCGGGCGCGGGGTCCAAGCATCCCTCGGGTCCCTCGGGCGCGAACCCCGGCGGTCTGGAAGACTCGGACGCCGGGCTGGATCTGCGCGCGCGTTTGCAGAAGCACGAGCTCATGGCGACGATCAAGCCGAACGCGAACAAGGTGTACATCGGCGACCGCGCCGAGGTTGGCGGCCGGCGGGGCACGGTGATGTTCGTGGGTCCCGCGGAGTTCGCGGGGGGGGGCGTGGTGGTCGGCATGCGCCTGGACGAGAAGCGCGCCACCAGCGAGTGCGACGGGAAGTACGACGGCGAGCGTCTGTTCCGGTGCAAGCCCGGGTTCGGGATCTTCGTCCCGGTGGAGGACGTGAAGAAGGTGGAGGAGGAGAAGGATGAGGACGAGTGGGAGGGCGCCAACGGAGGCGAAGGCGCGCGGGGCGGCGACGGATCGGACCACGCGAAAGACCCGTACGACCCGGACGAGGCGCTCGCGCGTGTCATCGGCCAGGACGCCGCCAAGGCGAAGATCCGGGGGATGGTGAACGCGCTGCAGGTGAACCGGCGGCGCGTCGCCGCCGGCGGGCGCGCCGAGCCCGCGCCGCACGTCGTGCTTTCCGGCGCGCCCGGCGTGGGCAAGTCCATGCTCGCGCGCATGGTGGCGCACATCGTCAGCGAGTGCGACGTCTCCAGGCACGGGCCGCTGGTGCGGCCGAGCCGCGCCGACCTGGTAGCGCTCGGCCGCGCGCCCGGGCGCACCGCCGAGCTCGTCGCGCAGCAGTGCGAGAAGGCGGAGGGCGGCGTGTTGCTCATCGACGACTTCCACCGCATGCTCCCGGACGCGCGCGGCGACGTCGCCGCCGCGCGCGACGCGCCCGGGTACGAGGCCATGGAGGCGCTCGCCGGCGAGGTGGAGCGCCGCGCGCGAAAGGCGGGCAAGGGCATCGTGCTGATCCTCGCCGGCGAGGCCGAGGGCGTCGCCGCGGCGCGGCGCGCCTGCCCCCCCCTGGACGCGCTGCTCCCCGAGCCGCTGGCGCTGCCCGACTTCTCGCCCAAGGAGGTGGCCATCCTGGCGGACGCCATGGCGTCCGAGCGCGGCTTCTCGCTGGCGCCCGGGCTCCGGGACGACGCGCGCCTCGAGGCGCACGTCGCCGAGGCGGCGCGCTGCGCGGACCCGACGCGGCGCAACGCGCATCTGGCGCGCGCGCTGCTCGAGCGCGCCATCGACGCGCAGACGGAGCGCGTGTTTTCGCTCGGCACCGTCGGGAAGGACACGCTCACCGTGCTCACGGCTTTGGATTTCGTCGGGAGCGACGGTGAGGGCGAACCGGGAGACGAGGATTCTTCTCGTGACGCGCGTCACGACGAGACCGAGAAGGCGTTGGCTGAGCTCGAGGGCGTGGTTGGTTTGGACGGCGTCAAGGATTTCGTGCGCTCGCTGCGCGCGCAGCTCTTGGTGGAGAAGGAGCGCGTCGCGGCGGGGTTACCGAGCGGCGGCGGCGGCGTTTTGCACATGGTGTTCGCGGGCAACCCGGGCACGGGCAAGACCACGGTGGCTCGTATCATCGCGAACCTGCTTAGAGCGCTCGGCGTTTTGCGGAAAGGGCACCTCGTCGAGGCGGACCGCTCGTCGCTCGTCGCGGGGTACAGCGGCCAGACCGCGCTCAAGACGAAAGCCGTCGTGAATGAGGCGCTGGGCGGCGTGCTCTTCGTGGACGAGGCGTACGCGCTCGTCTCCGGGGACCGCGACGCGTTCGGCAAGGAGGCGCTGGACACGCTGATGAAGGAGATGGAGGACCACCGGAGCGACCTGGTGGTGATCGCCGCGGGGTACAACGACGAGATGCGCGACTTACTCGCCGCCAACCCGGGGATGGAGTCGCGCTTCCCCACCACGCTGCGTTTTTTGGATTACGACGCGTCCGAGCTGATGGCCATCGCCGACGCCATCCTGCGCCCGCAGCGGCTGACCCTCGGCGAGGGCGCGCCCGAGCTGCTCGAGCGCCACTTCGAGGGGGAAATCGGGGCGCGCGCCGAAGGGCAGAAGGGGAGTAACGGGCGCGGCGTGCGTAACCTGCTGGAGGCGGCGAAGCGCGCGCAGGCGCTGCGCCTGGCGGAGATCAAACGCGCCAAGACTCTGGAGGACCTCACCACGCTCACCGCCGAGGATTGCGCGGCGGCGTGCGGCGTGCCGCCGCCGAAAAAGAAAGAGGAGGAGAAGAAGAAGGGCTTCTTCATGTGATGCGATTCCCGTAAGTGTGGGTGGCGCGAGTGGTGCGCGCTTACGACGCGAGAGTCGGAAAGAGGGAAGGGTGGGTGTTGGGTACATGGGGGATGAACGAGGATGCGCGATCGCCGCGAGCGTCGTGAACAGTTTCGACGTTTCACTGAGTTCACAAAAAAGAAAACGCCCGACTCTCGACGCGTCTGTCTGTCGTCTCTTGTTTTCGACGCGTCCGCGTCGAAACTCGTCACGCCGAGCCGGAGCCCCTGTTTACGAAAAGTGACTCGCGCCTGAGGCCACGTTGCCGTCGCCACGACAGCGGCGGCGCGCACTCCCGACTTCGCACCACCGCGTCGTTCGTCCGTACCATGTTCGCCATGAGCGCTTCCTCCTTCGTCGGCGCGCGCCCCGCCCTCGCGAGGTACGCGCGTGCCGTCGCACGAAACCGCCGGGGCACCGCGCGCCTCTCTCCCGCGCGCCGCGTCGCGCGGGTCGCGCGCTATCCGATCGCGAAACCGCCGATCGGCACGCGCTCGCATCGCTCGCTCGCGTGTGCGTGAGACGAGCCGACATCTTCCCGCACGAACTGACCTTTCCCCCGCGTGCCTCTCACCATTGCCACCCGCGAGAACAGGCGCACGACCGCGCCCGCGTCCTCCGGCCGCCGCACCTCTGTCATCGTCGCGGGCACCAAGGTGACGCGCAACCCCAACATGGCGAAGCTCCAGGCTGGGTACCTTTTCCCCGAGATCAACCGCATCAAGAACGCGCATCTCGCGGAGAACCCCGACGCGAAGATCATCTCGCTCGGCATCGGCGACACCACCGAACCCATCCCCGCGCCCATCATCGCCGGCATGGTGGACTCTGCGTCGGGTCTCGGGACGCTCGAGGGCTACGGGCAGTTCGGCGGCTACGGCGCCGAGGCTGGCCAGGGCCGCCTTCGCGAGAGGCTGGTCGAGCGCTTCTACGCGGACACCACCGCCATCGTGTCCGACGAGCTCTTCGTGTCCGACGGCTCCAAGTGCGACATCTCGCGCCTGCAGATGATGTTCGGCGGCGGGCGCAACATCGCCGTGCAGGACCCCTCCTACCCCGCGTACGTGGACTCGTCCGTGATGAACGGCCAGACGAACGGCTTCGACGACGCCACCAAGCAGTACGGCAACATCGAGTACCTCGCCTGCAACGCCGAGAACGCGTTCTTCCCCGACCTGGCGCCCGCGAAGAAGTCCGATATCATCTTCTTCTGCTCGCCCAACAACCCCACCGGCGCGGCGGCGACGCGCACGCAGCTCGAGGAGCTCGTCGCGCACGCCAAGGCGACGGGCTCCATCGTGGTGTACGACGCCGCGTACTCCATCTACATCTCCGACCCCGACTGCCCGCGGACCATCTACGAGATCGAGGGCGCCGACGAGTGCTGCATCGAGACGTGCTCCTTTTCCAAGTACGCGGGCTTTACCGGCCTGCGCCTGGGCTGGACCGTCGTGCCCGAGAAGCTCAAGTTCGCGGACGGCTCCTCCGTGCGCGCGGACTGGTCGCGCCTCATGTCCACCTGCTTCAACGGCGCCTCCAACGTCGCGCAGGCGGGCGGCATGGCGTGCCTCTCCGACGAGGGCATGGCGGCGATGACGGACCTCGTGGCGTTCTACAAGGAAAACGCGGCCATCCTGAAGAAGACCTTCGAGGAGATGGGCTACACCACGTACGGCGGCACGGACGCGCCGTACGTCTGGGTCTCCTTCGACGGCCGCGACTCCTGGGAGGTGTTCACGGAGATTCTCCAGAAGTGCGACATCGTCGTCACGCCCGGCTCGGGCTTTGGCCCCGCCGGCGACGGCTTCATCCGCGCCTCCGCGTTCGGGCACAGGGATAACATCCTCGAGGCGGCGGAGCGCCTGAAGAAGGCCTTCACCAAGTGATTCGCGCGTCCGGGACGTTGAACGCACGTAGGGGACGAGGCGAAGGAAAAGGCCGCCCGCCGTACGCGAATGATATATGATACTATACTTTTTTACATTTTCGGCGTCGCCGTACAGTTTCGTAAGGCGACACGGAGGTTGGCTCTCTGTCTTTTTCGCAGAGTCTGACCGCCGCGCATCGCCCAAATACACGCCGCGCGCGTCGTCAAGACGACCCGAAGCGCGCGGCATCCTATCCTAAATGGTATAGCTAGGTCAAAAGAATCGCTCCGCTCCGGGCGACCCCGAGGCACCCGGCGGCTTCGCGAAGCCGCCGAGTCGCGTCTCTGGCGTCAGCCTTGGAGCGGAAAACAATGATATTTTGTCGGGCGCCATCTTCTCGCCCCTTTCTCGCGCCGACCGTGTTGCGGTCGTCGACCGAACGAGGTGCGATGGCTCTCTCTGCGCGGGCGCGCGAGCGACCGAGGCGCTAGTATACGCCTCGGACGCCTCGGCGCCCGTGAACCCTCCTCCTTTCACCGCCCCCCCACGCGGCTCCGCCCATCCGCCGCCGCCTTCTTCGCCTGCTTGGCGGCGAGGTCGCGGACGCGCGCCAGGAGCTCCGCCGGGATCTCGCGCTTTTTGTCCCCCGCGCTCTTCGCGGGCTGGTGCGGCAGCATGGCGATGCGCAGCAGGTTGCGCCACTTGTCCTTCAGGTCCACCGCGGTGCGGTGCTCGATGGCGGGGAAGCCCAGCTTCTTGATGTCCGCCCATTTGCCACCCCCGCACCGCGCGACGCCGTCCACGAGCGCCTCCGCCTCCTCCAGCGCCCAGGGGTTGTGGTGTTTGCTCCGGCGCCCGTTCGCGCCCACGCCGTCGCGCCCGCGAGGCGAGCCTTTTCCCGAGCTGCCACGCGCGTTGCCCCGAGCCGCCGAGCCCGAGCCCCGCGAACCCTTCACGAACGACTCCCCGCCGTCGTCGCGCGCGTCCGAATCGCTGTGGTGTCCCCCCTTGCGTTTCGCGCGCGCCGCCGACGCATCCGTCTTCGCCGCGTCCCCCTCGGCGCTGTGCGCGTCCGACGAGTTAATCGAGCGCTTGCCCTTGCGGCCGTGCACCATCTGCGCGTGCCGCGTCACTCCCCTTCCGGACGTGCGCCCGTGCGCCATCTGCGCCACCGAATCGCCCGCGCCGAAAAAGTCGGTGCGCGTCTCCGCCGAGCCCGAGCCGTCGGTGAACGGGCTCGAGTCGCCGGCGTCGTCGCTCCCGTCGCCGCTGCGAGCGAAATCACCGCTGTCGTCGCCGGCGTCGTACTCGTCGCTCCCGTCGCCACCGAGGCGCGCGTCGTACTCGCTGATCTCCGCCAAACGACGCAGCAGCCACTGGCGGTTGTTCGAGCTCGTCTCCTTGCCGAACACGCGGCGGTACCGGTGGCGCAGCGACGTGATGGAGGCGTCCGCCAAGCCGCCGCTCCGCGCCGCGAAGTCGCCCGCGTGCCACGAGTCCGACAGGCACGGCTCGCCCGTCGCCGGGTGGCGGTACGCCATGGAGTCCTCCATGCTCAGCGAGGCGTGCGACGCCAAGAGGCCACCGCCGCGCACCTTGCTGGAGGGCGACACCGGCAGCGAGACGCGCCCATCCGCGCTCACGAGCCCGAACCCGCCGTCGCTCTGCATCGCGCTCGGCGCGAAATCGCACAGCAGGTCCTCCTCGTCGTCCTCACCCACGAAATCGAGGCCATCGTGCGGGAAGCCGTAGTCTGTGAACGCGCGTCGTTGCGTCGGGTGGGGATCGGAGCGCGGGTGACGACGATGCGGGATGTCAGCGACGAACGGCGCGCGCGCGCGATCGCGTCGTTTCCGGAGACTTTTTTTGTTTTCGCGAAAATCGCCCCCGGCGATTCCCAGACGTCGGGGGGTCCACGCTGTGCGCTTCAGAGGCGCGAATCGTGCCAGGCGTTCTTCGGTCTTTTTTATGATGAAGATCGACGTATGGGTAAACAGTCCGGGAATTCGCGCTGAATCAAGACGCACCTGAGATGAGCGGGGCGAGCGGGCGCGTCGCGCTGTCGGGGGCGTCGAGGCCGGAAGCGGTCTGCGCGTTCGTCGATGGGGGGAGGCGGGCGTCAGCTCACGTCGCGGGTCTCCGAGCGGCGTCCGGATCGATCGCGGCGCCGGACGTCCGAAAGCGCGGCGCATTACCGCGCGAAGCGTTGTTCGTTCGCGGGCGAAAAACCATGTCGCCCCTTCTTTCGGTCCGAGAAAACAAACCGAGGGGGCGATGGGCGAAATTACGCGGGCGGGCGCGGGTGGGGCGCGCGCGCGTGACGCACCTGTTGCGCGAAATCCATCCCGTGCGTGGAGGTGGTGTGCACGTCGCTCGTGTCCTTCGCAGCCTTCGCGTCGCCGGTCTTCGCGTGGTCGAGGATCGCGTCGTACTGCGCGCAGCGGTCGAGCAGCGCCTTGCGCTCCGTCTCCTCCGAGCCGGCGATCTGCAGGAGCTCTTTTTCCGCGTCGCGCAGGTCCGGCCCGATGAACTGCGCCTCCGTGTGCGCCACCTCGATGTCCGTGGGCGCGTAGATGGCCTCGGCGTGCCCCAGCTTCACGAGCTTATACAGCCCGGATCCGGAGTTGAGTGCCTGTAACCCGCCGCTCGCGCGCGTGGGCTCTGTTTCCGCCATGCCGGAACGAAGCGTCGAGCGCGTGACGCGATTCGATGCGTCGCCGCGTCACACGCGAGAAAAGAAACGAACGCCGGTAATGCGCGCGTTCGCCGGGCGTCTCCCGAATGAGACGCTGTCGAACGATGTGCGACGTGGACAGATCGGACCGCGTGGATTGCGGCTCGAGCGGATCGCGCCGCGCGTCGCGGACTGTGAATATCGAGCGCGACGGGACCCGCGACTGCCGATGCGCGCGCGTCTAGCAACTGTTCTCCGTAGCGTTGTCGCCCGGGACAAATTTCTCCAGAGCCGCTTTCCGGATTGCACGCGGCGCGCGAAGGCCGAGTCGCGCTTCGGGGGCGCGAGCTCGCGAGGATCCGACCGAGGTCTCAGGTAGACCAATCAGATCGCGGGCGACGCGTCGGGCGTCGGCGCGCTTCGCAGTGCGGCGCGGGGCGGAGCGCCTCCGCTTTTTCGGTGCTCGAAAAGCAACAAACTGGAAATGCGGCGCGTCGTCGAGCCGTCGCGAAAAAGTTCAATTCTGTCTGTTTGCTCATACGACGCCGACGCTTCACCAAATTGGCGCCGGCTAAGATTCATATACGGGAAAATCGAGGGTTCGCGAACCCAGCGAAACGAAAAAGTGCACGCTGACTCGGCTTTTTCAGGCCCGAATGCGCGCACGTGATTGGCTTGCTTCCGGAGCCGGGAAGTCAGACCATGATTTCCGCCGCGAAAAAGGAAAAAACAGATCGGAGCCGCACTTCAACTC
>Ga0181558_10001644_pt1 | contig 21352 bp, 18 predicted proteins | sample 011ome_22_FD_133754 | JGI IMG/M metagenome (GOLD analysis project Ga0181558, IMG submission 133754) | Coastal salt marsh microbial communities from the Groves Creek Marsh, Skidaway Island, Georgia - 011507BT metaG (megahit assembly) | ecosystem: Environmental > Aquatic > Marine > Intertidal...
ATGCCATCTTAAGGGCCACATCCCCACTATCGAGAGCGAACAAATTGCGTCGAAGAATAGCCCGGAATTCCTCATTAAACATCACTTCACGAACTTCAGAAAGCAAAGAGGTAAAAAGTTTACTTTCAGGGCAGACTATACTTCCACCCTTGGCCTCCAAATAGGCCGCATTCATATGTTGATGGTTATCTGCAGCATAGGGATAAGGGACGAGGATAGAGGGTACCCGACAACGGATTATTTCGGCAATGGCACCAGCACCGGCCCGGGAAACGACCAGATTGGCCGCGGATAAAACGATGTTCATATCATCAGTAAAAGGAACAAACTTACTCGTGAGCACCTGCCCCCCGATTCCTTCCAGTTGCACCGTCCCGGAACTTTCCTTATTTAAACCAGTCAGGCAGTAGACCGAGATCCCATCTTCGGCCAAAGAGTGAAGGTTTTGCTTTACCCAGTCATTCAGAGAGGAAGCACCCTGACTGCCCCCCAATACCACTAAAAGTTTTTCTGACATGGAAAGGCCGAGTATCTTCCTCGCCCTTTCCATGGGAATCCTTCGAAAGTCCTGCCTCAAAGGATACCCAATATTAATCGTTTTCTCCGTTGAAATTCCATCCATACGCATCCCCTCGGGAAGATATAATCGATCTGCCCTTCCCGCCAAAAACCGGATCGCCCGGCCGGCCGACCGGTTGGCCTCATGAACAAAGATGGGAATTCTTAGCGACCGGGCAGCCACCGCTGGCCCAAAAGTGGAAAACCCACCAAATCCCACAAGCAGATCGGCCCCTACCTTTTGATAAAAGCGCCGGGCACGCACAAAAGAATGGAGGAATCCTTTTCCAAAGCGAAAAATGCCCCGGGTCGATTTGATTAGGGGTGCTCCAGGCATGGCAATGAAACTCATTTTTGAATATTTGGATGCCAACCGGGAATCCACTTCCTTTTGACTGGTAAATAGCCAGGTCGGGTAGCCTTTTTCTTCCAGGGACTGAGCCAAGGCAATGCCAGGAGTGAGATGCCCTCCGGTCCCGCCACATGCAATAACAATATTTTTCATAGTTCACGGGGGCGAAGGACAAGAGGACGGTCCCAGCTTCGCAAAACATTGATAATCATTCCGATCATTACAAAAGTAACCAGAAGGTTAGAACCCCCATAACTGATAAATGGTAGAGACATTCCCTTGGTTGGCATGGAACCGGTGACCACGCCCATATTGATGATGGCTTGCAAGGAAATGAACAGTAAGGCACCCATAGCCAACAAATACTCATAGATACTCCTCGCCTGCCTCAACTTCCAGCAGACCACAGCAAAGAGGGCGAGAAAGGTGGCCACAATACCAAGGGTGAAAAATAAGCCCAACTCTTCTCCAATCACTGGAAAGATAAAGTCAGTATGAGCCTCCGGCAAAAAATGCATCTGCTGGCGGCCCATTCCAAGACCAACTCCTTCCATTCCCCCCACCCCGAATGCCAACATACCTTGCCACAATTGATAGGCACTGTCATTGGCATTGGCTTCCACATCGAGGAAAGAAGTGACCCGGCGGATCCGCACAGGGTCAAAATAAACCAATATCGAAAAACCCACTACTGCCAAGGTTGCAACTGGGAGCAACCAGCGCAAACTCGCCCCCGCCTGAAACATGAGAGTTGCTCCCACCGCACCGCACAAAAAGGCCGTACCAAAGTCCGGTTGCAAAAGGATAAGTCCCGCCGAAAGAGCGATAAAAGACGAGGGAATGAAAAAGCCATACGCAAAGGTCTTAATCTTCCTCTGATTGAGTGAAAAATAATGGGCGAAAAGAAGAACCAGCCCAATTTTGGCAAACTCAGAAGGTTGAATGCGCAGTGGCCCAATTCCGATCCACCTCTGGGCCCCATTCACTTTTACCCCGATACCAGGAACGAGCGTAAGGATAAGGCCGAGTATGCATAAGCCAAAAAGAAGGGGGGTGTAACGGCGTAAAAAATCCAAATCGATGTAGGCCATAAAGGCACCCGCACCCAGAGACAGACATAACCAAACGCTTTGCTTAGTTAGTAAATCTTGGGCACCACGAACCGCACCCGCACTAAAAAGCATGACCAGACCAATGGTGGTCAGACACAACGAGGCGATCACTAAATAGGCAGCAACCCAGTTTGTCTTTCTGTATATCGGTACTTCTATCGCCAATCTCCCATCAACCTTTTAACCACACCCTTTTTTCCATCCTGAACTTACCCTGCTACGGACTCTCAGAAACATCAATGATTGGACGATCGTCCACTTCGGAATCATTGAAAAAATCCTGCAAGGTCGAAGCGGGATCGACGGACGGAGGAACTGCTTCCTCCTGTGCTTCCGGCACAATCACATTTACGCGAACCGGGGTGGCTACGGATGTGGATGATTGGGAAACAATCAGAGATTGCCCCGCCCGTATCATTCCGGGATTGGATAGTCCGTTCCACTCCATGATATCAGAAACGGAAACTCCATAGATCGCGGAAATCCTGCTAAGATTTTCTCCCTTCTCCACCGTATGCGTGGTGGCCCCGGAAGGAACCACCCGGGCAGGTGCAGGGGAGGCAACAGGCCTCGAAAAATCACTCGGTATGCTGAGGGTTTGCCCCACCCGAATAATCGTAGAAAGGGCCAAGTTATTTTCTTTGAGCAGTAAACTCAAGGGAACCCCATGTTTTCTGGCAATGCCAGAAAGAGTGTCGCCTCGTTGAACCTTATAAGTGGCACCCGAACCCGATGGAGCGGTGACCGACTCAGGGATTGCAAGAGGAACTGGTCCTGCCCCCTGCCCCGCTGCAGGAATCATTACCTCCTGCCCAATGGAAAGTCTCGAATTCTTATCAAGATTGGGGTTGGAATTGAGTAAATCAGACAGGGAAACTCCATTTTTACGGGCGATTCCCCAAAGAGTGTCACCTCGTTCAATTTTGTAGATAGCCAGATCAGATGGACGCAGACCAAGTGGAGATGGGCTGGGTGAGGACGGCACGAGCACTGGGGTTGGTTGTGGGGCCAATGGCTCAGGCTCCACCGGCACGATGAGCTCTCCCGGTTTGGGGCGTGTGGGTGCGGCAAAGGTGTTCTTCACCGGTGCGACTACTTTGCCTTCGGGAATCACCTCGGCGGAAGTTTCTGTAACTCCCTGGTTAAAGGACTGGTCAACTCCTGCTTCGGCGGAGGCATTTTGATCAACTCCTGGACGGACACCGGCGGTCTGACAACCAGGTTGAAACATCACGAGTAAAATTACTCCTATGTGAAGTGAGAGAACGATACCGAATACTTTGGATAGTTTCATGGTCTTATGTGCTATGTAACGAATGAAATGGACTTACTACTTGCGTATCCCTTAGCCCACTTTTCTTCAAATCCAAAACGAACTGCAGGAAAGAATTTCCCCGGTCCAAATAGTTCATAAAGCTATCAAAACTGGCGAAACCGGGGCTGAATAAGATGTTAACTGCATTTTGGGCATAGTCGTATGCTCGGCTTACCGCTTCTTTTAAGCCTGAACATATCTCGACCGGAACACCACTTCGGATAAACACATGTTGTAACTTCTCCGCGGTTTCCCCTATGAGAAATGCTTTGTTAATGTGGGGAGATAATGCGGTCCCATATTCGTCCAGGTTCTCCCCTTTGGACTGCCCGCCACCAATCCAGACAACTGGATCAGAAAAATTCCTACAAGCAGCCAATGTGGATCCGAGGTTGGTCGCCTTCGAGTCATTCCAGAAACTTGCCCCATGGATTGTGCACACTTTGGAGAGTCGATGCGGTTCCGGCACATAATCTGCAAGTGCAGCGAAGATCGTTGCCCGGTCGAGACCCTCTGCCCTCAGCCAAGCAATGGCCAAAGCCAGGTTTTCCCTTTGCGGATAGGTGTGCAGAAAGTGGTCAGTCGGCAAAGCGATAGATTCGGTGGATTCGGCAGGTATAATCCTAACTTCATCAGAAAGTGGGGAGGAAAATGAAAGAGCGGCTTCAGCCACCTGAGAGCTAATGAAGGTGGAAGCAGATGAGGTTTTTTCGACCAATCGATGCTTTGCCAAAAAATATTCTCTTTCCGACTGATGAAAATTCAAGTGATCTGCACTGAAATTTGTCCAAAGCAATGCATCCGGTTTTAAAAACTTAATGTTCCTTGCTTGAAAGGAACTAATTTCCAAAAAGATATGAGCATCCTTACACTCTTCTTCTGCAATAATGGCAGAAAGAGGTCGGCCGAGATTTCCACCGGCAAACCCGGGGTAACCGATTTTCTTCCATACATGGGCAAGCAGAGTGGTCAGGCTTGATTTTCCATTGGTTCCGGTGATGGCGATCACTTTTCCTTCGACAAACCGGGCGGCAAAATCAACTTCATTTAAAATCTCTTTTCCATACCTAGCAGCCCGCAATATCCATGGATGATCCGGACGAAATCCCGGACTGTGCACCACCAGTGAGATTTCATTTAAATCCTGATCATCGAAGGAGTTTCCTCCCTGATCAAAAGTGAGGTAGTCCCAGTTTAGTTTTCTGAGCAAGTCCTGAAGAGCATGCCCGCTTTTCCCTTCTCCCAGGATGGCCACTGGCCATTCCCTCAAACCTGCCCAATCTTTCGGAAATTCCTTCATTTACCTAATTTTAAGGGTCGCAAGCCCGATCAGTGCAAAAAGCAGCGACAAAATCCAGAAGCGGATGACCACTTTTGTCTCCTGCCATCCCTTAAGTTCGAAGTGGTGATGAATTGGAGACATTCTAAAAATTCTCTTTCCCCGCGTTTTAAAAGACAAAACCTGCAAAATGACTGAACCCGCCTCCATCACAAAGATTCCGCCAACAATAATCAGGGTTAACGGCTGGTGGATCATCAGGGCAATAATTCCCACCAGTCCACCTATGGCCAGCGAACCAGTATCTCCCATAAAGACTTCTGCGGGATGGGCATTATACCATAGAAAAGCCAAGCTGCCACCAAGGAGAGCAGCACAAACCACGGTCAGCTCACCACTGCCCGGCACCCAGCTAACTTTCAAATATTCCGCAATTAGAAAATTTCCCGAAGCATAGGCCATAATGCCATATGTCAAGGCCACCGTAACGGTGCACCCAATGGCCAATCCATCGAGCCCATCCGTCAAGTTGATGGCGTTGCTTGAACCGCACAAGGTGACGAGAAAAAACAGAAACAACACCCCAAGTGAAAGGGTGGGAATGGCACCACTTTCTGCATAAGTGACAAAGGGAACCCAAAGTTCGCGCATTTTTTCCGCACTTCCCAGAGCCTCCTTTTCATGTCCGGACAAATTGTGGCTGAATGGGCCCAATAATAAAAATAAGGCCACCGCAGTTGTAAAAAACTGCCCCGCCAATTTGTACCTTCCAGCGAGGCCCTTGCTGTTCTTTTTTACCACCTTGAGATAATCATCGAGAAAACCCACAAAAGTCAAAAGCAGGTAAGTAATCAAAGCGGTCAGCACATATACATTTAATTCCGCCCACAACACACAACTGACCACCACACAAAGACAAATCAAAAGACCGCCCATGGTTGGTGTCTTTTCTTTTGCCTCATGAAGATTGGCGAGTTCCCCGACCTCCTCCTTATCCCTAAATGCCTGCCTTGCACCAATGCTACGCAACCATTGGATGATCATCGGACCAATGACGAAACCCATAATCAGGGCAGTTACCCCTGCACCAATGGACCGTACAGAAATAAATTGAAACAAGCGCAAGGGACCAAACCATTCCTCACCAAACTGGAGATAGGTTAGCATAGGGCAGGTAAATCAACCTCCTCTTTGGCGACCGCCCAACTAGGCACCATGTCCTCGAGGCGATACCTTCGGCTTCCTTTCAAGAGAACATTTCCCTCAAAATCCTCAATCAGGCTTCGGCAATCTTCTGTGTTTTTTAATACGATCACCTGATTTGAATGGGCACCCTTTTTGAGAATGGCATCTGCCATCCAAGACGCTTTTTCACCTACCAGCACTACCCGGTCATTATCCTTCACTTCGATATGGTTCGCCGCATGGCGGTGAAGAGAGACCTCTTGCTGACCGAGTTCCTCCATTCCTCCAAGAATGTAAAGCTTGGGCAGATCTCCTGACTGAAGGGAAAAAAAATGAACCGAATCTGCAAAAGAAGAAGGGTTCGAATTGTAACAGTCTACAAAATACTCTCGCCCCCTGCCTTGAAGACGGGCGCCTCGCAAGGCAGGGGGCTTGTATTGGGGTAGGCGTACTGAAATTTCTTTCTTAGATAGGCCAAGCTCCAGAGCAGCTAACACACAAAGTGCCATATTGCTGATCATGCCATCGGACATCGGTGGGAGCGGACAACTGAATTCGGAGGACTCAGGATGCCAAACATGCAGCATATCTGAGCCCTCCGGTTTGTTTGTTTCAGTCCAAGATTCATAATAAGCGGTTTTCCTGCCTGATTTCCCACTAGGCGGATATCCTTTTTTCAGAGCAAGATAGGGCTTACCCTGGGCCACCAATCTGCAAAAGGGTTCAAAATTTAAGCATGATTCAGGAAAAATTGCCCTAGCATCTGTGTCCTGCCATAGCTTACTCTTTTCCTCTGCAACTCCTTCAATCCCACCCAACCCTTCCAAGTGGGAATGCCCGATCATGGTGATCAAAACTAAATTCGGCTCGATGGTTTGAGCTAGCCGAGTCATTTCACCGGTGTGGTTGATACCGACCTCGATAATTGCCGCGATGTGTTGGTCCAATTCCAAACGCAACAAGGTCAGGGGCACACCCAGGTGATTGTTCAAATTCCCATCTGTGGACAACCCACCGCTAAGCAGAGTGGCCAAGGCCTCCTTAGTCGATGTTTTCCCACAACTCCCGGTAATCCCGACCACTGGTTTGTTAAATTGCCTGCGGTGGCCACGGGCAATTTCAAGAAAAGCCTTTGGGGTTTTTTTTACTTTTAACTGGGGCAAACGAATGGACGAATTTACTTCCTCAACCAATGCCGCTGTCGCTCCCCCCTCCATGGCCGCCTCCAGGTATTGATGTCCATCCCTGGCCGAGCGGATCGCCACAAAGACATCCCCACTTTGAATCTTACGGGAATCTATTGAAAACCCGCACAGCGAATTACTGGGCTCAATATTCCATTCACCCTTACTCCATTCTTGTAAATGGTTTGGAGAGAAAGCCACCATTAATGTGAAAATATTTTTGCTTGAATCAAATCCTCGGCAATTCTGCGGTCATCAAAAGGAATAGCAGAATACTGAATTTCCTGGAATGCTTCATGCCCCTTCCCTGCAATTAATACGCAGTCTTCCGGACCCGCTGCATCGAATGCTCTGTTAATTGCCCGCCTCCGGTCCTCAATAAACGCAACTTTGGCACCCCGAGACACTCCCTTTTTCATATCGTCAAAGATTGACGACTGCGGCTCTGTCCGCGGGTTGTCCGCAGTCGCCCAAATCCGGTCTGCCCCCGCACACGCCACCCGTGTCATCTCGAGTCTTTTTCCGCGATCACGGTCACCACCGCATCCAAAAACAAGGTGTAATTTTCCCTTGGTACATTCCCTCAACATACCTAAAGCATTCCTCAGCGCATCCGGAGTGTGAGCATAGTCTACCACCACCTTGAACACCTGGCCCTGATCAATCACTTCCATTCTGCCATCGACACCGTTAAATCCAGCTAGTTTTTGGACGGCATCAGGCACTGAACGGCCCATCCCATAAATGATGGCGAAGGAAGCCAGTACATTCATGATGTTATACCTCCCCACCAAAGGGCTGTTGACCACGATATTTCCGGCAGGTGATTCGAGCACAAATTTTGCCCCGTTTGCATCCAGAGATATTTGGATGGCCCGAAAAAGGCAGCCTTCCTCAAAACCAAAAGAAATAAACCTTACCTGGGGGGGCAGTTCATCCAACAGTCGCTTTCCATAGGGGCAATCTCCATTTACAACAGCAACTTGAGGAAGACTTCCATTCACTCCATTAAATATTTTTCTCTTCTCCTTAAAGTATGCCTCCATGGTTTTGTGATAGTCCAAATGATCCCTCGACAGATTCAGAAAGGCAGCTATCTCTAATTGAAGCCCAGCCACGCGTGACTGATGAATGCCATGGGAACTCACCTCCATTACTGCTTCTGAGCAGCCTCCCACGAGCATGCTTTTGAGTAATGGATAAAGGTCTGACGCCTCAGGAGTAGTCCGGTAAGAGGGCAACTCCCTGTCTCCGAGATGGTACTTCACTGTTCCTATTAATCCAACAGGTCGTCCGGGTTCCTCCAATAGATGCCGGGTCAGCGAGGTGACTGTAGTCTTACCATTTGTCCCGGTGATCCCGATCAATTTTAATAGCTCGTCCGGATTACCATGATAGCGCTTGGAAAACTTAGCGAGGGCAGTCCGGGCATCGTCCACCTTGACCTTGACCACATGACTGGGGAGAGTGTCAGTCTCCGAATCAGTAATGACCACCCTAGCCCCACGTTCAATCGCTTCTCTAAGGTGTTCGTTTCCATGGGTGCGCAGCCCAGGCAAAGCAAAAAAGGCCGCCCCTGGCGTAACTCTCCGACTGTCTGAACACAAGGAACTCATTCTGATATTTCCTCTATCCTTCGCATAGGCACCCTCTTGCCTAGCCAAGCTTCTAAGATCCATGGACGAAGATATTCTTCGGTGGATATTTTCCATCGTTTCAGGCTTGGTTTTTATATCTGTCATAACGAAATTTTAAAGTGGTTGGTTCCTGTACTTCGCGGTCTCTATAAATGTAACCTCCTGCTCCCTTGGCTTCAGACCCAATGATGCAATAATTTTTTTACCAATGCGCTTGAATGATGGAGCAGCCACACTTCCACCATAGCCCAACCTTCCCGCTTTCATCTTAGGCTCATCAACCACTATTGTGGCCAGAATTTTCGGATCGGATGCTGGAAAATATCCAACAAAGGAAGCGACATGGTGCTGGTTTGAATATCTTCCCTCAATTAATTTTTGAGTGGTACCAGTCTTTCCTGCAACTTCAAAACCACTTATTTTCGCCTGCCTCGCCGTCCCCTCATTGCTCACCACTGATACAAGCATTTCTGATATGGACTTGGCCACATCACTCCTCACTACTCTGTGCTTTACCTGAGGATCAAAGGAAACCACCGTCTTTCCTTCGTGATCAAAGACCCTTCTTACAATCTGTGGCTTCATGAGAACCCCCCGATTGGCAATTACACTCATTGACTGGTGAACTTGCAAGGCGGTAACTGCGACCGCATGACCCATAGGCAGTCGGGTAATAGTTAACCCGTCCCAGTTTTTGGGATTATGTAAAATCCCGTTTCTTTCTCCAATCAGACCAAGATTAGTGCCTTCCCCGAAACCAAATGCCCTGCTGTACTCATAAAGACGTGTGGCACCTAATTTAATTCCCAATCTTGCAGCCCCCCGGTTGCTCGACTTCTTAACCACTTCCTTGAGAGAAATCTTACCCAAGGGGTTATGATCACTTGGCAACATTCGGTTTCTGGAACCTACCCGATACACTGGATCCTCACAGTCTATAATATCATCAGGTTGAACCAGGCCTTCATTCATCGCACCTGCAACCGGTACAATTTTAAAGGTGGAGCCCGGTTCGTAAAGATCAGTAAGGATACGATTGCGCTGGTTTTCGAGTTCAGTCTTGTTGTAATTATTTGGGTCAAAGTCTGGGTAATTGGCCAAAGCCAGTACTTCCCCCGTTCTCGGATCCGTGACAATGATGCTTGCACTCAACGGATCAAAGTCCGAAGCAATGATCTGAAGTTCCTCTTCAACTATATCCTGAATAATTCTGTCCATGGACAACTCAACATTGAGCCCGTCCCTTGCAACTACCTCAAAGGAGCGGTACTGTGGCATTTCGCGTCGCCTTCCGTCACGCTCGCTCTCCCGCCAACCATCCTGTCCCTTCAAATAGTAATCTGCAAACATCTCCACCCCCATACAGGGTTTACCCTCTTTATTTACATAGCCAAGCAGGTGAGAAGCGAGGGATTGATTGGGATAAAGCCTTGAATGCTTAAAATTTCCATACACCCCATTGATATTGAGCTTTTTAATTTTACGGTATGTCCCCTCATCCACCTCATCCTTAAGTTTTACCCAGCGTACGAAGTGCAATTCCCCCTGACTATCTTTTCTCGTCCTTTTTTTGGCCGCGTACGCAACAGCAGGCTCTGGTAATTCCAACAGCTTCGCAAGGGATGGTAGCTTATCGAAGTCATCCTCCTCAACGGAATGCGGATCCAGTCCCAACTCAACCACTGACCTTGTAGTAGCCAGCAAGTTTCCCTTACGATCGACCACATCGCCCCTTCTTGCCGGAGTTGTAATAAAATTCTGCCGAACCCCCAACGCTACTTCTTTATACTTTTGGGCATCAATGTACTGCAGTTGCACCAATCTTCCGCCTAGGGAAGTGAAAGCCAATAGGACCGTAAGAAAAACCAGATAAAATCGATAGCGGGAGATGAAGATATTGTTCATTCTAACGGTTGTTAGCGAACTCTCCCTGCTCCAGCCATTGACCATTTAGGCGTTCCTTCATTTCCCGCCCAGACACATGTACAGTTCTGGAGGAAGGAGGCATGACTAACCTACCCTCTACCATGCCTGCTAAAGTTGACGGGCGCAACGATCGCGACCGCTGCCCCCTCAACTCTTGCAGTTCCCTTGCCACCATTTCTCTTTGATCCTCCAATCTTCCACAATTTTTAGCGATCGCGGAGATTTCCATCCTCAACCATACGATTGATATCGCCCCAGACCCAAACACAGAGACTCCCGTTATAATCATGATCCACCACATCCTGCTAATCATGACTAAATCCCTGGTTGGTGGGTTTTACGGATGAAACGCAAACGAGCAGACCTGCTCCTCGGATTCGATTCAACCTCATCCTTGGTCGGGAAGATGGCTTTTGTTTTTTCCAACACTCCAAATGAAATTCGTTCCTGCTGGCTACGACCATCTAGTTTGTGCTCAGGCCGGCCCGCCATTTTCCTAAGATACCTTTTGACAATTCTGTCCTCCAAGGAATGAAAGGAGATGACCGCGAGAGTACCGCCTACTTTCAGCGAGCGAAATGCCTTGGGCAAAGTGACAGCAAGTGCCTCCAGCTCGCCATTGATAGCAATACGAATCCCCTGGAATGTCTTGGTTGCAGGATGAATACGTTGCCTGGAATGATACCCACCCACCGCCTCACTAACCAACTCAGCTGCACTCATCGTGCGGGACAGTCGACCAGTTCCCCTGGCCGCCTCGATTGCCTGAACCACTCTCCTCCATCTTCTTTCCTCCCCGTACTCCCGCACAGCACGGACCAGACTCTCGTGCGAGGCAGTCTCCAAAAAATCAGCAGCACTTATGCCCACCCTCGGGTTTAACCTCATGTCAATCGGGGCGTCGAGCCGGAAGGAAAATCCTTTGCATGCCTCCATCAACTGAAAAGAGGAAATCCCCAGGTCCATTAACACTCCATCAAATTCATTCGCCGATGAGTGCTGATCAAGACCACTAAAAGAAGAGTCTTGAAAACGAAACCTCTCTCCAAACTCAGCAGAAACCTCCTCTGCCCTGGAAGCGGCATCCGGATCACAATCAAATGCTAAGACTTGACTCTTGGCATTCGCATTAAGGAGGGCACGCGTATGCCCCCCTCCCCCAAAAGTTAAATCAGCAAATACACCTCCGGCCTCCGGCTTCAGGCAAGCCATACATTCATCGAGAAGGACCGGTATATGCCTCACTGACGTTGGCGAACAAACAAATTCAACTGCCCCACAATACATTTCTAGCCCCCCCAAGGCTGACATTAACACCACAAAACAATGCACGAGGGAGATGGGCAAGGACAGCTTCCAATCCCCTTAATTGGGCGACCACCCTAAAAGTCACCACACATGGAAGCCCGAACCTCATAAGCCCAACTCCCTCATCGCATCAAAAATATTTCTCTCATCCTCCACCGCTTTTTGGCTGTATTTCTCTTCAGCCCAAATCGCGAAAGCGGAAAAATTACCCACCAGCACCGCACGATCGGAAATTCCCGCGTGCTCGATCAATTTATCATTCAGGTTAATCCGGCCCTGCTTATCACAACCAAAGGAATGAGCCTTGGAGAACAATTCCATCATCAACGCCTGAGCCCTCGTATTACTAAGACTTGCTTGAGAGACCTTCTCATCGAGCCGGGATATCATCTTGGGCGGATAAACCGTGACATATCCACCGGGATTGGGCAGGGCAAGGTAGGTATTGTCCCCCCCGGCAATCCTCCATTTCGAAGGGATAGTAAGCCTGCCCTTGTTGTCCAAGGCATGAGTAAATTCGCCCACAAAAAATGTTGTCACTGAATCTCCCAAGTACTACTCCCATCTACGATATGCTTTCCATTTCTTCCCACTTCTTGCCATTTTAACCCACCATAGTCAAGGGTTTTCATAAAAAAATAATTACCCTGCCCTCTATTTCTCCAATCTAAAGTTGCTCCAAAGGGGGATTTGTCCCATTTTTCGGCAATGAAACAGAAATTGAGGGCAGATGAACTTTTGGTTCACTTAGGCCTTTGCGAAAACCGAACCCGTGCCCAAGCCCTGATTATGGCAGGTCAGGTAAAACTTGGTACCGAAAGGGTGGATAAAGCTTCCCGCACCTTTCCCAGCGACACACAATTATCCGTTCTTACCCCTATGCCCTATGTGGGGAGGGGTGGGCTGAAAATGGAGCATTTTCTTACCTCCTGTAAAATTCCTGTAAAAGGATTGCACATCTTGGATCTGGGTGCATCCACGGGGGGGTTCACCGACTGCCTACTGCAAAAGGGGGCAAGTTTTGCCACCTGCGTGGATGTCGGTCATGGGCAACTTCATTATAAACTCAGAACCGACAGTCGGGTCACTAACCTCGAAAAAACCAATTTACGCAACCTTAAGCCTGGCGACCTTCCTCTCCACAGTTATCCCCTGGTGGTGATGGACCTTTCTTTTATCTCTCTTAAAAAAGTTCTCCTAAACGCCTGGCGATTTGTTGCCGAAGGTGGTCACCTGATTGCCCTGGTTAAACCGCAGTTTGAATGCTTAAAGGAGGAAGCCGACCGCACCCGGGGAGTCATTAAGGATGAAACCATCCACCTGCGTGTGCTCGCAGAAATCAAATCCTCAATGGAGGGAATCGACCGCACCGCCGCTCTTATCCAAGAGGTTGAATCCCAACCGAGGGGAAATGATGGCAATAAGGAATATTTTTACTGTTGGAAAAAGGGAGACCCCGCCACGGAGACCTCTCAGTCTCCAAGTTTAGCCTGAATCAAATCGTCTACCAGGGAATCCCTGTCTCTTTCCGCACGGGCAAGCTCAAGGTCTTTCTCCCTGCCAAGCACTTCATCGGCAGAGGACTCCAATTTTCGTAAAGTGTAGACTTGGGACAGCTTGGCAAAGAGAGCCCTTTCTTCGTTGCGCTCAAGCTCGGACCACTCCCCGCTGACTGGGAGGGTGGGTGCCGCCTCAAGCAAACGGGAAATCAATTCGCGTTCACGACCCAACCCTTCCTGTTCCTCCCGCAGGTCACGAAGACTTGCATCGATTTCGGCAAGTTCCTTTGGATTGGATGGAGTGGAATTGCTGTCCTGTGCCACAAGCTCAGTTTTCCTGTCCTGCCATTTTTGAATTTGAGCACCCAATTTTCTCTGTCTGGCATCAAAAGAGCTTCCTGCGGTCAGAGAATTTTTCGCAGACACAGAGAAATGGCTCCCCTTGGCGGTCTGTTTGGGCCCGACTTTGTTAAGGTCACCGAGAACGGTCGAGCACATCGCATTAAATTCCACCCCGTTGAGAAGCTCAAGGTATTGATCGTAGATCTTATTGAAAGGAGTGCCGTCGAATTCCCCATCTTCTTTACCCACCTTCCGGTTGAGCAAAAAAACTGCGTACCCATCCCTGGTCTTTCTCACCGAACGGGTGAAGTATATCCGCTCATTCAATTGGGAAACTTCCTCCAATGGCTCACGGTTATTGCGACGCTCGCTATTACGGGGTTGCAGTCCAAGAACCATCGCTTGCACATTCATTTCATCGTCGCTGAATGAGATTTTTCTTTCCTTAGCGCCACTTTGACTGATCAGTTCGGCCAATTCAGCTGAATTGCGGATTTTTTGGAAATCGCCGTACTTATTGCGAAGCCTGTCCCCAAGTTGATTGACCGACTCAAGAAAAGTGAGCGCATCCTCCCTCGACAACCTTTCCGACTCTCTCTTCGCTTCTTCCCGGTCGAGTTGCAAAATGCGTCTGGCCACTTCCTCCCTTACCTCCTCAAAGGTAACCGCGGGCGAGTCGGTGGAATTCACATCCTCGGCCAATTCAGACAGTAACTCTTCTTCGCTAGCATCACCGGTGCCGTTGGAATCTGCCGCACCCACGGGTCCGGGAATCCCTTTTCCATCAGCAGAATCAGCGGAAGGTAAAAAATCAAGACGATTCCGCTCAAAATACGACCTCATTCGTGCCTCATCCGGTTGCGAAGGTTCCAAGAAATGCGGTGCCGAGGAGAAAAGAATGGCCGAAGCAAAGGTGCGGGGAGCCTTGGCAAAACGGTCTTCCCCTTTGCGTTCATCAAAGAAAGCCCGGAGTTCATCATTCAAAAGATCCTTCACCACCAGTGAAGAGGAATCCGATGAAATCTTGGGGTAGGATCGTAACTTACCCCCAGCCTTCAAGGTCAGGGAAAGTCCGTCCTCGCCGGCCTTGGCCACGATAATACCAAGGTTCTGCTGATCCACCCGCCCTTTGAGATTTTGTAAAAATGCAGGAAGGTTTTCCTTCAACTCAACTGCAACTTCCGAGCTATTGTTCTCCTTGAGGTTGTTTCCGCAGACAAAGATGGTGTTTTTGTTGGCAAAGGAAAATTCGATCCGCGTGCCTTCCTTAGGCAATTCTTTGAACTTTAGATTGAAGAGCACAGGGAGCTCAGCCGAAACCTGATCCGAACGAACTTCATAAACTTCCCCATCCCAGGTAAAAGAACCGGCGTGAAGGTCGAGGTTGGCCTCCTGTTCCAAGGCATATCCATTTTGGGCAAACACATCATCGACTAAGGAAGTGCGGAAGTGGGAAAAAAGCACCGACTCAACCTCACGGGGAGAAAATCCGTGACGCCTGCCCACAAATTCGAGGGCACTGGAACGGTTGCTCTCATCGAGCAAGTTGGGATCAATCCGTGAAACATATTCGGCAAATTTCTGGTTGATCGATGGGTGATTGACCTCCAGGGGAAGGAAATCCCAGGAGTTCGCCTGGGCATCGAGGGAAACCTTCGCCTGCACAGTGGCTTCAGAAAATTCGGGAGAATAGGAGCCGGAGCGGGCAATTTCCCGGACCTTCAAGTCACGGGGAAAATTTGGCCATGCCTGCATGAAACCGAACAGCCTTTGCAACGCCTCCTGATCAATATCTTGCTGGTTTGCACGGAAGGCCTGCTGGAGTTGCCCCTGCAGACCCTGCATAAAGTTTTCATCCGCTTCAACGAATGCCTTGCCGGTAGGCGGGGAGACAACCCCAAAGTCAGCTGCCACCCGGTTGGTAACAGTCAGGTATCTCCGCTGATCCGGGTCGTTCCAGTCATAACCATAAAAGTCACGGGACTGCTTGTTTGGATCAGGCAGAAGGTCAAAAACCGATGATCCCTGGGAGAGGTAAAGAACGAAGGAAAAAATGACCAAAAGGAGCAAAAGAATGAAAACAAACTTTCCCTTCTTGGAGATGAAATTTTGAATAGCCGTAATCATAAGTCTGGATGGGCGAAAAAACGGATCATGATGGAGGTACTGAAAGGAACGTCAAACTTTTGCAGGAACCGGGTTCGAATCAATTCGGCTTAAGCAGGGGAGGTTCTGGAAAAATCAGCGAACTCATCCAACTCTGCCTTTTGCTGCCGTCATTTTTGAGAAAAGGACGCATGATAATCAACTTTTCCAACTCCAAAGCAGAGGGTTTAGAGGACGACCAACGAAGGATATACTTGTAGGTTTCCGCGGGCACTTCATTGTCTTCGCCGTCCTCAATTCCTGGCATCTTCACCACCACCGCCATCCTCTCGCCCATCCAGTTCCAGGTACCCTTGCGGGCAGGATTGCCACCCACCCCGCGAACTTCCGCCTCCTTATCCTGCCCAAAGTGGATTTCTACCGGGAATGACGCTTTGCGCGAAAGCCCTTCGTGCCTCATCAGCAGAAGGGAACTGCCATCATCATTGGCTAACCCAACCTTGGTCTGAAAAGCATAGCGCACCCCCCTCTTTATTAAAAAATACTCAGAGGGTTCCTTCCCATCGTCCATCGTGATTACCCTTTCCCCGTCGCCTACTTCCCAATTCCCCGAACGCTTGATTTCGCTCATCTTCGGATGAATAAAGGTCAGCTCTGCAAGATTTTTTTCTTGGCCTTGGCTAAGTTCCAGGCGGATATCACATTCCAGCCCGTCGGCAATCAAGATTCCGGTGAAGACCTCATGTACCCAATCCTTTAAAACTCCAGAATAGGTGCCACTTGGATTCAACCGGGAGCAACCGGCAAGCAGAACAAGGCAGAGAGATATTTTCCACAATGATTGCCTGAAATAAAAAAGACCCATTGGGCTTCATCTTGTACCTCAGGGGGAAAAATTCAATCCTTTCCCTCAGTTGGCTGAAGAAGACGGCCCAGTTCACGGTGGTAAATAAAACAGGCCAGAAGAAATCCAACTCCAAGAAAAACGGTCCAGCTTGACTGTCCGGCATCCAGTCTGTGAAAAGATAACTCCGCGGGCTTTATAGTACCCCCACTCCGGCGAAGCCGAATTTCCGGATAGAGTCGCGGCTTACCTCCGTCCTTGGTCCCCGGAAGATAAGTCTCATAACTGTCCACTCGCTTGACCAGACGCAAAGAAGCAGTGGATTTTTCGTAGGCGAGGAAGTCTGCCCACTGGTGGTAGTCATTGGGCGAAGTAGCTCCTGAACCAATGAACTGCCAGAGTTTTTTCCCATCCTCCTCCTGATCGAGCTTTTTAAACTTCCGAAAGCTCAGCTTAAGCAACCCATCAACACGCTCCCAGGTACCGACCACATCCTGGCCCCCATCCCCCTCGTCATCATAATTTGCAGGAACAATTCCCCAGGCCTGTCCGGACCAAACTCCCGCACCCAATTGATACCGGTCAGATGCACCGTCGAGGTAGTATTCCGTCCACGGGGAGGGCGAGAAAAACAGATATGTTTTCGAGACAAAAAAGGCGAATAAGCATACTCCACCGATCAGGGCAGTCATCCCTCTCTTAAAGCGTAGGCTGCTGATTTTTTGCTCGAGCTCCCAAGCCTTCTCCCGCTTCTCCCGAAAGGCATCCGGGTCCTCGCTTTGCCCCTCCTCCTCCCCATCCACTTTTATCCCAAAACCTGCCAGGTCTGCTATACCTGGAATCTCCTTCATAGAATGGGGGATGGAGGAAAATTTCCCACTCACGGAAAGTTCAGCCCAGGATTGCCAATCTTGCCAAACCTTTGCATCCAGCCCACTTTTTTTGATAACCCATAAAACCAGTTTCCCTAGCCCCTGCAGATCCCAACTTTCTTCCGGTTGGTCCAACCAGTGTGCATCATCAGGCCTAAAATGAGCCGTGGCTACATGCGAGTCTTGGGACTGGGAATTCTGCGAAATATAGCTCACCGTTTCCTTTTCTTCTCCCGGTGCACGATAGGTGAGCATTTTCGCCAAACCAAATTCCGTCACCCAGCCCTCAAATTCAGTTTCCTTTTTCTGCACCAGTACATTGCTTGGCTTGAGGTTGCCATGAATAACCCCCGACCGATGGGCACGGTCCAATCCACAGTGCAGGTCTGTCATAACCGATAATAATTCGTCTGGTCCAATGGCGGATGGGTGGGCCTGCATCCAGTCTTCGAGAGTGGTCAGTGTTTGTTCATTCTGGACATCCCCCTCGGGGGCATCCACCTCAATTTCATAGCCATTCAACCAGTCATAGGCCACCCAGTGCTTCCACTTCATTACCCCAAATTTAAGGAGTGGCCAGATTCCCCGACCCTGAAGTTGCTCCACCGCCTGGCACTCCTGCAGAAAAAAATCTTCAAACCCGTTGCACTCGGACAACTCCCGTACAATCAGCTTCACGAAGCGGGATTTCCCTCTGCCCTCCCCTTCCGTCTGCTCCCCCTGATAGCTTTGTCCGCATGCTCCTTCCCGAATCCATTTCACAATCCGGTTTGTGCCTATTCTGGATCCCGTGGAAAGCATACCTTTTTAATTCATCCCCATTTCAGCTTGTTTCGTAAAACCCGAAAATGTGAATAATCCAAAACTTCGATCAGAGGAAATGTTTCCTTGGCCACCGACACCCGCAGGGGCAACTTGGGGGAAGCTAAAAATACCTCCCTTCCGTCAGCAGAGATAAGGGGCATACCCTGCTTTTCTTCGATGGTAACCTGCAGGGAGATTTGAGCAGGGAATACCAAAGGGCGGCTGGTTAGGGTATGGGCACTGATCGGAGTCATAAGCATCACATCGGCCGCGGGATGAGCGATAGGACCTCCTGCAGCCAAGTTGTAAGCCGTGGACCCGGTGGGAGTGGAAAAAATAATTCCGTCACATGCATAATCCACCACCCGTTCCTCTTCAGAAAAGACGCAAAAACGGCCAAGGCGACCACTGTCCCCACTTTTGATCACCAAGTCATTTAAAGCAAAAAACTGCCTATTCCCCGCGTCCTCAAACTCGATCAGACTGCGCTCACAGATACGAAAGTTTCCCTTGAGCAAAGGAGGTAGGGACTGGTTTAGATGCTCAGTTGAAAGGGTGGCGAGAAAACCGAGTTTACCTAAACCAATGCCTGCAACCGGAACCCGGTATTGTTTCGCCTGCTCCATCAGGTGAAGCAGGGTGCCATCCCCCCCCACTGCAAAGCACGCATCACACCCCTCCAGAAAACCATTGGCCAAGGGAAACTCTTCGGTTTTACGAACCTCCACACTCAATGTCAGGCAGAGCCTTTCGACTTCCTCCGCAATTCTATGGGCACCCTCTTTGGAATGATTAATTACGAGGGCAACTGTGCGGAGGGAATTCATGGAATGATTGAAGGGTGAATATGTCTAAAGGTAAGCTCCATAACCTTATCGGTCAAGGACGCGAAATCCACGGATAGCGTAAAGCATCCATGACCTCCTCCCTGCCCAGAAGCACTCTTGAGTCCTGGGGAAATTTTTTCCTAAACCACTTTCTCTGCTTGGAAACAAGTTTGCGGGTGGAGGAAGCAATGGCAGGCAAAAGATCCGCCTCATCAAGCCCGCCCCTGAGATAGGAAATAACCTCACGGTAACCCACCGCCGAAGCAAGGTTAGACTTTTCGGACAATCCATTTTCAAGGAGAGACTGAACTTCAGCAATCAATCCACCGGCAAGCATTCCCCGGGTCCGGCTCTCGATCCTCTCCTCGAGGTCGGCATCTTCACGGTCCAGCCAAATCATTCTTTTCTTCCACTGGGGATAGGGATCGGGCAGTGCCGAAAAACGCTCCCTTAACTCCTGCAGGGATTGACCGCTTTCCAGGCAGCGCTCGAGGGCACGAAGGAGACGGACGGGGTTGTGAATATCCAACTGCTCAAGCCCGTCGGGATTGATTTGGTTAAGATGGGTTAAAAGGCCCTCCTTTCCCTCATTCTCATAAATCCGCCAGACTTCCCCCCTCGTGTCTTCACTGATATTTACTTCGTCCACAACTGGATGGAGGAAACCTTCGAGGTAAAATCCACTGCCTCCCACCACCATCGCTTCCTTGTCCCGTTCTGCAATGTCTTTTAGCACGCCCCCTGCATACTGGTGATATTGATCCACATTAATGGGGTCTCGCAGATCGCAAAGATCGAGACCGTGATGTCGAACCTTGCTTGTCTCCTCTGAACTTGGCTTGGCAGACCCAACATCAAACCCTCGATAGAAGGCCACAGAATCGCAGCATAAAATCTCGGCCCGGTTCGACAATGCCCAGGAAATGGCAAATTCAGTTTTGCCTGCTGCGGTAACTCCACCCAATAAACTCAGAGTTCTGAGTTCCGCACACATAGGATCAAAATTTAGGAAACTTTGGTTGGAGCAAGCCCGCTGGACAGGTTAAGAACGCGGTCCTTCAATGAATTGAGGATGGCCGGGGCGTCCCCCAGGTTTTCAGAAATGCAATTGACCAGGGCAGACCCAACAACCACGCCATCGGCCACCTCGGCCACCTCGCTTACCTGGGCCGGACTGGATATGCCAAAACCTACGACCACCGGCAAGTCCGTGTGCTCACGGATTAGGGAAACTTTCTCCTTCAAATCCGAGGCAATGTCTCCACGCACACCCGTTACTCCCTCCCGGGAGACATAGTAAAGAAACCCCGAAGCATGCTTAGCGACAAGAGGGATGCGATGCTCAGGAGTGGTCGGAGCAAGGATAAAAATGTTCTTTAAATCATGCTCCGCACAACTTTGCAAAAGTTCACCTGCCTCTTCGGGTGGAAGGTCGAGGGTAAGCAATCCATCCACGCCTGCCGATTTCGACTTTTCGACATAGGCATCAATTCCCTGCGAGAAAATCAGGTTGTAGTAAGTGTAAAATACGATGGGCACCTCGGAAAACTTTCTGATTTCCCGGACCAATGCAAAGACCATATCCTGAGTACAACCCGCCTCCAGGGCACGCTGGGCTGCCAGTTGATTGGTCAAGCCATCAGCCAGGGGGTCCGAAAAAGGCACACCCAACTCCAGCAGATCCACCCCATTTTCGAGCAATACTTTGCAGGCTTGCAATGAAGTGTCAAAATCGGGATCACAGGCGCAAATGTAGCCGACAAAAAGCGTTTTTCCATTGGCTTTGGCCTGAGCAAAGAGATGATCGATCCGGTCTGTGTTTCCCATGTTAGCTTAAAAAAGATTGAATAATTTCTTATACATTTGCCTCTGGCAATGGTAAAGCTAGCACATCTCTAGCGTGATCTTACTTTACCGGACATTCTTCCCCCTGCTCGCACTTCTCCTTTGCCCCTACTACTTTTACAGAATGTGGCGGAGAGGGGGGTATGGAAAAAAAATAAGGTACCGCCTCGGCTTCTGGCCCTCACTCCCCGCCGTTGAATCAGACAAAAAAAGAATCTGGATCCAGGCAGTCAGTGTGGGAGAGGTTTCTTCCATCTCTAAAATTTTAGATTCCCTGCTCAACCACCCATCGATTGAGGTGGTTTTGAGCGGCACCACCAGCACTGGACTGGTCCAGATAGAGGAAAGGTTTGGTAA
>Ga0181558_10001648_pt1 | contig 21334 bp, 16 predicted proteins | sample 011ome_22_FD_133754 | JGI IMG/M metagenome (GOLD analysis project Ga0181558, IMG submission 133754) | Coastal salt marsh microbial communities from the Groves Creek Marsh, Skidaway Island, Georgia - 011507BT metaG (megahit assembly) | ecosystem: Environmental > Aquatic > Marine > Intertidal...
CGGCCATGCACTGCTGCATACCCTTTACCAGGCTAATCTGAAGAACAACACCCAGTTTCTAAATGAGTGGTATGCCGTTGACCTGGTCAAGAACCAGGCTGGTCATGTTGTCGGCCTGATAGCCATCTGCATTGAAAATGGTGAAGTGGTATTTATCAAATCCAAGGCGACTGTCCTGGCTACCGGCGGCGCTGGGCGTATTTATGCGTCCACCACCAATGCCCTTATTAATACCGGCGACGGAATTGGAATGGCCATGCGTTCCGGCTTCCCCATGCAGGATATGGAAATGTGGCAGTTCCACCCGACCGGCATCTACGGTGCAGGCACTCTGGTAACCGAGGGTTGCCGTGGTGAAGGCGGGTACCTTGTGAACAAGGATGGTGAACGATTCATGGAGCGTTATGCGCCCAATGCCAAGGATCTGGCTGGTCGTGACGTCGTGGCACGGTCCATGATTCTTGAAATTCTTGAAGGCAGGGGCGTAGGCCCGGATGCTGATCATGTACTGCTGAAACTGGATCACCTTGGTGAGAAAGTCCTCAACGAAAAACTGCCCGGTATCCTGGAACTGTCCAGGACCTTTGCCCATGTTGATCCTGTCAAGGAACCGATCCCTGTCATTCCGACCTGTCACTACATGATGGGTGGTATTCCGACGAATGTGCATGGCCAGGCCCTGACCCTCGATGCGGAAGGTAATGATCAGGTCATTGAAGGACTGTTCTCCTGCGGTGAAGCGGCCTGTGTCTCTGTCCATGGCGCCAATCGTCTGGGGGGTAATTCCTTGCTTGATCTCGTGGTCTTCGGCCGCGCTTCCGGCATCTATATCGAGAAAATGCTCAGTGGTGGCGTTGAACAGCAGGAAGCCAGTGAGTCGGATATCGAAGGCGCCATGGCGCGTTTGTCACGCCTGAATGAGTCCAGGAGCGGCGAGAAAACCGCAGATTTGCGCAAGGAACTGCAGAACATCATGCAGAATCATTTCGGTGTTTTCCGTCGTGGTGATTTCATGCAGGAAGGAATCAGTAAATTGCAGGCATTGCGTGAGCGCATTGAAAACCAGCATCTTGAAGACAAGAGCAACACCTTCAATACAGCACGCATTGAAGCGCTGGAGCTAGAAAACCTGTTTGAGGTGGCGGAAGCTACAGCAATTGCAGCAGAAGGCCGGGATGAAAGCCGTGGTGCCCATGCCCGTGAAGACTTCACCGAAAGGGATGATGAGAACTGGCTGTGCCATTCACTGTATTTCCCTGATACGAAGAGCCTGGCCAAGCGCGGTGTGAATTTCACACCGAAGACTGTTCCAACGTTTGAACCAAAAATCAGGACTTATTAAAGAGGATAGGGCAAGCAATTTGGTGAATGGTGACAATCAATTTGTCTCCCCTGTATCCGTTAAATTGAAGGTCAGGAACCTTGGTTCCTGTAAATGTTAAACGAAGTTACTTAATCAGAAGATTTGAGCGATGAAAGTAAGCGTATACCGCTACAACCCGGAAACAGACCTGAAACCCTCTATGCAGGATTTCGATATCGAAATACCCGATGGCAAGGACATTATGGTGCTTGATGTACTGCACATGGTGAAAGAGCAGGATGAAAGCATGACTTACCGACGTTCATGTCGGGAAGGGGTGTGCGGCTCCGATGGCATGAACATGAATGGCGTTAATGGTCTGGCCTGTATTACCCATCTTTCCGAGGTGGTCAAAAATGACAAGCTGGTCATCCGGCCTTTGCCCGGACTGCCTGTGATACGTGACCTGGTGGTTGACATGTCAGCCTTCTACAAACAATACGAGCGCATCAAGCCCTATCTCCAGAATGATGAGCCGGAACCTGCAATAGAGCGTCTGCAGTCTCCTGAAGACAGGGCGAAACTGGATGGACTTTACGAGTGTATCCTGTGCGCCTGCTGTTCTACCAATTGTCCGTCTTTCTGGTGGAACCCGGACAAATTTGTCGGTCCAGCCGGGTTGCTTCAGGCCTATCGCTTCCTGGCTGACACGCGTGATACGAAAACGGAAGAACGCCTTGCTGATCTGGAAGATCCATTCAGTGTGTTTCGTTGCAGGGGCATCATGAATTGTGTTGCCGTCTGCCCCAAGGGATTGAATCCTACCAAAGCCATCGGTCATATCCGTTCCATGTTGATGGAGCGGGGCACCTGACCCAATTTCTGTCCAGGCAGTTCCTTGCCGTCCAGGGGGATGATAGTTAGAAATGCTGGAAAATTTTCGTGAGTTGATGTTGAAGTCCGGTCATATTGCCGGCGGTAATCTTGATTATGTAGAAGGATTATACGAATCCTGGCTACATGATCCGTCTTCCGTTTCTGATGAGTGGCGAGACTATTTTACGGCATTGCCAGCTGTAGAAGGTGGTAATGGCGAGGAAATCAGTCATGAAGAAATCGTCGAGCAGTTCAAGGGACTGCCTCGAAGAGGAATGGCATCCAGTATTGAGATTGTGGCAGTTAACAATCTCGTCCACGAAGCCAAACAGGTCAGCGTAGTACAGCTTATTTCTTCCTATCGTGTACGTGGCCACCAGCATGCCAAGCTTGATCCGCTCGGGATCATGTTCCGTGAAAAAGTCCCTGACCTGGACCTGGATTTTCATAATCTCTCTGAAAACGACCTGGATCTGGTTTTTCAGACCCAGCCGCTTTTTATCGAAGAAAGTACGGCCAGGTTATCTGAAATAATCGAAATCCTGGAAAATATTTACTGCTCCTCCATTGGTTATGAGTTCATGGGACTGGTTAACCTGGAAGAGAAACAGTGGATCCAGAATCGTATTGAGAGTAATCGCGGTAAACCAGATTTCAGTACAACTAAACGACTGCATATCCTGGAACGCCTGAGTGCTGCCGAAGGGCTGGAAAAGCATCTCGACGGTAAATACCCGGGTACCAAGCGCTTTGGCCTGGAAGGTGGAGAGAGTATGATTCATGCCCTCGATGACATCATCCAGCGTGCCGGTGAGAACGGGTGCAAGGAAATTGTTATTGGTATGGCTCATCGAGGCCGTCTAAATGTCCTTGTGAATATCATGGGCAAGAATCCAACCGACCTTTTCTCCGAGTTTGAAGGAAAGGCCGTCTACGAAAGCTCCGGAGATGTGAAATATCACTCAGGGTTTTCTTCCAACATCATGACAGCCGGCGGTGAAGTGCACTGTTCCATGGCTTTTAATCCATCGCACCTGGAAATTGTGTCACCTGTAGTGGAGGGTTCTGTCCGTGCACGTCAGGATCGCAGGAAAGATCCTGAAGGTGAAACTGTACTGCCAATCATTATTCATGGTGATGCCGCATTTGCGGGGCAGGGTGTCGTGATGGAAACCTTCCAGATGTCACAGACACGCGCCTATGGTACCGGTGGTACTGTGCATATCGTGCTGAATAACCAGGTCGGGTTTACTACCTCACGCCGCGATGATTCCCGTTCCACGGAATACTGTACTGACGTGGCCAAAATGGTACAGGCTCCTATCTTCCACGTGAATGGTGATGATCCTGAAGCGGTTATGTTCGTAACCCATTTAGCCCTGGATTACCGGAATAAATTCAAAAAGGACGTGGTAGTGGATCTTGTCTGCTATCGTCGTCGTGGTCATAACGAAACGGATGAGCCTACAACAACACAACCCCTGATGTACCAGGCCATCAAGAAGCATCCTTCCACCCGTGCCTTGTATGCCCAGAGTTTGATCAAGGAAGGACTCATCTCTGAAAAACATGCAGAAGAGATGAATGCCGGTTACAGGAAGTCTCTGGATGAAGGTACGCACGTGGTGAAAAGCCTTGTACATGTACCCAATACAGCCCTGTTTGTTGACTGGCGACCTTACCTGGGACATTCCTGGGATATGCCCTGTGAAACCCATATACATATCGTTCATCTGAAAAAGCTGGCAGAGCGCCTGGTTACCTTACCTGAGGGGTTCAAGCCGAATCGACAGGTAAGGAAGCTGCTGGAAGACCGCTCTCGCATGGCCAGTGGTGAACAGCTTGTGGATTGGGGGTTTGCTGAGTGCCTGGCCTATGCAAGCCTGGTTGATAATAACTATAAAGTGCGTATTACCGGACAGGATGTGGGACGTGGCACTTTCTCCCACAGACATGCTGTCATGCGCGATCAGGAAACCGGAAGAAGTCATGTGCCCCTGAGCCATATTTCTGAATCCCAGCGTAAATTTGTCATTTTTGATTCGATTCTCTCTGAAGAAGCAGTCCTTGCCTTTGAGTTTGGTTATGCCAGTACACGTCCTGATGCATTGGTGATCTGGGAGGCCCAGTTTGGTGATTTCGCCAATGGTGCCCAGGTTGTCATTGACCAGTTTGTGACCAGTTGTGAGTACAAATGGGCAAGATTGTGTGGCCTGACCATGTTGCTTCCTCACGGTTATGAGGGACAGGGACCGGAACATTCCTCGGCAAGACTTGAGCGTTTTCTGCAGCTTTGTGCGGAAGAAAATATCCAGGTTTGTGTACCAACCACCCCCGCGCAGGTATTCCATATGCTGCGTCGCCAGATTATCAGGCCACTGCGTAAACCGCTGGTGGTCATGACCCCGAAGAGCCTGTTGCGTCATCCCGAGGCAGTATCGTCGCTTGAAGAGTTGGCGGACGGCGAGTTCCAGAACGTTATCCCTGAAACTGACGATAATATCGATCCGAAGAAAGTAAAACGCATTGTGCTTTGTAGTGGCAAGGTCTATTACGAAATTCGGGCCAAACGACGTGAACTGAATATAACGGATACCGCGATTATTCGTCTTGAACAGCTTTACCCCTTCCCGGAAGAGAAGCTCCATGAGATTCTGAAGCCTTACAAGAATTATGAGAAAGTGGTCTGGTGCCAGGAAGAACCCCAGAACATGGGAGCATGGTATCCAAGTCAGCACCATATTAAACGAGTTATCCGTCGCACACGTCCTGATTTTCAGCTGGATTATGCTGGCCGTGAGGCATCCGCTTCACCTGCAGCGGGATATATGGCACTGCATCTTGCCCAGCAGGAAAAACTGGTTAGTGATGCCTTGGGACTGGATGAAAGTTAATGTCAGCTTTTCTGGCTGAATATTTGTAAACCTATCAGGAAATATAACCGCATTAATAAAAGGGACATGGCATGACAATTGAAATCAAAGCCCCGACCTTACCCGAGTCTGTACCTGACGGCACCATTGCCACCTGGTACAAAAAGCCGGGTGAAAGTGTAGCCAGGGATGAGCTGCTTCTGGATATCGAAACAGATAAGGTAGTGCTGGAGGTCGTCGCACCTGCAGATGGAGTCCTCAAGGAAGTACTCAAAGGTGAGGGCGATACGATTGTCAGCAATGAAATACTGGCTGTCTTTGAAAAAGGTGAGATTGCCTCGGCAACTGAGGCACCGGAAAGTGCTGAGGCGCCAGCGGAGGAAAGCTCCGCAGAAGCTTCTGTCGATGAAGACAAAAGCGGTGTAGAAGTGTTGATGAGCCCGGCGGCCCGCAAGCTCATTGAAGAAAATGGCCTTGATGCGAACTCTATTCCAAGCACTGGCAAGGATGGCCGTGTGACCAAGGAAGACGTCGTTAATTTTATGAACAGGGCGCCTGAAGAGAAAGTGCCGGAAGTTCCTCGATCTCCATTACCTGAAGCTGCAGCACCCAGTGTCTCAAATGACGGTTCCAGGGTAGAGAAGCGTGTACCCATGTCACGATTGCGTGCCAAGGTCGCCGAGCGCTTATTGCAGGCTACCCAGACAACTGCGATGCTGACCACGTTTAATGAAGTCAACATGCAGGAGGTTATGGCGCTCAGGGATAAATACAAGGATGCATTTGAAAAGCAGCATGATGGTACACGCCTTGGATTCATGTCTTTCTTTGTACGTGCCAGTGTCGAAGCTCTGAAACGTTTCCCTGCTGTCAATGCTTCAATGGATGGTAATGACATTATCTATCACGGCTACCAGGATATCGGCGTTGCAGTATCATCACCTCGAGGATTGGTAGTACCAGTGCTGCGTGATGCCGATACATTAAGCTTTGCAGACATAGAAAAAAATATTCGCAATTATGGTCTCAAGGCCCGTGACGGTAAGCTCGGCATAGAAGAGATGACAGGTGGCACCTTTACCATCTCCAACGGTGGTGTGTTTGGTTCGCTGTTGTCGACTCCGATTCTCAATCCACCTCAAACGGCAATCCTGGGAATGCATAAGATCCAGGAAAGACCAATGGCTATCGACGGTGAAGTTAAAGTCGCACCCATGATGTATCTGGCACTTTCCTACGATCATCGCATGATCGATGGAAAAGAAGCCGTACAGTTCCTGGTGACAATCAAGGAGTTATTGGAAGACCCGGCACGTATATTTCTTGAAGTGTAGGGTTGAATTATTTGACTGCAAACTTGCCCTGGGGCATTTATAAACAGAGACAGGAAGACAGGAAAAAACAATGGCAGATTATGATGTATTGGTTATCGGAGCAGGTCCCGCAGGGTATGTAGCTTCTATCCGTGCTTCACAGCTTGGCTTGAAAACAGCATGCATTGAGAAATGGATTGATGAAGATCAGAAGCCAGTCTATGGTGGCACCTGCCTTAATGTTGGCTGTATTCCCTCCAAGGCACTGCTTGATTCTTCCCACAAATATGCTGAAGCAAGTCATGATTTTGATGTTCATGGTATCAAGGTCAGTAAGGTAGGGATCGATGTACCGGCGATGATTGCCCGAAAGGAAAAAGTGGTAAAACAGCTCACAGGTGGTATTACCGGTTTGTTTCGCGCAAACAAGGTCACCGGAATATCGGGAACCGGTAAACTGTTGAAAGACAAGGTCGTGGAAGTCACTGACAAGGACGGAAAGGTCCAGACACTGACTGCAGATAACATTATTCTTGCCGCCGGTTCTGTGCCCATTGAGATTCCCCCAACACCTCTTGATGGTGATGTCATAGTTGATTCAACGGGTGCACTTGAATTTCAGGCAGTCCCCAAACGTCTGGGTGTCATAGGTGCGGGTGTTATCGGCCTTGAACTGGGTTCGGTTTGGTCCAGGCTGGGTTCCGAAGTGATTGTGCTTGAGGCGGCTGATGATTTTCTGCCCATGGTGGACAAGCAGATTTCGAAGGAAGCACACAAAATCCTGACAAAACAGGGGCTGGATATTCGCCTGGGGGCCAAGGTGACCGGCAGCGAACTCAAGAAAGGAAAAGCGAAAGGCGTCAAGGTAATCTACGAAGACAAGGACGGACAAAAAGAGGAAAGCTTCGACAAGCTTATTGTTTGTGTCGGACGTCGCCCATTTACAGAAAGCCTGTTAGCCGATGACTGCGGCGTTAAACGAAATGATCGTGGCTTTATAGAGGTCGATGACCACTGTGCTACTTCGGTCCCGGGAGTCTATGCTGTTGGTGACATTGTGCGTGGTCCGATGCTGGCTCATAAAGGCTCGGAAGAGGGCGTTATGGTTGCTGAAATTATAGCCGGTGAAAAAGCCTCAATGAATTATGATCTAGTCCCATCCGTAATTTATACGCATCCGGAAATTGCCGCGGTAGGTAAAACTGAGGAGCAGTTAAAGGCAGAGGGTGTGGACTACAATGTTGGTGTTTTTCCTTTTGCAGCGTCAGGTCGTGCCTTGGCTGCGAATGACTCTGATGGCATGGTCAAGATGCTGGCAGATGCGAAAACTGACCGGGTACTGGGATGTCATATTATTGGTCCCTCTGCAGCAGATCTTGCCCAGACCGTTGTTGTTGCCATGGAGTTCAGCACCAGTGCTGAGGATATCGGGTTGACAGTGTTCTCTCATCCAGCCTTGTGTGAGGCTGTCCATGAAGCCGCCCTGGCCGTAAATGGGCATGCCATTCATGTGGCCAATCGCAAGAAACGTTAACAGCAATAAACTTCTTAAACTCACTGACACTTAAAAAAAGAGAGCCAGTAATCTCATGAATTTACACGAATACCAGGCCAAGAATATATTTGCGGAGTATGGCTTACCCGTTTCAAAGGGCTATGCCTGCAACGCTCCGGCAGAAGCGGTGGAAGCCGCTGGAAAAATCGGTGGCAACCGCTGGGTTGTCAAGGCTCAGGTCCATGCAGGAGGCCGCGGTAAAGCCGGAGGTGTCAAGCTGGTCGACAACAAGGCTGACATCGAAGAATTTGCCAAGCAGTGGCTGGGAAAAAGACTGGTGACTTACCAGACCGACAAGGACGGACAGCCGGTTTCAAAAATACTGGTGGAAGAATGCACGGATATTGATCAGGAGCTTTATCTTGGCGCGGTAGTAGACCGGGGTTCACGCCGCATTGTCTTCATGGCTTCGACAGAAGGGGGGGTTGAGATTGAGAAAGTGGCCCATGAAACCCCGGAAAAGATTCTTCGTGCCACCATAGACCCGCTGGTAGGTCCTCAACCCTTTCAGGCCAGGGAAATGGCTTTCAAACTTGGCCTGGCGGGTGATCAGATCAAGCAGTTCACAAAGATTTTTCTTGGCCTGGCCAAGATGTTCGTGGAACGTGATCTCGCTCTGCTGGAAATCAATCCGCTTGTTGTTACTACAGAAGGCAACCTGCATTGCCTGGATGCGAAACTGAATATAGATGGGAATGCCCTTTACCGGCAACCAGCGCTTAAAGAAATGCATGACCCCTCCCAGGATGATGAGCGTGAAGTGCATGCGGCCCAATGGGATCTGAACTATGTGGCATTGGAAGGGAATATTGGCTGCATGGTCAATGGTGCAGGCCTGGCCATGGGAACCATGGATATCGTCAAGTTGCACGGTGGACAGCCAGCAAACTTTCTCGATGTAGGGGGCGGCGCGACAAAAGAGCGTGTCTCAGAAGCTTTCAAGATTATCCTGTCCGATGAAAGCGTCAGGGCCGTTCTTGTGAATATATTTGGCGGAATAGTTCGCTGTGACCTGATTGCCGAAGGCATCGTCGGTGCAGTGGAGGAAGTTGGTGTAGAAGTTCCCGTCGTGGTGCGTCTCGAAGGAAATAATGCCGAGCTGGGTAGCAAGGTCCTGTCCGAGAGTGGTTTGAACATAATTGCTGCAGACAGTCTCACCGATGCAGCAAAGGAAGCAGTCAAGGCAGCAGGAGGTGCAGCATGAGTATTCTTATTAACAGGGACACCCGGGTTATCTGCCAGGGTTTTACTGGTTCACAGGGCACCTATCATTCCGAGCAGGCTATCGAATACGGCACCAATATGGTGGGTGGTGTCACTCCGGGTAAAGGCGGGCAGGTCCACCTTGATTTACCGGTATTCAATACCGTGAGTGAAGCTGTTTCGGAAACCGGTGCGGAAGCTTCGGTAATTTACGTTCCGGCACCGTTCTGCAAGGACTCTGTGCTGGAAGCCGCATTTGCGGGAATCAAACTCATCGTCTGTATCACGGAAGGCATTCCTACACTGGATATGCTGGAAGTAAAGGTGAAATGTGATGAACTGGGTGTGCGACTGATAGGACCGAACTGTCCTGGTATCATTACACCGGGGGAGTCCAAGATTGGCATTATGCCAGGTCATATCCACCTGCCTGGCAAAGTGGGCATTGTCTCAAGGTCCGGGACCCTGACTTATGAAGCAGTCAAGCAGACAACGGATTATGGTTTCGGCCAGTCTACCTGTGTTGGTATTGGTGGAGACCCGATTCCAGGATCAAGCTTCATCGATATACTGGGGCTTCTAGAGGAAGATGAGCAGACTGAAGCTATTGTCATGATCGGGGAAATTGGTGGTACAGCCGAAGAAGAGGCGGCGGCCTTTATCAAGGACAACGTCAGCAAACCGGTTGTGTCCTATATTGCCGGTGTTACTGCGCCCGCTGGAAAACGGATGGGGCATGCCGGCGCCATCATTTCTGGCGGTAAAGGCACGGCTGATGAGAAATTTGAAGCCCTGAATGCAGCAGGTGTCACCACTGTTCGTAGCCTTGCAGAAATCGGTAATGGACTTAAATCTGCAGCTGGCTGGTAGTTGACTCGGCAGTCAGTTCAGATTGCACCAAAATGACTCAGAAACAGCCTGTTTCTTTTAAGGGAAATTCCCTGAAAAAACAGGCTTTTTTGTGTCTGACCGACTGGTCAGTGATTCCGGCAGAAATCCTTTGATTTTTTAGGAATTAAGGTGTTCAATCTCACCGCAGTATTTGATATGCTGGCTCGCCTTAGGGATATTAGGGGTTTCTCAGGGAAGAGTAATTACAAATTCGTTTTGTAATTTAATATCTATAGAGAACACAATGTCAGAAGCATTTGCTTCTGAATGGATTTTTAGGGGATTAACCTTTCGATTAGACTTACAGAACCTTCTTGCGTCCAACAAACCGTCAAGCTGGAATAATAATCACAAGCCGCTGGACACCTGCTGGAAGCCTGACAGGCCTCTGCGAGTTTTTTCAATTTTTTTAAAAACTAAGCTTTTCTAAAACAAGTGGGACTACACATGAACTACCATCGTTTCAAGCAAAGGATTCTTGTTCCTTTATTAATGTTGCCTGTAGTGCTGGGTGTCGGCTCGGCATCTGCACAGAACTCCACCGTTGATACCAGTATTATCGACAGGGCCAATTCCGCTGCAGGCGAAGCCATTGCAGCCGCTGCTGAAGCCCAGGTCAGGATCAATCAGCTTTCTGACGAAGCTGACGAACTGGTTCAGGAATACGGTGAAGCTGCCAAGCGTGTTGAAGGTCTGGAAGTGTATAACGCCAGTTACCGCCGCACGATTGCCCAGCAGGAAGCCACCATTGCCGAGTACGATGCGTCAATTGAAGATGCCGCCGCTCTACAGAGACAGGTTCCACCACTGATGGAACGTATGATGGTTGCGCTTGAGCAGTTTGTTGAGCTTGATCTGCCATTTCTGCTTGATGAGAGACAACAGCGCCTTGACCTGATTCGTGACACGTTTGATGACTCAAGCGTAAACGTAGCAGAAAAGTTTCGCCTTGTTCTTGCTGCTTACCAGCAGGAAATCAACTATGGCAGGGCCATGCAGCATTACACAGACTCACTGGAGATCGGTGGTGTAGATCGTGATGTTGATATCCTGCGTGTTGGCCGTATTGCCCTGATCTATCAGACCAGTGACCAGACTCAGACAGGTGTCTGGGATAAAGAGTCGAACAGCTGGGTAACCCTGGAAGATGCCTACAGGCGTCCAGTTGCCAACGCTATCAGGATGGCTCAGAACCTGGCCAGTACTGAAATTCTTGAATTACCAATTGCCGCGCCGGAGTAAGCACCAATGAAATTTGCAAAGATTATTACTAAAACAGTGACGACATCTATTCTTTGTCTTTCTGCTTCGATTTCATTCGCCCAGCAGCAGGCAGCTAATCTTGATGATCTGCTTGACCTCGTTGAAGAGGCTCGTCTGAATGAGACTGAGGAGCACCGTCAACGTATGCAGCAGTTCCAGCAGAATGTGAACCAGCGTGAGGCGCTGCTCAATGAAATGCTGGAAAGGGAAGCTGCAGAAGAAAGGATTTCCGTAGATCTGGAAAACACCTATAACGAAAATGAAATTATCAAGGCCCAGCGCTTTGAAACCCTGCAGGAACGTCTCGGTGACCTGGATGAGCTGTTCGGTACTATCGCCGGTGTTGTTGGTGATACCCGCAGCCAGTTCGAAGCGTCTCTGGTTTCAGCACAGTTCCCGGGTCGTGAAGAAACACTGACAGAACTTGCTGGCATTATGGCCAGTGAGTCACAGCTGCCTACTATTGAACAGCTTGAGCGCCTCTGGTTCTACCTGCTTCAGGAAATGACCGAATCAGGCAATGTTAGTAAGTTCACTGCCTCTGTTGCTCAGCCTGATGGCACGCAGGGCGAACAGGAAGTTGTTCGTATCGGCTCATATAATATTGTCTCCGGTGGGCAGTACCTTGAGTTCGACGCAAACACCAAGCGTTTGAGCATACTGCCCAGCCAGCCTGGTGATTACACAGAAACAGCGGCAAATATTCAGGCTGCTACAAGTGGTTTCACCATGGTTGGTATCGACCCCACTGGTCCTTTTGGTGGTTCTTACCTGGCAGCCCTGATCAGCTCACCTTCATTCCGTGAAAGATACTGGGAGCAGGGCCGGACTATTGGTCAGATCATCATTTTCGTTGGTCTGTTCGCGACACTGCTGGCAGTTGAAAGGATGATTACTCTGTCTTTCATCAATGCAAAAGTGAAGCGTCAGCTGAAAAACAGCGACCGTCCAACCAAGAACAATCCGCTGGGCCGTGTGCTGTCTGTCTATGAAACCGATAAGAACATGGATATTGAGACTCTGGAGCTGAAACTCGGTGAAGCCATTCTGCTTGAAACGCCAAAACTGGAACGCTTCCAGACGCTTCTCAAGATTATTGCCACAGTTGCGCCTCTGGGCGGTCTGCTGGGTACAGTTACCGGTATGATCACTGTGTTCCAGGCCATTACCCTGTTTGGTACTGGTGACCCCCAGATTATGGCCGGTGGTATTTCCGGTGCTCTGGTAACTACAGTACTGGGTATTGTGGTTGCTATTCCGACTATTCTCTTCCACACAATCGTGAAATCACGGAGTGACAATATCATTCAGATAATGGAAGAGCAGGCGACAGGTATTATTGCCCGTCGCGCGGAAGCCAATGCAGCATCGTAAGCTATAAAGAAAGCAATTAATTAAGCTGGAGATTTAGCTTATGGGTTTTTTAAGTGAAAGTTTCGAGGCCATCGATGTTTTTATGGAACGAGGTGGCCCCGTTCTCAATCTCATCGCGATCTTGCTCTTTGTGAAGTGGAGCCTGATGATTGAGCGCTTCTGGTTTCTGAGCACTGTCCACAAGAAGAATGTTGTTAATGCCCTGTCAGAATGGGAGTCCAGGAAAGACAAAAAATCCTGGACTGCCCATGCTATCCGTACAGAACTGATCTCACGTGTGACACTTGACCTGAGATCAACCTTGCCAATCATTGAGGTGCTGGTTGTTGTCTGTCCTCTGTTTGGTCTTCTGGGTACCGTAACCGGAATGATTGAGGTGTTCTACGTGATGGCTGTTACCGGCGGTGGTGATGCCAAGCAAATGTCTGGAGGTGTCGCCCAGGCAACAATCCCGACAATGGCCGGAATGGTTGGTGCACTGTCAGGTATTTTTGCCAGTAACATTCTTAAAGTGAGAACAAACCGGGAACTGCAACTGCTGGAAGATCACCTTGAGATCCAGCACGCCTAACAGGATATGTTATGAAAGGTATTGCCAGACAGAAAGAAGAAGAACAGGCAGGTGAAATTGACCTGACTCCCATGCTGGATGTGGTGTTTATCCTGCTGATCTTCTTCATTGTAACTTCTGTATTTGTTAAAGAAGCCGGATATGAGGTGAATTATCCGGAGGCGTCCACGGTAGAACCAACATCCGGTGAGCCTATATTAATAGCCATCTCACCTGTCGGTGAAATGTGGATGGACGGGGATATTATTCCTCCCAGAAATATGCGGCTGCGAATTGAGCAACGCTTGGCGGAAACACCTAATGCGACTGTTGTTATTCAGGCCGACCAGGATGCGCCAAATGAGTTTGTGCTTACGATTATGAACGCAGCCAGAGAAGCTGAAGCACCTAATATTCAGATAGCTGCAGAGGATTAAATCATGATCAGATTGTTCAATATTGGATTTGCGATTGTTTTTGCCTCAGCCGTGACATTCGGTCTTTTTTTCCTGATGCAATTCCTGATCTCCATGGACCAGACTGAGCCAGAGAGAACAGAAGCAAGGAAAATTGCCGATATCACGATGCCTGAAATAGAACTGGAAGTTCAGCGACAGGAACCGAAACCTGAGGAGCCTGATGTTCCTGAAGAGATTCCTGATCTGCCGGAACCGGATATTGCTCTTGATGCGCCTACCGGTGAAGGTCTGAATATTTCCCGTGTTGAGGTAGATATGGGTGGGCTGGAAAATTCGGCCTCCATTTCCGCCAGTGATTCAGAGATGCTGCCTATTGTAACCATTGAACCGCAGTATCCACAGCGAGCGGCTTCAAGGGGAATTGAAGGATGGTGTCTGGTTTCATTCACCGTGACTGCCCAGGGAACTGTCGATCCGGACTCCATCCAAATTGTGGATGCTGATCCAGAACGTATTTTTGATTCTTCATCACGTCGTGCTGTTTCCCGTTTCAAATTCAACGCTGCTGTTGAAGACGGTCAGCCAGTTGCCGTACCGGGTGTAAGATACCTTTTCCGCTATAACCTGGCAGACTAATCAAGAGAGAGTATTTATGAAATATATAAATTTTCCTAAATGTCTGCTTGGCTTCGGCAAGACAATGCTGATAGTTGTGACCATGACCAGCAGTGTTGGTCTGTTCAATCAGCAGGCAATTGCTGCAGATGAAGATGAGGATGGTAGGCGTGCGCCACCTGAAGCGCGCTCTTCACAGACACTTGGTCGACGCGTATTTACCCGTATCAATGAAGTCATGGAACTGCGTGATATGGAACAGTATGATGAGGCGCTGGAAATACTGGGTGAGATTAAAGAGGATTTTGACAGGGATCGCCTGAATGACAGGGAAAAATTTGTCATGTGGCAGTTCTATGCCAATATCTACCAGGTTCAGGAACAGTATGATGAGGCAATTAATGCCTATCAGCAGATTATGGAGCTTCCAAACCTGACTCAGGAGCAGCTTGAGCAGACTTTGTTCTATCTTGGATCCCTGTACTATATTCAGGAACAGTTCCGTGAAGCGATTGCGGAATTTTCCGAATATAACGAAATAGCACTGGAACCTAATGATGATGTCTATTTCCGTATAGGGACGGCTCACTACCAGCTTGAAGAATACAATGAGTCCATTCCGTACATACTGCAGAATATGGAGATCCTGCGTAACAAGGGTGAAGTTATTCCAAAGAATACCTTTGACCTGCTCAGGGCGTTGTACTTCAACGTTGAAGACTATGAAAAAGCACATGATGTACTTCGTGAGTCTATCGTTCTGTTCAATGAAGCTGATGACTGGGTACTTTTACCTGCCGTTCTCGGGCAGATTGAGCGGTTTCAGGAACAGGCACAGTCATACTACGTAAACTATGCCCTGGGTAACCTGGATTCAGATTCACAACTGATCAACTTTGCTGCCCAGTTATACAATAATGATTATCCTTATGGCTGTGCCAGGGTAATGCAGGAAGGTATGGATGCCGGAATCATTGAAGAAGATGAAGGAAATCTTTCTTTTCTGTCAACCTGTTACCAGATTGCCAGAGAAGATGCGAAAGCTGCTATTCCCCTGGAAAGAGCTGCGGCCATGTCAGAAGATGGTGAAAACTATGCCAGGCTCGGACGTATCTATTCCACCATGTCTGAATTTGGCAAGTGTGTAGAAGCTTTCAACAATGCTTTTGAAAAAGGCGGGCTGGAACGTCCTGACCAGGCAAATCTCTCTGTTGCACGCTGCTACATGGAATTGAATCGATATGACGAAGGTATCGAGGCAGCCCGTGCTGCGGCTCGGGATGAGCGTAGTGAAGATACAGCTCAGACCTGGGTTACTGTCCTGACTCGAGAGAAGGAGCGTTATGAAACACTCCAGCGTCAACGTCGGGATCTGGCTGAATATTTCAGGTAACACCGATCATATTAATAATAATAACGATAAAGCAGTAAGTAGTAGAAGCGCATCTCCGGATGCGTTTTTTTTTACTTGAAAAACGTAATTTGGGCCCCATCTTAATGGCGTTATTCAATTTCAAAGGGGAGCCAGAATTTATGGGCGCACAAGCAAAAAAAGAGACTCTGGGGTTCCAGACAGAAGCCAAGCAACTGCTTCACCTGATGATCCATTCCTTGTACAGCAACAAGGAGATATTTTTACGAGAACTTATTTCGAATGCATCTGATGCAGCTGATAAGCTGCGATTTTCCTCGCTGGACAAACCTGAGTTACTGGAAGATGACCCGGATTTGAAAATCACGATTGATTTTGACCCGGAGAATCACACCATCACTATTGCTGACAATGGTATCGGGATGAATCGGGATGATGTTGTCGAGCATCTTGGGACTATTGCGAAATCAGGAACGGCCCAGTTTCTGGAATCTCTAACAGGTGATGAAAAGAAAGACTCACAGCTTATTGGTCAATTTGGTGTCGGCTTTTATTCCGCATTTATTGTAGCTGACAAAGTTGAGGTTTTTTCACGCAAAGCGGGAGAACCCCCTGAAAATGGTGTCAGATGGCAGTCCGGCGGAGAATCGGATTTCGTAGTAGAGCCTGTAGAAAAAACGCAACGTGGCACCACTATCATTCTGCATCTTAAAAAAGAGGAGTATTCCTTTGCAGAAAGTTATCGTCTGAGAAGTATTGCCAGGAAATATGCAGATCATATTTCAATTCCTGTCATGATGCTAAAGGATGAGCTGCCAGCTAGTGCAGATGAAGAGGGCAAGGATAAAAAAGAATCAGCACCTGAATATGAAGCGGTCAATTCAGCCAAGGCTCTCTGGACGCGCCCAAGGAACGAGCTGAATGACGATGAATACAAGGAATTCTACAAACATATCAGTCATGACTTTGAAGATCCCATAGACTGGAGTCATAACAAGGTCGAGGGTAAGCTGGAATATACCAGTCTTCTTTATCTTCCCGGTAAAGCACCATTTGACCTGTGGAACCGTGATGCGGCACGTGGACTGAAACTGTATGTGCAACGTGTCTTTATCATGGATGATGCAGAACAGTTCCTTCCACTCTATTTGAGATTCGTCAAAGGTGTTATCGATTCAAACGATATTTCATTAAATGTCAGTCGTGAAATCCTGCAGCAGGATCCTGCAGTAGATTCCATGAAGAGTGCACTCACGAAACGTGTGCTTGACATGCTTGGCAAGCTGAAAAAGAAAAATGCCGAAACCTATCAGAAATTCTGGGATGAGTTTGGCCAGGTTCTCAAGGAAGGACCTGCTGAAGATTATGCTAACAGGGAAAAAATTGCCAAGTTGCTGCTATTTTCAACTACCCATACTAATGAAGCCACTCAGAATCAGTCTCTGGAAGACTATGTTTCTCGCATGCAGGATGGTCAGGAAAAAATCTTTTATATTGCAGCCGACTCCCACAACACGGCTAGAAACAGCCCACATCTTGAAGTATTCAGGAAGAAAGGCATTGAAGTGTTGTTATTATCAGACAGGGTCGATGAATGGTTTATCAGCCATCTGACTGAATTCGATGGTAAGCAGTTCCAGGACGTTACTCGTGGTGAGCTTGATCTCGGTAAACTGGATACTGAAGAAGACAAGAAGCAGCAGGAAGAAGCTGACAAAAATGCTGAACCCCTGCTCAATCGTTTGAAAGAGTCTCTGGGTGATCGCGTTTCAGAAGTCAGAACAACGAACAGGCTTACTGAGTCACCAGCATGTCTTTCCATTTCGGAGCATGATATGGGGGCACAGATGCGCAAGATTATGGAAGCCGCTGGTCAGGCTATGCCGGAGTTCAAGCCAATTTTTGAAATTAACCCGGAGCACCCACTTGTCTCCAAATTGGACAAGGAGTCAGACGAAGACCGCTTCAACGACCTGGCATCAATTCTTTTTGACCAGGCAAGCCTGGCAGAAGGAGGTCAGCTTGACGATCCGGCCAGTTACATTCACCGCCTTAACAGACTTCTCCTGGATTTAAGCCAGTAGCGGAAAAGGCTTCTTTCAACTTGTCATGAATAGGGCTTACAATCGTAAGCCCTTTTTTTTGACTATGTTTTTACAAGGTGAAGCAATGAAAATCCTACTGAAACCATTTGTCTGGTTGCTCCTGTCCTGTGTCTCTGTTTGCGTACTGGCACAAGGATATACAGTTCCTGAAAATACGCCTGCGCATATCAGGAATGCCGTTGAATCTACATCAAGATCTGAAAATCAGGTTTTCCGGGATGCTGGTAGAAAGCCCGCTGAGATTCTGACTCTTGCGGACCTGAATGAGGGCGACCATGTGGCTGAAATATCTACCTTCGGCCAGTACTATACAGAAATTCTCGTCAACGCCATTGGACCTGCCGGAAAAGTGGAAATGTATGATCTACCTTTATTGGCATCTTTTCAGGACGGTAATTCCGGTAAAGCAGGCCAGGCATTTGCTGATGCCCATGACAATGCTGAGTGCACCATTGTTGATTATAACGACATCGATTTCCCGTCAAACCTGGATGCTGTCTACAATGTGCTTTCCTATCATGATTTTCAGAGTTTCGGGGTGGATACTGATGCTTTTAATGATAGCGTGTTTGCAGCTCTTCGCCCTGGGGGGAAATACTTGCTTATTGATCATCTGGCAGAAGAGGGGACGGAATGGCGTGATTCAGGCAATATCCACCTATCGGTAAGGATGTGATCATTGATGAAGTGACTTCTGCCGGCTTTGTGCTGGATTCGGACAGTAACTTGCTGGACAACCCGAATGATTATCGCAGTGTGGCTGTATTCAGTGTCCGTGGCCAGACTGCCAGGGCGGTTCTGGTTTTCAGTAAACCAGATCGTTAATCTTAAACAATAGAGCAAAAAATACCGGGTAATTCCCGGTATTTTTTATCAATGACTGGTCATTAGATTGCAGCCAGCGTGTCATTGAGTAGCTGGCTGGGGCACATGGCACTGGCACATTTAGCTGGGTCGGGTTTGTAATACCCGCCCAATTCAACGGCTTGTCCCTGTATCCTGTTCAGTTCATCCACGATAGTTTTCTCATTGGCCGTCATGGACTCAGCAATACTGCTAAAGACAGTTCTCAATTCACTGTTGTCGTTCTGGGCAGCCAGGGCCTGGGCCCAGTACAGGGCAAGGTAGAAATGGCTGCCACGATTATCCAGCTCACCCACTTTTCTTGAAGGACTTTTGTTTTCTATCAATAATTTACCAGTGGCCTCATCCAGTGCCTTGGCGAGTACAGTGGCCTTGTCATTGTGGGTAGACTCTCCAAGGTGTTCCAGTGATGCTGCCAGTGCCAGGAACTCTCCCAGGGAATCCCAGCGCAGGTGATTTTCTGCCTGGAATTGCTGCACATGTTTTGGCGCAGATCCACCGGCACCAGTTTCAAACATACTGCCACCATTCATCAGGGGAACAATTGAAAGCATTTTAGCGCTGGTACCCAACTCGAGGATGGGGAAAAGGTCTGTCAGATAGTCCCTGAGTACATTACCTGTGACCGAGATAGTGTCCTTACCTTCCTTCATGCGCTCCAGCGAGAAACGGGTTGCTTCCACAGGTGACATGATGCGTATCTCAAGGCCATCAGTATCATGGTCCTTAAGATAGGTTGTTACTTTTTTGATCAATTGGGAATCATGGGCGCGGTCAGGGTTCAGCCAGAAGATCGTCGGATTGCCTGTAGCCCGTGCACGGTTAACAGCCAGTTTGACCCAGTCCTGGACAGGAGCGTCCTTCACCTGACACATACGCCAGATATCCCCTGCATCAACATCATGGGATAGCATGGCTTCGCCTTTACTGTTGAGGACCTGCACACGTCCCCTGCCACTTATTTCAAAGGTTTTATCGTGTGAACCATACTCTTCAGCTTTTTGCGCCATCAGACCGACATTAGGTACTGAGCCCATAGTCCTGGGGTCAAACGCGCCATGTTTTTTACAAAAGTCGATAGTTTCCTGGTAAACATCTGCATAGCAGCGATCTGGAATGATGGCGAGCGTGTCGCGGAGTTCCCCGTCAGGACCCCACATTTTGCCGGAGGAGCGAATGGCTGCCGGCATGGAGGCATCGATAATCACATCACTAGGTACATGAAGGTTGGTGATTCCCCGGTCTGAATTGACCATGGCCAGGGGAGGGCGACTCTCATAACATGACTGGATGTCCTGTTCGATTTCGGCTTTCTTTTCAGCTGGCAGATTATCGAGTAGTGACAGGACGGAACCAAAGCCATTATTGGGGTTGGCACCCAGTTCAGCGAAGGTATCAGCATGTTTTTCGAAGACATCACTGAAAAAGACGGAGACAGCGTGCCCGAAAAGAATCGGGTCCGAGACTTTCATCATGGTGGCTTTCAGGTGGAGTGATAACAACACTCCGCTGTCCTTGGCATCCTGAATAGCAGTTTCAAGAAACTCACGAAGTGCTTTGCTACGCATTACACAAGCATCAATAACCTCGCCTGCGAGCAGGGGGGCTTCATCGCGCAGAACAGTTTCCTGGCCATCATCATCCGTAAAAACGATTTTGTATGTATCTTCATGTTGCAGTGTAGTTGACTGCTCACTGCCAAAGAAATCCCCGTCTTCCATATGGGCGACACGTGTTTTTGAATCCGAACTCCACTCTCCCATGGAATGCGGATTCTGTCGGGCGAATTGCTTGACGGCTCCAGGAGCACGCCTGTCGGAATTTCCTTCACGCAACACCGGGTTTACAGCACTTCCCTTGACCCTGTCATAACGTTCCTTGATATCTTTTTCCTCATCATTGGCAGGGTTTTCCGGATAATCGGGTAATGGATATCCTTTCTCCTGCAGTTCCCTGATGGTGGCATTCATCTGGGGAAGAGACGCACTTATATTGGGTAGCTTGATGATATTGGCTTCCGGTTTAAGGGCAAGATTCCCCAGGTAGGCGAGGTCGTCGGACTGGCGCTGCTCTTCAGGCAGATAGTCGGGGAAAACCGCTATGATACGGCCGGCCAGTGAGATGTCCCTGGTCTCGATGTTTATGTCAGCAGTTCCGGTATAGGCCTTGACTATGGGGAGTAATGAATAGGTGGCCAGCGCTGGAGCTTCGTCGGTCAGGGTATAAATAATAGTTGGATTGTCAGACATGCGGTACCTGGGAAATATTGTTGACTACTGATTTATTTTATTTTGAGCCTGTCCTGCAATCGGGGAAGCACAGGCATTATGCGCGGCGGATTATAGCAACATGCTTGCTCGCTTACATCTGTTCAAGTGTATTAATACCCAGTAAATCAAGGCCCTGGCTTATGGTGGATGCAGTCAGGTGACAGAAACCGAGCCTGGAATTCCTGATCTCAGGCTCTGCCTTGAGAACAGGACAGACTTCATAGAAATGCATGTAGATACCAGCCAGTTCATAAAGGTATAGGCATAGCTGGTTTGGAAAGCAGTCCTGGGCCACCTGCTCAATGACTTCGGAAAACTGCAGAAGCTTCAGGGCCAGTACCTTTTCCGCCTTCTCGTGTATTTGAATATGATAGGTCTGGCCTGATTGGGCTTCCTGTTTTCGGAAAATACTGCGAATCCTGGCATAGGCATAAAGCAAGTACGGTGCGGTATTGCCATCAAAGGAAAGCATCGTATCCCAGTCAAAG
>Ga0181558_10001655_pt1 | contig 21302 bp, 13 predicted proteins | sample 011ome_22_FD_133754 | JGI IMG/M metagenome (GOLD analysis project Ga0181558, IMG submission 133754) | Coastal salt marsh microbial communities from the Groves Creek Marsh, Skidaway Island, Georgia - 011507BT metaG (megahit assembly) | ecosystem: Environmental > Aquatic > Marine > Intertidal...
GTGCGCACACGTTTTGACGCGATCAAAAGCGGTACAAAAGACAGGAACCACAGCGGAAATGCAAGTCATGAATCTTGCGGACGAGTTTAGGCAACGTCAGGAGCGAGAGCGACGCCCGCGCACTATGGAGGAAGCGGTCGCTTTGATGAACGAAATGGTAGGTGCGCGTTCATGATGCGTAGATTGGTCGTCGTGCGTGGCGTGCAGAGTTGTAAGGTCACGCCTTGCGCGTGTCGTGGGCAGAGGCGTGCTTTTTGAAATTTTACCTCGTTTGTTTTCGAGTGCGACTGTGTGCCACAGGACGAGGACAGTCATCGTCTCGCTGGAAGTCAGTAAAACTAAAACGTATTTGTAATTACAAAAATCGTACGCCGAGCGTCGTCGGTATCAATCTATTTCGAGCGGACGTATTTCTTCGATCATTCCAGTTTGCTCAGCTCCAAGAGTACTTCCGCGTACGCTTGGAGGTCCTCAAGCGACATTGCCGCCCAAAACTCGCCAACATCTTCACATCCACATCGAGCGCACGCCTCGCTAGTCGCTTTGCCGATGGCTTTTAAGTGAGCCTCTCGGTTGTCTGACGACAGCGTCTTGAGATCTGGAAACTTGTATTCATCGAGAAATACAAGATTCGCTCGAGAACCCGGCGATGCGTCACTCATCGGCGAGTCGCTCGTCGGCGTGACGTCGGCGTCTAGGTTCGTCGTCTGTGGAGTTTGAGCCACGACGGTTGGCGTCTCGATCGCAGTATCCTGAAATGTTAGGCGTCGCGTGGGCGTTCCCTCGTCGCGTCGCTCGACGGGACTCTCGCCCGTGTCGCCGCACGTGGTCTTCGTGGAATCCCGGCTCATGTTCACGCGTGCGTGTGCGTCGGCGTATTGCGTCGCGAAGACGCGTCGAGCGTGCGTACACGCAGTGTCTTGATTTTGGTGGTACCGGTATGTGTGGCTTTTACAATTCTGAATGTTTCATTAAATCGCGCAAGAAGCGTCGCTTTAAACTCAACCAAAGTCTCTACCGGTCCGTCGGAAGCGAAATACGGCGCGTTCGCAGCAATCGCACAGCGCGTCGAGAATCTCCCTATCACCCGTCCACGCGAACCATCCATCGATCATACAAAAATTTCACGCGACCGAGATGTCCGCGACGCAGCGCTTCTGCAATAGCCGATTTATGGAATCGTTTCCGATTCTCCGGACACGGCACACTGCAGAAAATATAACTTGTGTGTTTCATTCACGACGCTTTTCTAGCCGTGCACGCGCGACTCGGGCTGCCGAGCGGCGATTTACTCGCGCGCGCTCGCGAATCGCCATCGCGCGAATCGGTGTCGCATCGGCGTCGCTTGCGATCGCGATGCTCAAGCATCTCCTTCGCGCTCGACGCTGGCGACACGTCGTTGCCGCATATTTGTAGATCCACCAAAACTTGTACAATCGCCGCTTCGCGTACTACGGACGCGCAAGACGCCGTCGCTCGCGCCGCGAACGCGCGCTCGCGCGCCGCGTCGCGAATCGTCGCCTTCTTTAAATACGCCTTCGCGGCGTCGTCATCACCGAACGCAAGCGCCTGGTAAGCGAGCGACTTCGCATCTTCGGCATCAAGTGTTCGTTCGAGCCACGCCCGTCGCGCGTCCGGACTCTCCTCGTCCATCGAGCGTTCGTCCACGACCAATCGCACCGCGCCGCGTCGCCGCCCCAACGCGTCCAGCGCGCGCCGCTCCACCGCGTCGCGCAGCGCACCGATTGGGTCTTGCAGGACAAGCGCGTCACCTTCCGTGCACGCTGTTATGACGTCCATCACCGCCTCATCCGTACACGCGTCATATAATTCGTGCACCCGCACGATGGCCGCTTCTTCAGCGACGCCGGCGTCGTCCGATGCCGATGCCGATGATGACGCCGTTCGCGCGATCGCCGTGGGCGAAGAGCACGCGTCGAGCGCGAGCGTGACCCGTGCCTCGCGCGTGTCGTCCATGCGCGAGGCGGCGACGCGCGAGGCACCGTCAGGACGCGCGCCGGCGATGTGATGCGACGCGATGCGTCGCGATGCGTGGCGTCCGGGTGACCGACCGACCGACCGACGTTGGCGAGGGACGTCGAGCACGATCGTTCCTACTACGACTGTAGAAGAGCAAATGTTCATATTTCAAGCCTCTCATTTGTATTCGTAAATCAAGGACGAGGTCATGCCCGAGGTCGTCATCTCTTGGTACTATGTTGGCCTTGACTATGTGACATGCCACATGTCCGAAACGTGTACTAAATACCTCTCTGTGATTTCCCTCGCCGTGGATGATCCACCGCGCGCGCGAGGAAAACGCGTCGAACGCAGTGCTCGGCGCGGTGTCGCGCGTGACCTTTTGCGTGGCGCACTAGACGACGACGAGGACGAGGACGACGACGGGCGCGACGGGCGCGATGAGCGGTCAGACGAATGGGCACACGCACGCTGCGTCGTCGGTGATCGTCATCAAAGTCGGTACGAGTTCGCTGTTAAAAGCCGCCGATGGGTGCTTGCACTTGTCCCAACTGTGCGCGTTGTGCGAAACCGTGTCGCAGCTCTCGCGCGCGGGACATCGCGTGGTTTTAGTGTCTTCGGGCGCGGTTGGGGCGGGAATGATTAAGATGGGCATCACTCCGGGGCCAGTGAAGCCTACGTTGGCGAAGAAACAAGCGCTGGCGGCGATTGGGCAGCCGCATTTGATGCGCTACTACGAGGACATCTTTAACACTTTGGGCGTAAAGTGCGCGCAAGTGTTGTTGACGTTGGAAAACTTGAGTAATCGCACGCAATACGGCAAGGCGAAGAATACGTTTGACGAATTATTTGAAATGGGTGTAGTGCCGGTCGTGAATGAGAATGATACCGTAGCGGTTGAGGAGTTAAAGTTTGGCGATAACGACACGCTGAGCGCAAAGGTAGCGGCACTCGTCGAAGCGAAATATCTATTTCTTTTAACCGACGTCGATGGATTGTACACGGCCAATCCCGCGAGTGATCCAAACGCGAAGAAGATCGATGTTGTCGAAGATATTAACGCTTTAGACGTGGATGTCAATTCGGGGGCGGGAAGTAACGTCGGTACCGGCGGCATGGTGACAAAGCTCACCGCGGCGCGCATCGCGTGCGCCGCTGGATGTCAAACAATCATCTGCCTCGCCTCGCAACAAGAGACGGCGATTGTAGACGCCATAGCTGGAAAGCAGGTTGGAACCAAGTTTTTAGCCGCAAAGCGTAGTGCACGAGGGAAAAAGCGCTGGCTTCTTAGTGTCCCCGTCAAGGGCAACGTGTGGGTGGATGAACACGGCGCCAAAGCCGTGCTCAGCGGCATGGCTTTGATGGTTGTGAACTGCACCAAGGTCCAGGGTAACTTTGGAGTACAAGAAGGGTTAGTTATTTTAGACGAAAACGGTGCCGAACTCGCGCGTGGTTTAGCCAACTACACATCTAGCGCCATCGGCGACGTCTTACAACATGGTGACCTTCAAAACGAATTTGAAGACGACGAGCCATTCGTGCACTCAAACAACGTCATCGTCACCAACGTAGAAACCTTGGCGAAGAGTTTCGTGTTGCATCAAATCACCACGTACGGGTCGGTGGGCGATTTGGACAGCGATAACGACAGCGACGCTGGTGGCGCCGCGTAATATTGTAATTTTATATTCTTTCCGGCTTCCAACTCGAGAGCGCGCCTCACACGCCGCCGCGTCGCACGGCGCCATGTCTGCAACGTGCACGACGTCTTATCGTCAGCGAGACGTGACGACTACCCGAGCGCTCTCATGCGCGCGAGCGTCGTCGACGACGACGTCGATGCGCCATCGCCAGCATCTCAACGTTGTCGCGTGTCGACACTGTCGACACCGCGCGCCAGTCTCGGTGCGTCAGCAACCGTCTCGACGCGCGGGCGTGTGCGCGGGGGCGAAGGATGGGGATGACGAGGGTAATCGTGCGTCATCGTCGTCGTCTGGGGCGAATGATCGCGACGAGTCGTCAAAGGATGAAGAAGACACGGTGACGATGAAAGTCGCCATGGGTTTGCTCGACTTTTACAAGAGGGAGATTTCACCCTTGTTACCGAAGAGTTGTCGCTTCGTGCCGACGTGTTCGGAATACGCGCGACAGGCGTATAAAAAGTATGGTACAAGTAAAGGATTTGTACTCACCGCTTGGCGATTGATGCGATGTAATCCGCTCGGGGATAAAGGGTACGATCCTCCGATGTGGCCACCACCGTATTTGGGATCCGATCCGGCGTCGCTCGACTAGCTATTAGCTTTTAGCTTTTGTAGTTATAATACATATGTTTTTCTAGAGCTAGGTGTCTAAACAGGCTGGAATTGAGTTCTTGTCGGTGTCTAGGCGCGCGCTCAAGAGCACGCCGTACATGGCTTCAGACATTGTGCGCGCGCTAGAATCCGTAGACCACAAACTCAGAAATTCTCTCTTGAACGTCTTCGGAGCTTTTGGCGCGCTCGCTAATATCTGAAGTATCTTTTTCGCAGTCGATGCGTCGGTACAAGAGGCATATTCTCGCAGCAGCTGTATCACTAATGGCGCGTTGAGGTCTTGCACTGTCGCGGTGAACGCAGAATCCAACGCATCCAGGCATGACTTCGTGCGTGATTTTTCAGCGGCAAACTTCATCAAAGCATCAGAAAGTCGAGGAAACATCCGTGATAACATCAATCCTTGCGCTAATTTGTGCGCAATTGCACGCGCTTCGTTGCTGTTGATTATTGAGTTGTTGGCCCCACTGCTTCCGTCGACAGACGTCAAGATCACTGGCAACAACGCGCAAACAATAAGTAAAATGACATCCACGTCGCGCCAAACTTCACCCTTGACATGTGGCGCAAGTATAGCGAGGACGCGAATCGAACGCACACAAGTCGGTGGCTTCAGCAAACCTTTGATGACCAAAGGCACGACTTGACTGAAAGTAATTTCTGCGCTAGGCATTGGCCCTGGGGTAATCGACAGCAACTCCTCGTAACTTTCAACGATGGGCAAATCCGGATATTGAGCGCCTCGAGGTAGAGGAGCGCATGATTTGATGACTTCGAGCGCCATCGTTGGTCCATCCAAAGAACATTTGTAGAGGAACATAAAACATAAATCAATCGCACATGAGTACACGTTTTCTTCAAAAGCACGCAAACAGCCCACGCCACACCAGAAAGCTTGCGTGTACATCAAAACATCTTGACCATTCATTTCGCAAATGGACAATGTTATCACTTTCAGTAAAGCTTGAGTAAGTTCTTCAGCTGCTTGTCTTTTGGATTCATTTTGCTCCGATAACATGGCGCATGCGCAGGTTGCCGACAGTAAAGCATCAAACGCTTCATCCTCGAGTGGATGATTTAACGCCATGAGTGTCATCGCCGAAGCACGCGATAACATAAGAGATGGAGAACGCAACAGCCATCTTTGCGCCTCACTCGCCCATCGTGACGATAAGTTTTCATCTAAATCAATCGCTCGTGGTAGAACATTTACGAGCTGCCGAACTTTACTCGCCATCCACGGCTGCGTGCCATCATTTTGAAAAAGCCGCGTTAGGCGACTTGCTGAACTTTTAGCCCGACTCTCGTCACTGGACTTGGAAGCCAAATTACACAAAAGATGGCCGCAGTATTGTCTTACGATGGGCTCGTTTGTCACAATGAGAGTCACAACGACGGCATGCGCCAGCACAGGCAAGTGAAACCTGAAGCCTTCACTGTGATCTGTCGCAAGCTCAGAGAGTAAAATTATGCCAACATCTGCGAGCGAGATTTTAGATGAAGCAACATCTGATCCTTTCGACTCGTTTTCGTCAAGCTCCAGTGCACGAAATGAGATAGTATATACTAATTGGTCAATAGCTTGCTGCGATGAAGACTGTGACAGCATTCGACACGCTACTTTTGCCGTCTGAAAAGCTGAAGTAGATCCACTCGTCGTCGCAATTTCGAATGCCCTGTCTTGAAGAAACCGAAGCGCTGGGGCAATGTTACGTGGTTGAGCACCGATCGCACTCCATAATCGATCCGCCTGTAACCGCCTATCATCTTTTGATACCATAGCCACCTGATACAGACCATTTAAAATTTGTTCAGCTTTACCGGTAGCGACCAGATGAGGCAAATGCAGAACAGATACCCAAGGAACGAGCGCGGCGAGTGCGTGACTGTGTGTCTTTAACACGCTCACGGCGTCTTCGAGTTGCCTTTTCCAGACCTCAAGTAAGATTCCTTCGATTTGCTGAGTTTCTGTCTTCATGATTTGCTCACAAACAGCGATCAGTTGCGATTCGTTCGTTACCGTTTCATTCGTGGCATCCTTCACTCGCGCGTGATCCTGAATGACGCGTAGCAGAGCGTTTGCCGCACTTCTTATGTCCGCATCTTCGTGCAATATCTTGTATAGAACAAGCGCAATCAATCTTTCACAACCAATGAACTGCATGGCTTCTGTATGTAGAGTAGCAATAACCGTGAGATGCATACGGGCTACGTGCATAGATGGAGAATAGCAAAAATCCAACGATGACGAAAATAATTCTTTAGAATTCGCCTTCAACACGCGCGTGAGCACGCGCAGTGATAACTCACGATTCGCATCGGTTGTGTACTCCGAAAGCTTATTCACCCAAGCAAAAACCTTTTTGGATGCACCAAGAATGAATTGCTCACTGAGACTTAACGATGCCAATGCCTCCCTCGCAGCCCAACATACGTCGTTTGCTGACGGGATGGCTTCCTTATTTTGAATGAGCTGGCGCATTCGTTCACGTGAAGTCGGATCACTTTGATTTTGTGAGGACACGCTTAATGATGAAACCTCCTGCCATGCTAAAAAGCTATCCCACAATTCTCCCTGAGTAACGCCAGGAAGACGTTGCACTTGTTTGGCATCTATCAACACAGTAGCGATGATATTTGACGCCGAGAATTTGAGCTGACTGATTTCATCTTCAGAGCATTCATTTTGGGCGGTTGCCTTCAGATACGAGCAAACCATGAGGACGAAGTCAACGATAGCATCAAAAGTTGTGGAGTCTATGTTTTTCGTGAAAACGCCATTCACACCGTAATTTTGATACACGTATCCAAATCTGAGCATCATGCTCACATCATCGCGGAATTTACGCTTGACAAGAGTAGATGCCATCAAGGAGCCTTGGAGAGGAACCAGTGCATTCAAGATCACTGACTTTGACTTATCAGGTACGATCAGAAACAATCGCATAACGGCTTCGGCTTCGGATTCAGAACGACCAAGTCTCGGAATGACCATTTTGAGTAAATCGGCGAGCGAACCTCTTTGCCCGATTGTGACCACTTGACGCTTGCCTTCATTCACCGAGACGTCCGCTATGTCCGCAGCGCAGACAAACAGCATGTAGTTTTGCCAAAGGTTGAATTTGTACTCAGAGGGTTCAACGGGTGTCATTGGAATTTTCCCGTCTCCTTCTGCAACCATCATGGCTTGAATTCTCTGATACGCTTGAGCGTGAGCTGTCGTACACACCATGGGACAGCTACGAGCCATATCTGCGCTAAACTTTCTAATAAAAGACGGTACGTCGTCAATCAGAGTGAGATACTCCTCCAAAACAGAATATACTGACGTCGAGCCGGGAGTGACGTTTGATTGTAACACTGAGATAGTCTCGAGAGCCTTCATAGCAGAGATTCTCACAGACGAGTCAGCGTCACAAATGAGCAAGAGCGCCGCAGACTCTGCCCGCTCAAAGTTACTCTTGACGTCTTGAATTTGATCTCCATCGATTAGTTTGACCCAAAGTTGACACATAGATGTAAGTGTGTTCATCGCCGATAACCTAGCTGATGGCTCCAAAGTTCTGAAGTTGAGAATCGTAGACGCGAGCTCTTGTAAACAAGAATCCCGCAAGTCCGCTCGAACTCCAAACATATACAAGAGACTTTCCTCTGCAGCGAGACGCGAGATAATTGATTCATCCACCGTCGCATGACACATCAATTGGGTCACAAATTTCTCTGGCAAACCCTCGGCGCTCACGAGTCGGGTACATCTAAGTAGCGCGGCTTTTGCGAAACTCGGGAGAGTGCGCTCAAGAGCTGTATTGAAGAGCTTTGGCAAAGTCTCATCAACCAACCTGTTGAAACGTTCGCTCGCTTCTGATGTGGACAAAGCTAAATGATGAATAATGTCTTCGCACGCAGTCATACCTGCGAGGTTCATCAAAAGCACTCTACTTGTGAGCAGCTCGTTTAATAAGTCAACGCCTCTTCCGTTGTCAACGGCGTGCAGCGCAACTGCAGCCTGTGCGAGTTTCATGGCACCGATATCATCAATTATAGATGCGCCTCGCTCTATGGAATTTATGCAACTCTTTAAGCCATTTTCCAAGACTTGACTCAGCTTTACCAAGTCTATAGATGGAGAAACGCCAAGAAAGGTATTCCTAATGGTCGCAATCAAACTCGACATTTTCATCTTGTTCTCCATCCCACTTAATATTCTCGCCTCGACCACGGGCCACACCTTTGCTAACGAAGCTCCACCATCTGCAACTAACACCATGGTGCTAAGAATCATTCGAAGAGGCAAGCCAGCGTTGGCTTGCTTTTTCTCATTTTCGCTCATCCATTTTATGACATCAGAGAGCACTGTGTTCAGAATGTTGACGTCAACACTTGCAACATTCAATCGGTTGTTTGCGAGATATTGATAAAGAATAGCCTCCAACGTGCACGACAAACACTGTCTGAAGTCGCTCTTTCTAAACGTTGGCGTCCAACTCATCGGGTTCAGTGCTAACAACAATTGCCTAGTGAAGTCTACAGCGCCGTCTCCGTTTGGCGCTACGACGCTCAACGCAAATAGTAACCAATACGCTTCTCCTCTCGCGGATTGTCCTAATCGTGACTTCAAACCAGAAACAAACGTTTCAATCAAAATCCTCGGAGCGTGATTAAATAACCCGGCCGTCGCACGAACGAGTGTCTCCCACCGAGATGCGACATCCACCGGCGCCACCAGCGCTTCGGCAACTTTCGCGCCCCACCACTCCCGTTCGGGCGCCGGTTCCATACGCGCCAGTGATGCGATGTCATCTACCAGTACCTGGCATACGTCTCTGAACCCCATGTCTTCGGCTGCTGCATCTTTGCGTTCGCTCTCATCTATCGGTTCCTCGTCGAGTCGAACTGTAATCTTCACAATTGTCAACCACCACAGACGCAAGTGTGACGCACTCTGTAGCGATGCGCGCAGCGTCAGCAGTCGCGCAAGCATGGCTTTGAGATGTTCGCGTGTAATGTTATCGATGGCGTCGATGTCATGTGCATCGCGTGTAATCACCCGCGGCGTCCAACCACATCTTTCGCGCTGCTGCTGCGTGGCTGACCAAGTCGGCGACGACGTGGATGGCGCCGGAATGTTGACGCATGAGAACGATGGAGCGTCGTCAAACGCGAGAGAAGAACGAAGTGCGTCTACAAGGTCATCTATATCGCCATCGAGTGACATTTGTGTGGCGGGCCCGCACGGGCACGCGCGTTAAGCTATGGAGACTTTGCTCCAGCGCGCGCAGTTGTTTATGCTTTGCGCGAAAGTGAAATCACAATGTTAACTCATGCAACCAAGTGCACGGTACGGATGAGTGAGCTATGAGACTATGTTTATTTATACAAAGACTATGCTAAGATGAGCTACGCGTATCAAACACACGCGCTAACATTAAGAATATTTCTTGCGCGCGTGACGCACGCCGAGCCAGCGCTTGGCAACACCGCGCGGCAATAAATCAATCCACATCGTCCTCCGAGACAGCGAACGCGTACGTTTGAGATCTGAACTTACGTGTTTCCCACTACTCCACGTGTACACGCACGCGTAGTATGTAAATAATCCTGCGAGGACAAATGCCAACGACATGTAATAGCCGACACCCGGCGTCTCGTGATGTGCGCTCATGAGCTTGAACACTCCACCGACGTTATCGCACGTCATCTGATCGCAATAATATTTGCTAAAATATGCATTCAATCTTTCAGCCTTTGCGTTGGTGTGCTGCTCTGGAAAACATTGCGTCAAGAGGTTGTTGCACGCTCTTCGTGTGTCCGCCATGTGCTTTCTATCGCACCACGGAAACGTTTTCTTCTCATCACGTGCATACGCCGAGTGTCTATCGCACTGCAACACATCGCAATATTCTGCTAAGCATACGTTCGCCCCAGGCGGGATCTTGTCGGCGTGTTTACGCTCCATGTGTTTGTCTACGTAGTACTCACTCTTAAACACCTTGTTTGCGTACAGCGAGCGCCAGTAGTGCTTGGAGTACAGCACGCGCTCTTTGTGCTTTTCGTGTTCGTAGAACATATCCCGTTGACGCGCTATAGGGCACTCATCGCTTAATTTATAACGCGCCCCATCCGTGACAGCGTAAACAAACTCGTTCAGCATCGCTCTCGCCTGTCGGGATCTTTCGCGAGAACACGACAATTGTGCGTCGACGGACATGTTCGTCGACGCGTCTAGCAACGTGAGGCGCGCAGAATACGTTTTAGGCTTAAATAATCGACCACACGTACCGCGTTCGAGGTGACCGCGACGAACAGTGTCGATTGATTACTACTCTAGCTCAAATAAATCTTGTTACAGCTGTTCTACTATCTACGCTTTGCATTGGCAAGAAGATCTTCAAAGGCGATTCGTTTAGGCGCCAAATGACGAGGGCGGGCACGCTCTTGAATCGGAAGCTGTGATGCTACGTCTTCGGGCTTGAGCACCGGATTGCCGTCGTTGGCGACGAAAACTTTAAACGTCGTTGCCGCTCGCGCGACCGCCGATTTCAAAAGAGGGCACGCCTCATCGACGTCTTGTTCTTCGCCCCACTCTACATTCGTGGTCAAATCATCCCCAGTAAATTCCACTATACCCGCTAATGAATCTTTCGTAGTGAATCCATCGCCTTCGTACCCCAAGTACCCGCTTTCGACGGTATTTTTTAATACCTCTTTACCGAGCTGACGCTCAAAAACTTTTTGCTCCACCGTTCCAGCAGTGATAAGTCGATAAATAGTAACCGGCTTTGTTTGACCATCGCGCCAAATACGACCCATGGCTTGTCTATCATGCGCGGGATTCCACGACACGTCCATGAGAATCAGACGATTCGCCCCGACGAGATTGAGACCAGCGCCTCCGGCGACGACAGAGAGCAACATTACTCGACCGCCGCGGCCAGCGTTGAAATCTTTGACAATCGACGTACGCAAATCGACAGAAACCGTACCATCGAGTCGCGATGTCGCTAAATTCAAATTTTTGCAGATTTTATCTGCGGTCGTGAGCGACGCAGAGTAACCGGAGACGATGACGACGCGCTCTGTCGCGTCAACGCGTTCGGTGAGTGCTTCGAGCATGCACTTCAACACGGCGAATTTCCCTGACCCTTCGACGCCACCACGGTAACCTGCAGGTAATGCCTTACTCATGACACCTTTCAATTCATCCACTGACTTGCCACCACTGGATGCTTTTGTGATGACATCAACATCGGCATCATTATCGTCGTCATCTAAATCGTCCGCGTCGGCAGCGGATCGCTCATGCGAATGCGAATGCGAATCGTTTTGTAATATTTGATCCAACTCATTCGCCGCCTGTCGCAAGATTCCTATAGCACAAAGCGCCGCCGCACCCGAAGATGCACTCGTATCCGCAGACGTCCACTTTTTAACGAGCTTTGCACCAGTTTCGTAGACAATCTTTTGCGTCTCTGTTGGGCGACAGAGCACGACCAATTCCGTCTTTTTCGGCAAGTACGCGGCGTTTGTTGACGCTTTGCGACTGAGAATCTTTCCCGCCGTACGTTTGTTCAACTCCGCCGCCGCAGCGCGACCTTCCGCAATCTCTCGCGCACTCGCACCCTTCTCATATTGCCGCTGAATCGGCTGCGCAAATTTACGCTGAAATTCATCCAGCGGTCCGAGCACGCCCGGTTGCGCAAAATCTAAAACCGCCGCGTACTCATTCATGTTGTTCTGAATCGGTGTCCCCGTGAGCAACACGCGCATCGGAGCATCAATATCACGTAATGCCGTCATCGTTTGTGACCCAAGCGCATTTCTCAACCTATGCGCCTCGTCGCAAATCAACAACTCTGGTTTCATCGCCTTTACCCGAGGCGCCAACCGCCGGGCGGTTTCGTACGACATCACCAACACTGGCCATCGATCAAACGCCGAATTCGACGATTTTGCGGGCTCGGCGCACCACTTATCACACGCCTCATCTACCGCATCGGCGTTACCTTCCGCTAACGCCGCTTGCACGCGAACGCGACCGAGCCATTTGGTAAACTCCGCCCCCCAGTTCCCGATGAGTGACGCCGGACACACGAGTACCGCGCGAGAGCACGAGCCCACGCCGCGAGGTCCTTGTTTTAACATTGCCCATAGCAACGCAAGTACTTGTAAGGATTTCCCCAAACCCATCTCATCCGCCAAGACAACTCCGCGATAACGACGGTCATCGTCGTCGTCAAAGCCGTGTAAGGCCCGGTACATCCATCGCGCGCCTTCGGCTTGGTGCGCGCGCAACCGTCTCGCCACGAATGGATCGCACACCACCGCGGTATACGACACCGACGACTGCGAGTACGACGACGAACACAATTGTTGATGCTGATGATATTTTCGCACGTACGCCTCGCTCTCGCTCGTCGTCGCAAACACCAACGCGTGTTTCCCACCTTCATCGTACAACGACCGCACCGGGACGTAGCGCACGGGCGCGTCGTCGTCTTTCACCCCACCACCGTCGCCCCCGCCGTCGTCGTCGCGCGCGATGGGGGATTCGCATATGATATCACACCCCACGTCGTCATCGTCGCCGCCGTCGCCGTCGCCGTTCCGTTTCACCGGTGTCCCAAGCACGAACGCCATGGTGTGCGGCAACTTTCAAAAAGTTGGTTACGCGTCTTGGGGCGCATTGCGCGACGCGTCGTCGTCATGGGTGGTGACGACGCGTGCGATGCGTTGATGCAACACGTCACCCGACGTCATCGCCACGATGGCGGCTGCAGGGACGACGGCGACGACGATGACGAAAGGGATCATCACACCATTCGCATAGCCACTCGTGGAGTGGTGCAGCACTTAGTGCAACTCCGCGGCGACGACGGCGTGGTGATGGGCGTCGTGCGACGGTTGTGTGCGGCGAACACGCATGAGTGTGCGATTGATGAGTTTACCAAGCACATCGACGTGGTGCTCGGTGGGAAGGTGATTGAGCGAGGCGCGCTGGTGGATGAGTTGTTGAGCGCGACGACAAGCGCTTCGACGAGTGCGAGCGCGAGGGCGTTGACGAAGGCGATCGTGCGCACGGTGTGTTATAGTTCTAGTAATGGCGCTGTGGCGGTTCATGGGTCGATGCATCCGGTGTTACGTGCGGTGCGCGCGCACAGGGATGCGGGGGCGGGGGCGTTGGAGGCGACGACGAGCGCGCTCGCGAGCGGCGGCGTGGAATGTTTTAACGCGCTTGAGCCGTTTATATCTCGAGCGTTGCTCGAGTATCCTGCTCCGGCGCCGAGAAGTGCGTTTGCAATGTTATTGCATGCACGGTTGATTGGCGTGGCGAGTGGACGCGGGGTGAATGCGCGGCGCGCGCTCGAGTCGTGTGTAAAGGCGCTCGGCGCCTATCGCGCGCCGACGAGCGAGGCTAGAGAATGGATTTCAACCGCGGCGTCGGATGTAATAGGGGCTATAGAGATTAGAATGTTCGAACACGATGAGGTTGATGAAATGTCGATGATGTTGTCACAAACCACGGCGGCGGTGGTGAAACAAGCGCGGGCGGCGGCGCTCGCCGGAGACAACTCTCTCGCGTTCATCGGAGCGCTCAAGCGACTCGGTGAGCTCTCGGAAGATAACGCGGCTTGCGAAGAATTAATTACGCTACTACCAAAAGTACGTACTGTGGACGAAATGTCTGCAATTTTAGCGCTCATAGCGCCCAATTTCCCAAAATCTGGTGCTTCAAATGCGTTGTGCGCGATGCGAGCGACGAGCGCTTTGGTGCTGCAAAAGCAATCTGGGGCACACCTGGCGCTCTCGCTCTCGACGCCAACGTTGGCGAAGACACAAAAGATACAAGAGAATAATTTGCTAGGAAACGCTAGCTTCGATGGTTTCGTGAATGATGTGCTCAACGAGGCATGGAATGACGAATCAAGTGCAACGCTCGCGGCGTGCATCCGAGCCAATGCAAGTGAAAAATCACCAGTTGTAGAGCTCGCATGTTTAGGTCATCCGAATGCCAACATTCGCGAGATTGCGGCGAAAGTGTTACAAGTAAAATTAGCCAAACGTTCGTCTAGTGGTGGCGCGTCAAATGTCACTGCGGCGCTCTTGCGCTTGAAGACAGAATGTGAACGAACATCAACAGAGCAAGACGCACACGCAACGCTGGCAGCTTTAAATGCGCTCACTGCGGGCGCTTCAAACTTCATCGCAACACCAGCTATATTGCGCGCAATTTCACCACTGATGAATACCAAACCGGGTGAAAAAGCACCGAATTCACGCTTGCACGCACTCGCGTTGAGGCTTTTGTCCGAAATGTGGGTGCATAATCGTGAAATTGGCGCGCGTCTACGCTCGGCGCTTGAACATGCTGCGTCATCCCACGATGCGGCTATTGTCATAGGCTGCGCAGCTTCGGTAGCTGCCGCAGCAAAATCACATCCTTTTCGAGCGGTAGAGTTGGTGATGCCCATGCAAGGATGCTTGAGTTCCAAAGTACCAGCGGCTTGCGCGCTCGCGCTTGAAGCCATTGACGACATGTGTGCAAGCGACGCACTTGACTTTCTCCCGGCATTCAAGGTTGTCACTCGACACATTCCGAGCATTCCCGAGCATCCTCTAGTTGCATGGAAGTGGATCAAGTTGATGAGGCACGGTGGACGAGACTGTGAAGAATTTCCCGATGCGGCAGCGAAACTTGTTGAGACTTTGTGGAACGCGGCGACGCAATGCACGGATGCTCGCACTCGCGCTGAGGCGTGGACATCACTTAGTGCATACGATGCTGAATTTATTATCGAACTCGGCACACCTAAACCGAGCGAAATAGCACGAGCTGCGTTAGAAGAACGCGATGCGCTTGTTTCTCAAGGCGCTTTACAAACTTTAAAGGTGGTAGCGCGCCAGGAGTTGGCCTCACTGTCTAGAACTGCGTTAGCGGCACGAGAGACTCAGCAAGCCTCTCATCCGCCGCCCGCGGACCCTTTGATTTATAGAGTCACGCAAAGTATGCCGAAGAAAATTCTCGCGAATGACGCGTGCGCTGGAGCCCGTTTGTTCTTGTTCCGGCCGCCAAAGACATCAGAAATATCAAATCGGTCAGTGGAGGAAACCAAAATAAAACGCGCGCGAGCGGAGGCGTACCGGAACGAATTCAAGCGCGCGGCGAAACAAATATCTTGGAATGGATGGTGGCACAGTAGTTTTGTCATTCAATCATGGTCGCGGTTTGCCCTCCGCTGGTTTAATGCTGAAGTAGCGGCAAGAAGCGCGGAAAATGGTTTGGAAGAACTTCACGCTGAGGTTCGAGCAAGCATCAATGCAACTGCAATGGAGGCGCTCAAAGATACATCAACGCCAGATGAGCTGCAAAACATCGCAGTCTTTCTCTCAACACCAGTTTTGAAAGATGAAAACTCCATGGTCTTGGTCGATTTACTTTCGTCTATCTTGAATGAGAAGGCCACAGTCATTGGCGCCGAACGTGGTTTGCTCACCGCACTCGCGCTGGCCACCGGCTCGGTTGACGATAGACGAAGCGCACCACGCCCATTAAAAGTCGTCGAAGAACTCATCGAGAGAATGATGTATTGTCAGATAGATGGTCCATCCACCATGGGGAGCATTGCACACGCTCTCGGGTTGCTTGCGCGAGGTTTCGCGGCGGCGTGGCAACGAGCGCCGTTACCAAATTGTTGGCGTCACGACAGTGTACGCCGCATTTGTGGCGTTCTCTGCGCCGCATCTCATGCTCTAGGTACATCTCACGCACTCGCAGACGAGTTGAATTTACCGCAATCAACTGAATCGATACAGATTCCCGCTGGCGATACCTTGGACGCGCTGATTGGCATACACATGGGACTTGCGAACGCCGTGTGCGCACTCAATACGTTTGACGAAAGAGCTACGACGCATAAGCTGACAGTTTTAGTGACATCATTTGCAAATGCTGCGTCAAAAGGGAATTTGCCTGCCGCAATAGCACTTCCGGTTGCTCTTAAATGCTTGTTGAAAGCTAAAAGAACCGTCGAGAGTGAAACTTTAACGTTACATGTATTGTCCACGTTGAAACAAGCCGCGAGCAGAGACGTGCGAGCAGTCGCTGGCGTCATTCTAGGTATCGCACTCGACCATGGATGCGCTGTTGAGATCAGCACGAGCGAGGATATAATTAATGAGCTCTCTTCCACTGTCAAAAGGTGTGAGCTTCCTTCGACAGAGCGTGCGCGAGCCATTCTCGCACTTTCAGCGGCGTTAGGAGGTCCTTGGGATGGATGGGACGAGCACGATGTGAGTAGTTCAGGAACATCGGACGAAAGCAAAGTTTTCAGCGCACCGTTTCTTTGGGGTGGAGATAAAGGCAAGATCGAAGCTAAAACTATCTTAAAGACGCTTGAGAGCATCGTTTATGCATCTGATGACATTGCTTCAAGCGCTCTTCGTCAACTGGCATCGTGGACGCTCGCCGGCATTTCTGACCGAGCGGCGCGCATCGCGGTGACGACGAACTCAAACGCAGGCGATGCAAAGTCAAACGTGTCTATGGACACTGTTGTCGGCTCCATGATTCAAGCAATCGTCGGCACGGTGGAAGCTTCGCCGTCCAAGACGCTCATAGAAAATGCAGCTCTGGCGTTGGATGTATTGAGCCATCTCACGCGACTACCAAATGCGAGTTGGTCCAACGCGTTGCGGCGCTGGTGGCAAATTTCCATCGCTACCGGTGCTACCGATGCAAGTGATGCAAAGCATGCGCTACAGCGTGCATGCTTGCGCGTATCGCGTGCGCATCCTGGGCCTAGTATGGGACGTAATGTCTTGGAGTCAATCGCCTCGTTCTCCGACGGCGAGTTTCTCGCGCTTGCGCCAGAGACGCAACTGTTACTGATGTACAACGCTCCACTCGCGTGTTCCATGCAATCAGACGGTGGGTCTTGTACGATTGAAAATTTTATCAAAATCGCGTCGCGCAAAGATGCTGCAGAAGGGTGCATGTTGTCACTTTGGAAAGGAATGGTAACCGTCGCTGAAGGCGAAAGCGCGTCGCGTGCCATTCGTGCTCTCACCGCGGGTTTACCTAAGTTGATAGATTCAAACGCAGCGCAAATGCTGGAATCGGTAGCTATGTATATCAGAGCGTTCTCATCGGCAGCCATACGCGATGAGTGCGTGCGGATGCTCGACGCTGAGATTAAACCTGTGATCTGCGCGCATTTATTCCTCAAAAACCAAGTTCCAGGGGAGACGGTGACCGCTTTGTCAACCTGGCCAAAGACTACGCGAGTACTGTCTTTAAAATTAACCGCCGCTACGTTACGAAGTGCTTCAGCTGGCATTCGTGCACAACTTCTCCATGAGGCATCAAATTTGAACGATGGTGATGCGATTCCATGCGTCGCCGTCCTCGCCGCCGCGTGGGGGCCGACGGGGCCGCTTCTTCCGTTGACATCAATCGAGCAGTGTATTCGAAAACTGCCGTACACTTTATTACAACTCTTAAAAGGTGAGTTGTCGAGTTTGTCCGAAGTCTTAATTATGAGCTTGTTGAAACACGCGCAACACGCACATACTGCTATAGTGCGTGACGCGATTTGTGAAGTTAGAAATGGCGTCGCTTTGTCCACGTGGATGAAAATTTCCGACGCTATAGCCTAGGCAATTTAGTTTATAGTCTATTGAAACAATGCAACGCGAGCTGCGGCTATCTAAGCGCTATATCGGCAAGCTAGGTCAAGTCATCGTAGTCGTCATCTTTCGGGCGTAAAATTCGCTCGGTGACGTACGACGCGGCGTGCGAGTTGTTCATCGCAGCGCCATCGCCGCCTAACGAACGGTTGATGAGCTCTTGAAAGAACGCTTTAATGGTTTCGGTATCTGCAAGCCCATGCGTTGCACTCATGCGCAGTCCGCCACCCGGAGGGAGAGATCCCGAAACCGACGGTCGACGCTGATGACGAGACGCCGTCGAGACTCGATTGACGTCGCCAATGGTTTCTGGTAAAATGGCGTGCGCGCGTCGGCGAAACAATTTATCAATTATTCCACGCAAAATCCCCTGGGCGGCGCCTTGTCCTCGACCACCAAACTGTTCTAAATCAATTTTATTCGCCACAATCAAACAAGGCACGGGCAAGCCACCGAATCCATACATCACACTCGGCAATTCTGCGCTCGCGAATTGCGCCGGCGGCGGTTCCATGGGCGCCGCGAACGTTCCTTTCAACGCAACTTCTCGCGCCCATTGCTCGCACCGTGCCCCAGAAGCACGAATAGATGCATCATATACGATAATCACTCCATTAATCTGGTCGTAGAATATCGGTCGCTCGCGTTTGTATTGCGCGTGTCCCCCGACGTCCCACAACTCGACGAAAAACTCCTCCCCGTGGTGTTGGTGTCCCGCACCCTCGTCTTCCCGTCGTCGCACCACCGTGAGCACTTCCACGCTACACCCAGCCGTGCGTTCAACCTCATCTCGCATCGCTCGCGCCCCTCGTGCGATTAACCGCACCATGCTCGTCTTCCCACACCCCGAGTCCCCGATAACGAGCACTCGCACCTTCTTCTTGTGCGTCACGTCTGCGGACATCCTTCTCGCCACGCCTCGCTGCCGTCGTCGTCGTCGTCGTCGTCGTCAACTCACCGTGGCATCACTCGCGTGTGCGCGTGACGAATACCGTCGTCCTCGTCCCTCGTGCCTCCGTGCCTCGCACTGCGGAACTGCGACAGACACCCAACGACTCCATACCCTATACCCTATACCCTCGCTATACCCTAATTTTGCCGATCCCCTGGGTCAGGGGCGGTCTTAATGGATAGTCTAGTTTTTAAAACCATTTCACTACGACTCGTTCAAAACGAGACGCCCCATGCAGACACTGAGACAGTTTTGTCATCCGACGTGGCTGTTGCGTCACAGCGCGCACGACGACGTGCACGTAAACGACGACGACGACGACGACGACGACGACGACGACGACGTGTGTGAGGACGAGGATGATGATCATGACGACGACGACGGCGACGGTATCGTGCGCGATGAATCCGAGGACGCCGAGCGCGTGCGTGGGGCGTAAGACTGCGACGCTCGGTGCGCGATCGCGCACCAATTCGGGCGCGGTGCGAGGCTTTGCGGTGCGCACGCACGCGAGTGGAGGGGTGTCGAAGAAGTCGTTAGATGAAGGGTATAACTGCGTCATGCGCGAAGACGGCGTACTCGTGGCGGAAGGGGATATTCCCACGGGCACGTACGAAGTGAGCGCGTGGTGGGCTGGGGTGAGAAACGACGGTCAAGGCAACGCGCCGCGGTGCGATTCGGAACGACAACGTGGGTGCGAAGTGCGATGCGAACTCACCGCTGAAGGTGAGTTGGTGTGCGAAGGTATTGAATCGGGAACGTACTCTGTGGTGAATGTGAAGGATCTCGACGAGGTGTGCAAGGTGTCCATGGATGGCGATCGCATTGACTGCGATTCGGTTGAAACGCCGGCGGTGAAGGCTGACACTGGAGACTTGAACTTGAAGGATAAGACCCAACACGGGATGCGACTCGGGGGATAAATGTCGCGTGGTATGTAAATAAGTGTCGATGCGCTCGAAGAGTTTGTGTTTGTAATACAGCTGATGATAAGTTACAATGCGTGAACGTGAGCGCAAAAGATATTATGATTTGCGCGTAAACGATCCTCCACGCTCCATGTGCTGGAACGAAGGCGCGAGAATATCCAGAAGTCCTTGCGGGTTGTCTATGTGTACCCAGTGTGCGGAGTTTGATAGTAAGTGCACATTCGCGCCCGTGGAATGAATGCGCGCGACGTCTTCATCCGTCCACACAAACGCGGATTTATCGGCGCGCACGAAATCCAAGCTAAGCCCAGCGGGCTGGGTTTCGAGCATGGGCCACAAATCGCACGCCTCGTACGACGCATACATCTCTGCAATCCCATCTAGATCGAATGTCCAGTCGAATCCCCCATTAGCGCCAGCCTTCAAATTTGTCGTCATCCACTGCGCGCCTTCAATCGTGAACCCGGCACCCGTGAGCGATTCCACCAACGCCCGCCGCGTTGGAATCGGCGCCTCAAGCGTGCGTACGAACCGAATAGTATCCCTCGGATGATCGCCCACGTCGTCGCACCACACATCGCCCGGAACGGTGTCAAGCACCCACACTTGTACCGGTCGCGGCAACGCTCGCCCAAACTGATGCACCATGGACATGGCAACCTTACCCCCGAATGAATGCCCTATGAGCGTGTACGGATAAATTTTCAAATGATTCAACACCGCTAGAACATCTCTCGCGGCATTTTGCACCGTATTCGCCCCTTGCGGCTTCACCTCAAACGTATTACTCTCCCCGTGATTACGCAGATCGACGAGCAAGAATTGCCAACTCGGAAACTTCTCCGCCAACTTCTTCGCAAACGACGACAGATTCCGTCGAGATCCTAATATCCCATGCATCAACACGCACGTCGGTGGATGTGGTCCTTGCGGTTTCTCCTCGCTCCATCGCACGAGCGCGCCTTGGACCATTTCATACGCCAGCGGTGGTGGTCCCGTTGACGTCGTCGATGGTTTCCCCGCATCCGTCGTCGACGCCGACGCGCGCACCGTCGTCGCCCGCATCACCGTCGTCGTCGTCGTCGTCGCCCGCATCGTCGTGCGTGTTCGGCAACACGCAGCGGCGGCGGCGGCGGCGGCGGTGGCGGTGGTGGCGCCGACCCCCACCATGCTCGCGTCTCGCAGTGCCGAACGCGTCGATCGATCGAACGAAAACGACCTCGAGGAAAAAAGGCGCGTGTCGTTCGGTCGTTCGGTCGTTCGTGGGCGTTGACTGACGTCACCTATGTGACGCTTTGCGTGTGGGTGGGTGACGACAGTGCGCGACGACGACGACGACGATGACTGGGGTGACGACGACGACGATGATGATGATGATGACTGGGGTGATGACGCCCACGACGACGAGAAGGACGACGACGACGACGACGACGACGACGACGA
>Ga0181558_10001656_pt1 | contig 21290 bp, 32 predicted proteins | sample 011ome_22_FD_133754 | JGI IMG/M metagenome (GOLD analysis project Ga0181558, IMG submission 133754) | Coastal salt marsh microbial communities from the Groves Creek Marsh, Skidaway Island, Georgia - 011507BT metaG (megahit assembly) | ecosystem: Environmental > Aquatic > Marine > Intertidal...
ATAGGAGATGTTTTCGATATTATATCCCTTGGTTTTTCTGTTTCACAGATCATGGAAAATAGAAAAACGAATAGGATATTGAAGAGGATACACAAGAATGGGTTTAGGACGCGTCGTAGTTATTCGATTAAGCCCAAGAATTCGGTAAGACTGTGGAAGTAGCGTTTGATGTCCTTGGTGAAGCGCTTATCCTTTTTTAGGACTTCCTGATTTTGATTTTTCCAGAGCCATAGGAGATTTGACTTTGAGTACTTGGTGTCCCTCTGATTTGGCGTGGGTTTCCTGGCCACTATCTTCTTGACCACGGGGGTCCTGGGCGCCTCCACCTCCATGGTGAGGTAGGCGAGGGCCTGCATGACCGTGTCGGCGAGGTCATCCTTTTTCTTGTGTCCATTGAATTCATTCAGCCACGAAGCGTTTACCTCGTCCCCGGAGATGAAGTCCCTTGCCCTCGAAATCGCCGTGTTCTTTCTCTTCGTGTATTGGGCCCTTCCCGGTCCGACCACGTCGGGAATCTTGTGCTTGGCATCGAAGATGATAACCCTTTTCTTCGATCCGGTGAAGAATCCGTGGAGGAAGTGTTCCACGGCCTTCATCCTTTTGTTCCTATCGGGCTGTCTCTCTATCACGACCTCCGTGACTCCCGAAAGCCATTCCCTCCGGGCGAGGTGCTCGGCCAGTGCCGGAAAAAGTCCTCCCTCCCTTTCGCTGGGAACGCCCGACACCTCCCAGTGAATTATCCTCCTATCGCTGGGAATCATGCAACACATTGCCAAATTTCTAATACCAACGTCTATACTTAATAGCATATACTTAAAGGAATACTACAAAATCCCTTTAAATATATGTAGATGTTATGTTGCTGGTGGTGTTGTCATGAATGTTCTAGTGAACCACTTCGCCTACCATACAAATACGATAAACTACGCGACCGTTTTTCTATGATGGGTCAGTTCTGTTCATGGGAATGCATGAAGGCCTGGAATATTAATGGAAAGAGGTACAGAACAGCAGATATAGACCAACTCATAACACTTTTGAGGAAGAGGGTGCACGGAAAGATAATGCCCATCAGGGCTGCGCCATCACGCTACATATTGAAGATGTTCGGTGGAGACGTCGACATAGAAGAATTCAGAAAGGGTCTCGATTCCAAGTGGTACCAGATGCCCGGAAGCAACTACACACCCATAGTTATTCACAAATATGAAGATGTAAAGCGCATCGCGAAGAAGGAACAGACGCGCGATCACCACATAACAGAGGAATCGAAGATAGATGAAATCAACGAGACCGAAACCACGAACGAAAATTTCGTTTTGAAGAGGCCCATCCCCTTGAAGCGTTCCAAAAATGATCTAGCAACTATGCTCGGTCTTAAAACAAGGACTATATCATAATATATACAATGTGGTACGAGCCGGATGATCTATTCGATTCCATTCGGCTCGTGGAGACCAAGTCCGTTAAGATCACGCCGGCGATCGTAAGATTCCTGGAGAGGAGTAAAAAGAGGTTGGACGTAAAAAAATTTGAGATGGACGCCAATCCAGGACCGGCACCCTTGGTGGGTAAAATTGCAGAGATTGATATTTTTGGAGGAAGTCCCATCAAGGTAAAGGAAGACGGGGACTATTACGTGATCCTCGACGGGAGACATAGATTTGCGGCGCATCTCTTTTACGATTTCAAGAATATCTCGGTGGAAGTCGTTGAATAAAATTAATATTTTGTAATTATTCACTGGTTAATATAACACCATCTGAATACAAAAATATAGTAAAGAACTTTAAATTTAAATAGCAGAAGCAATAAAGTCTCTTTCTTCCTTGGTTAGCTGCTTATTTCGAATGGCGACCACCATTTTGAAGAAGGAATTCCCCCTAGGAAAGTCCCATGTCCCCCTCTGTGCATAGAATTCCGCGGTCTCTGGATTTTTCCAGGCGGGCGTACCGTTCTTGAGGAGGATGGCCTTGTGGGACGTGACGTAGCGACGACGCTTCTTCTCCGCCAGCTTGGGGTCCACCCTCTTCCATAGGTCGTAGTCTCCATAGCCCTTGGCTCCGTAGTGAATTAGTTTTCCGGAGGGGGACCTGGACATGAATTTCTTTGGTGCATAGGAACTCCTCTCTACTTTTTTCATTCTATTATAATAAATGATTAATATTTATTTGATAGTCTTTATTTTGGTTGTAGTGTTCTTGATCAGTTACAAGCCCGGGGCAGGAACCATGGGAAAGATCTTCGGTTTCGACGAGGCTCAGGGAAGGAAGAAGACCGACGGGGATGAAATCGTTGAAGAGCCCATGATCAGTAGGGACGAGATCAGTGCGAGAAAAATTGACAATATTTTTGGAAAGCAATGATAACATGTTCAATTCTTTTTTGAATAGGGATACTCTTCTGATTGCGCTGGTGATTCTCCTATGTGTATTTATGATTTACCTCTTCATGGAGCTCCGATGGATTAAGACGTCGATGACCGAGGGGGATGAGCCGGAGGAGAACAATATGACACTCATGGAAGAGGAAGAGTTTGTCAATGATGAAGAATCTAATAAAGAATAAATTATAAATTAGTTTAGATGAACAAGATGGAGACGCATAAGGCGATCACCATTCTTGCTGCCACCAGCGAGGGCCCCACCCGGTATCTAACCGTGTGCGACAAACGCTGGGACGATTGGACATTCGTGACAGGAGGATGTAGGAAGAGGGAGGTGAGTTATCCTATTAAGACTGCACTAAGGGAGCTCGAGGAGGAGACCAGGGGTGTCATCTCCATAACCGAGGGATTTTACAGGTATTTCTATTTCGAGGACGACGAAAATAAGGGACTGATATACCACGTGTTTGTAATAGATACCCACATCCCCTTCGATACTCAGGTCAACATGGTAGCCCGTTTCAATCGGGAAAGGGAAATAACAGAGGAGAGGAAGCGAAATCGCCAATCCATTCGCCGAACCTACGACGAGAATCGCTACATGTCCTTCGACACCATGGCGGAATTCCAGGCCAAGGCTAAGTGGCCCCTCATCGAGAGACAGGTTCTCATGAACGACGACTTCCATCGCGCGCTTAATCCCTCATTTCCAAAGATTGCATTTAATATAAGGAAGGCTCGATGCGAAAACTGAAACATGAGAGGATTGCCGAACTCAAACGTCTCACCGGGGTTCAAGAGGACAGCGACGAGTCCAGGCGCATCGACGAATTAACGGAGGAGGAATTGATGGGCGAGCTCTACATCCTCAAGCGCTTCGGGAAGCCCAAGGAGAATAAGGTGGAGGAGGACGACGAGACGACCCTATATTGCAGCATAATGTGATTTTAAAAGAAGCCGTACAGATTAGATTAGATTATGAGTTTCATAAAGGAGTGTGAAGATTATGGGTGGTGGTTCAGGAGTAAACCTTCTGGTTCCACCATCACCCATACGCTTATGAATGGTTCTGGGGTCCTCATCGTCCCCATGACCCTGAGGATGAAGTTCTACGAACTCTGCATCAAGCATCTGAGGATGGAGGAGAAACTATACCTGGTCGAGCAGACCAAGAGTTCTCCCTCCTTTAGAATGTTCCTGGACGTGGATTACGTTACCGACGAACCGGTATCGGACGAAACAATCAAGCAGTGGGGGATTCATCTCAACCGATCATTCCCTTCGATGAGGGACATTCACGTATCTACGTGTACCAGGGAGCACGAGGGTAGATACAAAAATGGGGTTCATATGTCGTGGCCTTGGGTCTCGGTCACTTCGTCATCGGCCAATAATCTGATTGAACGCATCCGAATGGCGCTGACCAGTTACGACGTAGAGGTTCCTTGGGATAAGATCCTCGATAAGTCTGTATTCAAGACCGGCCTTAGAACGATATGGTCCTACAAGATGAAGAGGGATACCCGCGAGGAGGTCGTTCCCTACATGCCCCGTTTCATCATATCGTCGGAGGGCGTCAGGGACATCAGCCACGACAAGCCCACGGCCGAAGTAATGGAGCAATTTTCCATCTTCGTAAACGGGAAGGAGACCGAGAAGTTCGGCAATAACGAGACTATCATCTCCGGTCTAAATGCGGGTGACGAACTGATCGAGTGGATGAGGGAGTTGTATCCCCTCCACCGAATCGACAACATAGACAAGGTTATACCCAAGAAGTCCCACTGGGTGATATCGTGCAAGAGTAAGTACTGTCCATTCATAGGGAAAGATCATCAGCACAATCACGGGTGGTTCCTAATCGATAGGGTCGCCAAGGTGGTGGTCGCCAAGTGTCACGACGAAGATCATAAGAATCTCAGTGGACATAAATTAATGGTACATCCGAAGATAATAAAATATTTACAGAAATTAGAGAACCATATATGAAGATCATAACTATATTACTTGTTATTGGAATGATAATCGTGTTCTCATTGGGAAGGACGTCTGGCTATGAGAGAAAGAAGACTCCCGGCGATGTGTGGAAGCCCCTTGACGATGTCATGCCCTCATTGAGTCGTTTCAGGAACGTCGACAAGAGGACCTACGCCACTATGTTAGAATACATAGAGGAGGCCAAGAAGAATACGTCTGACCTGGCCATCAGCATGAGATTCCTAAGGAAGGCCGTGGACGAATTCGCCAGCCTATCGGTATCCCTCCCCTCGGGCGATTCGGACTATCACGACGAGATTGCGGGGCTGGCCATAGAACTCGGCGTTGTCGGCGAAAGTGTATTGATGGACATTGCAGAAGAAAAGGGCAAGCCTTTCACGCCAGTGTTCCATAATGAGTTAAATCATTAAAGAATAAATTACGTTTAACTATTAAATGAGACGTTCTAAGCGTGTTATTGTTCCTCCTAAGCGTTTCTCTCCCGAAGAGTTGGTGGAAGATGACTTTTCGGAGAGCGACTATAATACAGACGACTCCGGATCGGATATAAACACTTCGGATGAAGAAGATAACAGCGAAGAAGAGAATGATAATGGGAGCGACCTCGAGGACTTCATCGTGTCGGACGACGACGACATCGAGTACGAGGCGAGTGCTACATCGGAATCGGAAGACATTACCGACGAAGATTAGGGAGTGCGTTTAGTTTTTTAAGTAAAAACATTAAATCCTTGTAGATGGAAATACCTGTTGATACAAATATTCCACAAGGATTTGATATGGATGATGGTCATGGAGCGGCCGTTTATAAAAATAACCCAGAAGGTCCTCAGCCTCAGTACGAGGATGATGGAGGTTCCGATATAGATGAGGACAATGTTCAGCCCATCTATTACCACGTCCCTCCGGCGACCCAGGCACCTAGTAGTCCACCTCCTCCACAGGATTCCATGTTCAATAATGTAAATCCTGTTATCTGGATGGTCATCATATTCGTGGCCTTCATCCTAGGATTCTTCATGGGCATGGGATCCGGCGGTAAGGGTGGTCAGTCTCCCATCATCCTGGCGCCCCGAGGAAATATGTAGTCAAATAATAGATGTACTTTATTATTCTTTTGATAATCAGTATAATTGGAATTTACTTTATCAGAAGGATTGAAAACTATATAGTTTTTCAGACGGACGAGGGTGACGATACCGATAAGTATTACGTCTCTCCTCAGGAGGTAATGAATGATACACTGTATGTAACGAATCCAGAATCGCTATATGCAGGGTTCAGTATGAAGGCCGGGGAACAGAAACAGCAGATTCCCATTGGACCTATAACGGACAGACTTGGAAAACAGAGGATGATTCCAGGACTTCCAGGGAGGGACGTGATCTACACAATAAGGGAAGACTCCGATCTCGCCAAGGAGGGAATTCCTCTTCCTGGCTCAACGAATTCTACCACGGATATCTATCCCATTACTGTTCTTGAATAGGAGCCTTTCCCTTCCTCTCCCGTTCCCGGGTCTCAATCTGGGCCTTGACGGCGTCGTCGGCCATCTTGACGAGTTCCTCCAAGGGTTTATCGGGGTAATCCTTCTTGAATTTTTCCAGCATCTCGGAGGGATGGGGAATGGGAGCCTCATCGGGCTTCGAGTAGAACTTTGAGTTCTCGTCTCCGGCCTCGATGAAGGGCATTTCGCTTCCGGATGGCGTCGCGTACATGTCCTCCTTGCGCTTCTCGAATAACTGGGCGGCGTGCTTCTGATTCTCCTTATATCCCTTCATAATGGCGTCAAGACGGTCATCCTGGTAATTAACATTTTCCATATCGGAAGCGCTGGGGGGAGGAAGAAGGAGCCACTCATAGAGATTAACCACATAGATATCTACCGAATTATCCATCTCCTGAAGTTCCTTGGCGTGCTCCTCGGCCTCGTCCCTAGTTCCGAAGGCGCCACGAATCTTGATGAGAAACTCAGAATGGGTTGCACCCTCAGCAGGTCGCACCCACTTATTGTCAAGGTTACCAAGGTAGGATAGGCACGCCCAAGACAGACCGGGAACAATAAGTTTATCCTTTTTCAGTGACGACATTTTAGTCTATAAACAAATTTCTCCTTTAATAACATGGATATACAAAAAGTATTAATAATTTCTGTTCTAATTCTTGTATATTTGGGAACTATAACAGTTATTGGTGATCCAAAAAACCTACGCACCGCCAAAAAGCGCTACGCAAAGTTTAGAAAATTGTGTTCAGAACTTCCAGAAGATCACAAATTCAGGATCCTGGAAGATCCCATCCTTATTTCAGGATACTACGGAATGCATAGCGGACTCCTGGGTTATAATACAAATAAGGGAACCGAGATAGGGATATGCGTTGACGGGTGTCCCAATGAAATTATGCACGTACTCCTTCACGAACTTGCCCACACGACGGTCGAGGAATATGACCACAGTAAGAAATTTTGGAATAATCTGAGGGAACTTAAAAAGATGGCAAGCGACCACAAATTATATAAACATATCGAAGATCCCACAGGATTTTGTGGATCTAAAATTCACGATTAATAATTTTATTGGCGTATATTAATTATGGAGGCGGGGACCGCACAAATTACTCCGATGAAATTTTTACCATTATATATGTTCAATTATTTTACACTTCAGTTGGCAAGTCAGGTCACTGGATTGTACAGCGCAGCTGGGTACGAGCATGAAGGCATGGATGGTTCAACTGTTTCAATCAATATCAACCTTCCGGCAGGAGCTAAACCGGTCGTTAAAACCACCGGGGGAGCGGATGCAGGTTTATCACCTCAGGAAATAGGTACAGCAGAGGGTGGGGTGGGGATGGACAAGGGCGGAAAGAAGGCCGGGAAGAAGGCCGGGAAGAAGGCCGGGAGGAAGACCGGGAGGAAGATCGGGAGTAAGGCCGGGAAGAAGGCCGATAAGAAAGGACCCAGTGTCAATCTTACCAAGGAAGAAAAGAAGCTCGGGAAGGATTCTGGTAAGAAGACTAAACCGGTTGGAGCCAATCCTAAGCAAGATGATAAAGGTAAGGATATAAAAACAAAAGCTGATGCAGCTAAGAAAGCTAAGGCGGCCAAGGCGGCCGAGGCAGCTAAGAAAGCTAAGGCAGCCAAGGCGGCCGAGGCAGCTAAGAAAGCTAAGGCGGCCGAGGAGGCTAAGAAAGCTAAGGCAGCCAAGGCGGCTGAGGCAGCTAAGAAAGCTAAGGCGGCCGAGGCGGCTAAGAAAGCTAAGGCAGCCAAGGCGGCCGAGGAAGCTAAGAAAGCCAAGGCAGCGGCAGATAAGGCTGCGGCATTAGCCAAGGCTAATAATGATGCTAAGGCGGCGGCAGCAGCTAAGAAAGCCAAGGAAGTGGCGGCAGCTAAGGCAGCGGCGGCAGCCAAGGCAGCGTCGGATGCGAAGAAAGCCAAGGCAGCGGCGGATGCTAAGGCGGCGGCAGATAAGAAGGCCGCGGAGGAAGCTAAGAAAGCCAAGGCAGCGGCGGATGCCAAGGCAGCTAAGGCGGCTAGGGCAAGGAAATTGAGAAAAAAGGCATTTCTCAAGCGCAAGAAGAAGAGTCGCAAGCCCAAGAAGAAGAGTCGCAAGCCCAAGAAGAAGAGTCGCAAGCCCAAGAAGAAGAGTCGCAAGCCCAAGAGGAAGAGTCGCAAGCCCAAGAGGAAGAGTCGCAAGCCGAAGCCGAGGCCGAGGCCTAAGCCGAAGCCGAAGCCGAAGCCGAAGAAGGGACCCGGGGGTCGTCGAAGGGTCGCTCCCAGGCCGAAGCCGAAGCGGAGGAGTCGCAAGCCAAGCAGGGGGCGCCGCGGACGGAGGTCGAGGTACACACTTCCCTTAACCAGTATCTTCGCAAAGAAGTCAGAGGGTGCGACTGGAATTAAACAGGTAGATGAACTGGCAAAGAAAACCGACAAAATAAAACTCGATTTTAAGACATTTTTCACCATCCTCTTCAACATTGCATTGGTCATTGGTTTTGGCATGCTAAGTGTCCAGATGACTGGCGGTCAGACCATCCAGGTTCAGATGTCCCTGGTGGTCACCCTCCTTCTCGCCATCGTGGGGACCGTGGGCGGATTTGATATTTTCAGCAACGAATACGCCAAGCTTATTGTTCCGCTGATTGTCACGGTATCTTCTAATTATTTTACGGGCTTATCATAAATGAATACACTTTTTCTAAAATTGGCATTGGTGTATTTCATGAACCTGGTAATTAATATATTTTTTCAGCCCAACATAGAAGGAAAGGATAAAACTGCTAGGTTATTTGCATTTGCATGTTATATTACCATCCTCGCCGGTATATTGACTGCCATGCAGACTCTTCAAATGGATATTCAATCGGATATTGCTCAGATTTTTATAATTATAATATTAATCAATTTCATTCTATATTATTTATTCAAAATGAAACTTAGCGATTTTCCCGTAGCCGATTACTATATTCCTTTTATTGTACTTATGTTGTCATGGATTTATTCTCAAATAAAATAGAGCTAAATAGTAAATGGATATATCAGATCCAGGATACATGGTTGGTTCATGGGTGCTGTGGGGCACCATCATACTTCCAACCCTATATCAAAGTCTTCACAGTAAGAAATTGTCGTCACCCGAGGAGGACACTATCGGGAGCATTGTACTCCTTTTACAGGTAATTCTGGGAGGTGGAATTTTGGCAGCTGCCCCCACCACCAGGTCTTTATTATTGAACCCCCTTCCTCCCATCGTGATAGGATTGATGTTCTACTTATTCACTTACCAGAATAAGGACAATAAGGATTTGAAGAAGAATCCCAATACCCGTCTCATTTGGATTGCGGTGTCTTCCTTCATTGCTACAGTAGGTATCTCACAGGCACTCTACGCGGTCCGACGTGGAAATTTCACGGGCACCAGTTACTCTGGCGTTCAACCCGGAACACTGACCTATAATGTTCTTTCCTTCGCGGTGTGGGCCATCGTGGTGGTCACCCTCCTTTACCGTTCCTTTCACAAAAAGGAGGGAGAGGGCAAGGATACTGCCAAGACCGATGCAGAGATTGAGAAACTTAAAAATAAGCTCGGCATCAGTGGAGAGCCCTTCGCAGCCTTCCTTCCCATCATTCTCAAGGTGGCTGCCCTGGCGGCGGTGGCCTTCCTCCCCAATGTTCAGTCCATCTTGAGCACTCCCTATTCTCCCCTTATCGTCGTGCTGGTTTACCTCGCCGTTCGTTATTTGAAGCTCATCGACGACTCAGAGCTCTTCGTCATTGCTGCGGTGGCTCTAATTCCTCAGTTGCAGACGCTCTTGAAGAACCCCCTCCCTCCTATCATTATTCTCTCGGTCTACATGCTCTTACAGACCGTGGGATTTCCCAAGGATAGTCTTTTGCGAACCTCGTCCTTCGTTGGTATCTTCTTTTCGGTTATTTTCCAGTACCTGATGGATTTAATCCCCACGCTATTGAGTTCCAAGGGTCTCAATATACTGACGGGGAGTTACACGTACGCCAACGCTAGCTGGCTATCGTGGATACTTTTGGTATTCCCCAGCATGTACTATCTATTCCAGGCGCGTAAACCCGATGACAAAAGGGACAAAGTTTCATCCACCGCCGACCTGGTCATCCTTGGATTGCAGATAGTTTCCTTCTTCGTTCTTCCACTCGGTCTCAGTAATTTCAGGAGTCTCTTCCTCAATGTGGTTCCGGCCCTGTCTATTTTGTTGATATGGGGATTCGCCGAGTTCGTACGTTTCACCAACGATAAGTCTCCATCCAGTTATAATTTCCTCCTCGGTATCATTGGCGTATTTTCCTATTTGGCGAATACCGGACACACCATGATAGGGGCTCCTATAACGTCCATCTTATCGGCCCAGGGTATATTCGAGAATGAGGTTGTTCCTACAATGGGTCCGGCCAATCTCGGTGGCGGTGGCAATGCCGGTGGCGGTGGCAATGCCGGCGGTGGCGGAAATGCTGGAAATGCCGGCGGCGGTGGAAATGCTGGAAATGCCGGTGGCAATAAAAATTAAAATCCCTCGGTATAACAAATGGCCAGTGATAAAAAGCGAAAAAATGTGGATCTCATCGTATTTTCCTTATTATTCGCCATGGGGTTGGTTATAACTACGTACCTCTCATCTCCCGAAAATAATTACTGGCTCGCTCCCGGTGCGACGATGTTCATGATTCTACTACTATCTATCAGCATAGATAAGTGGTGGTTTTTGGGAAGGGACGACGATGTCACCAAGAATCTTTCTGTTATTCTGGCTATCCTCGTCCTTCCCAGCATCGTGAGCGGAATCATTGGAATAAAGACCAGTCAGAATGTATATAATTACTGGCGGGCCATCATCATTCCCCTATATCTAGGACACGTCTTCTATGCAAGAAACATGGACAGCTACGCGGTCGTGTCAATCTACTCGGTTCCCCTAATCATCATGCTTGCCATGATTTTCAGCATTCAACCCCTCCCCAACGTTAAGATTCCAAAGACATCAATCAACAATAATAATTGAAAAGTTAAAGAATAAATTTTATAGTAAGGTAGAGATATGGCTCCCAAATATGAAAAGAAGACACTTCATCTTCATATTATGGATCGTAGCGATAGTTACTTGGGATCGTGTCTTCCCGAGGATCGCGAGATCTGGGTACCCCGCGGCGATAGGTTCGAGCGGAGTACCGTCAAGGTTGCCCCAGCACTGACCAAGGTTTTTGACGAAATCCTGGTGAATGCCCTTGATCAGAGTTCCATGCATGCTTCGGTCACCAAGATATCCATCGACGTGGGTGACGACGGAAGGATAACCATTTCCAATAACGGCGTCTCCATCCCGGTGGAAGTCCACGAGGAGACTGGGGTCTATATTCCCGAGTTAATTTTCGGACACCTATTGACTTCATCCAATTACGACGATACCGAGGAGAGAACCACCGGAGGAAGAAATGGTTACGGTGCCAAGCTTACCAACATATACTCAAAGGAATTCAGGGTCAAGGTGGACGATACCGAGACCAAAAAGTCGTACCAGCAAACGTGGAAGAATAACATGACCGAATTGAAGGGTGCCGTCATAAAGACCTTGACCGGGAAGACGCCCAAGGTGGAGATCAGCTGGATACCGGACTGGGAACGCTTTGGAATCAAGGGAATCAACGACGACGTCAAGATGATGTTCATGAAGAGGGCGTTGGACGCTGCGGCGTGGGTCCCTTCGAAGTGTAAGGTTCACTATAATGGAAGTGTTCTCAACGTCAAGGATTTTCAGAACTACGCGTCTCGCTTCACGGAACAGCCCCTCGCCCACATTAAGCAGGACCGCTGGGAGGTCGTGGTATGCTCGTCGGCCGGTTCGGGGTTCCGTCAGATTTCCTTCGTCAATGGGATCTGCACCGAAAAGGGAGGGACCCACGTGGATCACGTCGTCAATCAGATAGCCTCGGAGATCGCCAAGAAGACCAAACTGAGGACGTCTCAGATTCGGCAGTGCATGATGGTATTCGTCAAGGCGGTCATAATTAACCCTTCATTTTCCAGTCAGTCCAAGCACGAGTGCATGTCCAGGGTTCAAGACTTTGGTTCGAAGTTCGAGATAACTCCCGGATTCATGAAGCAGGTCAATGTCACGCTGGAACAGGAGCTCCTCGCGCAGGCCAAGGCTTCGGAGGTCCGCGAACTCAAAAAGACGGACGGCACCAAGAAGAACAGAATCATGGGAATTCCAAAGTTGGACGACGCAAACTGGGCGGGGACGGTGCGTTCCGATCAGTGCACCCTCATCATAACAGAGGGAGACTCGGCCAAGGCCCTAGCCATCAGCGGGCTATCCATCGTAGGAAGGGATAAGTATGGTGTATTTCCCTTAAAGGGTAAGCCTCGAAATGTCAGGGACCTCGGTGCCAAGGCTCTATTGGCGAATCAGGAGTTTTCCGACTTGAAGAAGATTCTGGGGTTGCAGCAGGGGAAGCGATACACGTCCCTCAGCGAACTTCGATACGGGAAGTTGATGATCATGACGGATGCCGACGTGGATGGTTCTCACATCAAGGGATTGGTCCTCAATATGTTTGATTGTTTCTGGAAGGAGTTGATTCACCTCGGTTTCGTGGTGAGTATGATTACGCCGGTCATTCGGGTAAAGGGTGGTAAAATGAATGAGTCCTTCTACACGGAGTTGGAGTTCCTCCGCTGGCTCGAAAGGGTCCACGGCGGGAAGGTTCCCCGTGGCGCGACCGTAAAGTACTACAAGGGTCTGGGTACGTCCACGTCCGCCGAGGCCAAGGAGTATTTCAAGGAGCTCGATCGTCTTACCGTGAAATTTGATAGGGACGATGATCAGTCTACATCGATGGCCTTGGCCTTTGATAAGGGCATGGCCGATAAGCGGAAGACCTGGTTGAAGAAGCCCTTCGATGGCGATCTCATTCCTTACGGAAAGGTCCAAAACGTGAGTGTGTCCGACTTCATTCACCGGGACCTCATTCAGTTCAGCCACGCGGACATTCGTAGGAGCATCCCCGACATTCGCGACGGATTGAAGCCCTCTCAGCGAAAGGTCATATTCGGATGCATGAAGCGCAATCTCAAGTCCGAGGTCAAGGTCGCCCAGCTTTCGGGATACATTTCCGAGCACACCTGTTATCACCACGGCGAGATGTCCTTGCAGGGAACGATCGTCGGCCTCGCCCAGGACTTCATGGGTTCAAATAACATGAATCTCCTCGAACCCTGTGGTCAATTTGGCACGCGTCTGGAAGGAGGTAAGGATCACGCCAGCGCTCGTTATATTTTCACGCGCCTGACAAAGAACGCCGATATATTTGATTCCAGGGACAATGCGTGTCTGACCTACCTCAAGGACGACGGCAATACCATCGAGCCTGAGTATTACATTCCTACCCTTCCCGTCATTCTCATCAACGGTGCCGAGGGCATTGGAACCGGTTTCAGTTGCAAGGTTCCTCCTCACAATCCCGAAGACGTCCGGAATAACATCAAGTTGTGGCTAATGGGCAAGCCCCTTAAACCCATGCGTCCCTGGTTCCGCGGTTTCAAGGGCACGGTGACTTCCATCGAGGACGGCATTTGGTGTCTTCGCGGTATTCACGAGGTAAATGGTAAGCGGGTGACGGTCACGGAGCTTCCTCCCGGCACCTGGACGCAGACCTACAAGGAGTTCCTGGACAGTCTTATGGAGAAGGGTATCATCAAGAGTTACACGAATCACGGAACCGAGGACACCGTGCACTTCGAGATTTCTGGCTACGAGGGATCTGATCCCGAGCGGGACCTCCATCTGATGACGACCATGCGTTCGACAAACATGTTCCTTCACGGTCCCGACGGCATTCGTAAATACGCGACCACCAACGACATTTTGGAGGTCTACATGGGTGAGCGGATCGCCCTCTACGGGAAGCGCAAGGAGCATTTGATGTCCTCTTTGAGCATCCAGTCTGGCATAGCCAGGGATCGTTCTTCCTTCGTGGAGATGATCCTTGGCAATAAGATCAAGGTACTGGGTCTCCCCAGGGCCGAGGCCGAGGCCAACATGGAGAAGTCATTTTCCAGGGTGGATGGAACCTTCGACCACCTATGGGGTCTTAAAACATCGCGCTACACATTGGAGGCTGCCGAGGCCCTTAGGGTCGAGTCGGAACAGCTTCTATCTCAGTACAATACGGTAAGGGATACCACGGTCAAGGACATGTGGCGTTCAGACATCGGCATAGCTGTACGATGAATAGATTTTGAATTTTCCATTGGCCACATCGGGCTTGTGTATAATTCCCTCGGGATCTTCTAGTTCCATCATCTCCTTATATTTCTTTATAACTTCTTCGGGAATATCAGGAGCTATATCAATTAATTTATCATATTCTAGTCTTATTTTATTGCAGTAGTCAAAGGCCAATACCCTATCTTCCTTTTCCATAGAAAGTTCCATGGTTATATCCCTGGCGAGACCGCTGAACATCTTTGAAATCTGTAGGTTCGCCTCGTACTTTTCGCCACTCCTCAGGAATTTGTGGATGGACGCCAATGCAGCGGTGGCTAGATTTATCATACTGAATGCGTACATCGTCGCGGGTATTATCATTCCTCCCGACCCGCTGGCCGTCATGGTTCCAATACCTGCCACGGCCGACCCCATGATGGTCGCGATGGACATGTTCCTGTGGATGACGCTATGATATTTCGCGGTCCTATCGTGTAGCCACCTATACCCCAGGCACTTTTCTCCCCAGATTCGAATGAGTTTTTCTTGCTGTGGGTGCCAGCTTTCTGCGATTTCCTTTTTACGCTGTAGGTCCGCAATCCTTTTTGCATTATGTGCGTCGTTTTCCATCTTATTTAAAGAATACATAAATATATTAAGAAATGAAGTTTTCTACCAAGATTAAGGAATTAGAGGATGGTGTCAAGGAGATTGCGATCAGGAACGAGGAGGGTTCTCCCTTGGTTATGAAGTTCAAGAACGTTAGGGTGGCATCTGTTGGCGACGACATTCTTTTGGAGGTGGCTTCGGCGGGCGGTTTGGCCGAATTGGAGGGCGAGGTTCTCGGAAAGGCCAAGGAGTGCAAGGAGTCTTGGTTCGGGAAGGCCCTAGCGGATGCACGCATCGAGAGTGCATTTTCGCCTTCCTATTCGGTAGAGGGTGGACTCCTCAGCGTACGTCCCTCGGAATCCATGAAGTATTACGATTCCAAGCTGGTTCTCACCGAGGATGCAGTTCTAACAGAGGATTCCAGGGTGGACGTGGTGGTTCAGCTATCGGGCGTTCATTTTTTGCAGAAAAGTTTCGAGCCGGTTTGGGTACTCCATCAGGTGAAGTTCCGTTCGGCAGCCAGAAAGTCGGTCGCCGAATTTTCGGAGTGTATGTTTGAAGAGGAACAGGACGAAGATGAGGACGAATTTTTTTAATATGTATTAATAAATCAGATATGAAGGTCAAGATGATGAGTGTTGAGTCTATGCTCATGTTGGTACTTTTGGCGGCTGCCATTTATTTCGCGTGGCTTAATCGGGCGGCCTTCATGGGGAAGACTTCCAAGTATGCGCGTGGCATCCAGGGTGCCGACCTCGGTTACGAAGGTGGTGAGGAGGATGCGGACGTTTCTTCCAAGGGCGTCGGGCTCGCGTCCAGTCTCCTCCCCAAGGACGTGGCTGCTCAGGAAGATTTCGGCGAGTTTGCCCCGGATGAGATCCTCAAGGGTCAGAAGTACCTCAACCCCCGGGCGATGATCGGTTATCCCGAGACCATTGGCGGTTCTCTCCGTAACTCCAATCAGCAGGTTCGTTCGGAGCCTCCGAATCCCCGCAAGGCCGTGAGCATCTTTAACACCTCCACGATTGTGGGCGACCAGATGCGACCTGCCTTTGAGATTGGTCAGGGAAGTATTTAAAGAAATGACCTAATAAATAGTATAAATAAGATGAACGAAAACGTTCCTATCTCTGATCAGTTCCGCGAAGCGTGCGACGAACTTGTCAAAGTTAAGAAGGAGATCGATGAGGCCAATGGAATCATCAAGGTATTGAAGGAGAGGAAGGCAAATTTAGAGACCTTCGTGGGAGGATACATGAAGGCTCAGGAGATTGACGACGTCAAGTTGAAATCCAGTGACGCCAGGGTAGTGAATAAGACCACCGTCAGGAAGCCGACCGTTACGAAAAAAATGATTTTGGAAGAACTTGCAAATTACATTCAGGGCGGTATGGAAAGGATTCAGGAAATCATCAAAGAGATTGAGGGACGTCTTTCACCGACAGAGAAATCGAGTTTGCAACTTAAATTAAAGAAGTCACCCAAGGAATAAATAGAAAACATGCTTTCAGTTGATTACGAGTACGAGTCCGACACAGAGGAAGAGGTCCTCGACGATTTCATCAGCCCAGACGAGTATGACGAGGAGGATTGGATTGCCTATCATTCCGACACCCTATGGCATAACTGGAACGTGATAAGGGAGAAGGCCTTCCACATGATGGAACCCAGCCACATAAGTTTCAGCGATTACTGCGCTGAACAGTTTAAAGATATGGCATTAAATTATAGTTAAAAAATGTTTGTATCTCATAGTAATGAAGTTTCCGGACATTACAAGCACAAAGGTTATTATCCCAACCGTTCTGTTTGCAATACTCACCCCTGCCGTTACGGGCGTTACGGGATTAGAAAACCGCGTTGGAATGGCAGCACTTTATGGAATTCTTCATATGGCCATAACGAGGGTATTTGCTCGTTTCGTCGTGACTCCCACCGAAGTTTACTTAGCGACCGCCATGTATTTCCTATTGGGAAGTGGAACCACCAGCATGGAAGGTATGATCCAGATGACCTTCGTTTTCTGGATAGCATTTGCGTTAATTCGCTCACAAAGTCCTCTGGAATTTTAGTAAGGGACATGAAGTATCTCGTCATAGGACCCGGAGCTATGGCCTTCTACGCCATGCTAGGTGCCGTCTACGGATTGACCATCGATAATAAGACAAAGGACATCGAGGCCGTGTCGGGTTCCTCGGCGGGTGCAATCGTGGCCTTCGGCATCCTGGTCGCCCGGTGGGACATCAAGAAGATCTACCGCGAGATAGAGAATCTGGACGTGAATGCGATGATGCGATATGATCTCAAAACGCTTATCAAGAACTACGGCCTGGTTCCCATATCCAGGTGGAAGAATCTCTTTGGAGAAATGTGCCAGCGACTATCGGGGCACGATGATTTTACCTTTGAAGAGCTCTATAAATGGTCGGGGAAAGACCTCTATATTTCCACCTACAACTTGACTCAGCAGAAGCGGGTATACTTCTCGAGACACACCGAACCCAATATGTCCGTCATAGATGCCGTATGCACGAGTATCTGCGTTCCTTTCCTCATAGAGTCCGTTGTCCACAAGGGGGATCGCTACATAGACCTGGCATCCTTCGAGACCAGTCCCTCGCTTCCCTTCATCGATAAGAAGGACGTCATATCCATCGAGCTTGACGCCGAGCCCGATAAGGTCGTGGCGCCCATTAACTCATTTCTGGACTTTGTGAAGAATTTCATAAATTCAGTAATGAGGAATAGAGTTTTCTACGATAAACCCACAATCTATATAACTATGAAGGAGGGTTCGGCCTTCAACTTCGGTCTTACCAAGGAAGAGAAAAATGAGTTATTCATGAAGGGATTCCAGGCGTCCCGGAATTTTCTCACCAGCTGATGGTATTCATGACGTCCTTGGCCACCAGGACCGAGACGCCGATGATGAATACCACCACCATGTATCCCAATTCCGAATCCATCACGCCGTCCATGTCGTAGAAGACAACTTCGTCAACCTTTTCATCTTCCACCTTCTTTTCTGACTTACTTACCACAAGAGGTTTTTGAATTTCTTCTTGTGATAATGTATCATCCAATGGGCAATAATTTACCATTACTAATATAATTCTCTATTTAAATTTCGAGAGTGGTCGTCGTCTTACCCTTGCGTCCCCTCTTTTTTTTCGTGACGCCCACCTCCACGTCCCTGACCGACCCGCTCTCCACGCTCACGATATCGGAAATATCGTCGCCCATGATGCTCTCGTAATCACCCTGATGCTGCGTGTTCGTGTTAGTTTCCTCCGCGTCCTTGGTCGTAGTTGACTGGGGCATCATGAAGGTGCTCATGAGATTGGAAAGATCCACATTGGGTCCCTGAACCTCCCTCCTTTGAACTTGCGGTGGCGGTCTGGGATCCAGCGGGGGACCCCTCTGAGCGTTGTTGGCGGTATTGGCCACGGCCGACATCATATTCTTGACGAGGTCTGGATTCTGCTTGATGATGTCCTGCATCTGGGGCATTGCCGACTTGAACATCGAGTGGGTAAGGTGGAACATAGTCGCCGATCCTCCTACCATCATCATGAGTTTCAGTTCGGGTGCAATCTTGGCTGCACCGCGATACTTGATGTGGAGTTCCTCAAATACGTCGTCGTACTCATCAATTCCATCCATAATGGATTCGGACCATCCATCGAGGTGGATGTCCAGGGGGTTGTAGCGCTTGTTCATGAACTCGATCCCCGTCACGCACGCCATGAGAATACGTCTCTGCATCTTGACGGACTGATCGATCTCGATGGACGACGCCATTCGCTTGACCTCATTGCGTACATCCTGAATGTTTGAGTTCATGGTGAATCGCTCATTGGTTCGGAGTCCCTTCCTTTCCAGGCGGGTGATCTTATTGAGGAGGTCGGCCCTTTCGTCGTCGATATTCTTATAGCCAGGAGAGGGTCGCTGACTCTCGTCCATTTCCTCTTCGCCTCCGTAGATATCGTAGCCCCCCTCTGACTCCTGATGGTCCTCCATTTCCTCGGGTGCATTATTGGAAGGCCTTGGGACATTCTGCTTCCCCTGATTGGCAAAGGCCAAAAAGGAATTGGAAGGCATATTCATTGCAGAACCCGAAGGTCCGTGTCGTTTCTTCTTCGATGCATCTAGGACCACACCATTCATCAGCTCCATCTCTCCATCGTCCAAGTCGATCATCATCTCTCCATCTGATTCCAGGTCGATGTCAATGTCACTCAGAGGCATGACTATTTCTTAAAGTCAGTAAATAAAGTTGTGATTAAATCTTTAACGCAGAAAAAAATAGTATATGTAAGTAAATGAATAATAAGGTTGTCTTGGCTATGATTGTCGGAATTATCGTTCTCATGTATTTCAAGTGTTTCATGTCCATGAAGAAGAGTGGCTACGAACTGTCCCCCGAGGAGATCGAAGTCGATAACAACGTCGAGGGAAATGATATCAACGAACTTCCTTACAGTACGGCGTGCGTGCCCGGGTCGGAGAAGGGTGGGTACTACTCTAAGGATCTTACCCCAGGAGGAATCTGCGGCGACCAGGAGCTGGTCCGGAGTGCGATGACCTACAAGATTACAAGCGGTATTGGGGGAAGTCTTCTTTGATTTAAAGGATTAAATTCATAATGAAATAAGAATGAGTACGGTAACACTTGTGGATGTGGTAAACGAAATAATGGAGCTGAGGAAGGAGATGAAGGCACTGTGTAAGATGGTGAAAAAGGTCGCCAAGGTTCAGGATGATCCCGACGGTACCAAGCGCAAGGAGAGGGCGGCCAACTCGGGATTCAATCGCCCCGCCAAGGTCACCAGCGAGATGGCTTCTTTTATGGGAATTCCGGAGGATGAGATGATCACTCGATCTCAGGTAACCAAATTCGTGAGTTCCTATGTTAAGGACAAGGGACTCAAACATCCGGACGATGGACGAATTATCATTCAGGATAATACCCTCAAGGGACTCTTCAAAGTTCCAGAAGGCGTTCAGCTGTCCTACCTTCAACTGCAAAAGTACATCGCGCCACACTTCATCAAGGAGATTAAAGAGTAAGGGATATATATAGAATATGAGCATAACCATTAGCGAAGTAGAGTCTCTTCTAGGAGGGAAGAGCATCAACGACATAGGCCTTTATCAAAAGGCATTCACTCACAAGTCGGCAGTTCAACACGACGGCGTCAGGGGTTCCGGTTCTTATGAGACACTGGAATTTATGGGCGACTCCGTGTTGGGCTTGGTAGTAACCAAGTATCTTTTGGATAAGTATGAACACTTGCAGGAGGGGTTTTTAACCAGGGCGAGAACCAAACTCGTTTGTGGAGAAACACTCGCGTCGATCTCAAGTAAAATGGGATTTGATAGATGGATCATTATGGATGAAAAGGGAATGAGGACGAACCTATTCAAGAATCCCAAGATCATGGAAGACGTTTTGGAGGCCTTCATAGGCGCCATATACTTGGATATTGGAATGATTCACGCCAAGAAATTTGTACTGTCCATCATTGAAAATCCAGAACTGGTCGATATATCCAAACTCATGGTCGAAGACAACTATAAGGAAATTCTCATGCACGTATGCCAGCAGGAAAAATGGGAAAATCCAACCTACGTGAAACTTCATCACGTGGATGAACGCATGTTCAGGATGGGAGTCATAGTGGACGGAAAACAACTCGGTGTGGGAATGGCATCCACCAAGAAGAAGGCAGAACAGGCGGGGTCCTATTTCGCACTGGGGAGACTCCAAGAAAAACTTGGAAGAAGATTACTTCCATCTAAGCGTCCCAATGCCATGATTAAAATGTATGAAAATAATAAGAAATATGAAAATCGCTCTGATCAGTCCAGAGACCAATGAGATTCGTACAAGGTTTCCCAATGCCCAGATTCATTCTTGGGGAAAGGAAAGCAAGAAGGTAATCATCGATTCGCCCACCAATGATATTAGGAGCATCCTCCCCAAGGTGGCAGATTTTCATCCGGACTACGTGGTCGTGGGATCAAAGCAACCCAAGGTGATGGAAATTGTGAAGTTCATCTTCGGTAATAAAGTAGTGGATGAAGAGTCGGTCGGTCGCCCCATCAAGATTGAAGTGGTTGATGCTCCCCCAACTCCCAGGGAGACGATCGTAATCACCGACCCTAGGAAGGTATTCGAAAAACGCTACACCGATCCCGTCGAGCCCGTTGAGGCCGTTGAAGACGAGGAGACCGAGGAGACCGAGGAGACCGAGGAGACCGCGGAGACCGTGGAGGACGTGGAACCCGATGAGCCCGTGGAGGCCGTGGAACCCGTGGAGGACGAGGAGCCCGTGGAGGCCGAGGAGACCGTGGAGGCCGAGGAGACCGTGGAGGCCGAGGAGACCGTAGAGCCCACCAAGACATTTACATCCACCAAGACCTTTACATCCGCCAAGACTTTCTCTTATACCAGCTATGTGGAGCCCTCGGAGCCCGCGGAGCCCTCGGAGCCCGTAGAGCCCACGGAAATCATCTAAAAAACATTCAGGAGACTAACTCTATAATTAAAGATTTA
>Ga0181558_10001665_pt1 | contig 21243 bp, 11 predicted proteins | sample 011ome_22_FD_133754 | JGI IMG/M metagenome (GOLD analysis project Ga0181558, IMG submission 133754) | Coastal salt marsh microbial communities from the Groves Creek Marsh, Skidaway Island, Georgia - 011507BT metaG (megahit assembly) | ecosystem: Environmental > Aquatic > Marine > Intertidal...
CCGCGCGCAATCCACCAACGAGGTGTTCATGATCTCACCCACGGCGTTCGAGTTCAACGCGCAGGCCACGAGCGATAACCACTTCATGTCACCCACCGCCGACGGCACGTCCGCGCCCGCATCTTCTGACCGGGATCGATGTGTCGTGACCGCGCGCGTCGTCGCGGAGCACGCCTCCCTGGTCCGCGTGCTTCGCGAGGAGATCGGCGCGGTCGTGCACGTGTTCGACCACGCGCGCGAGCACGGCACGCCCGACGCGGTGTTCCCGAACAACTGGTTCTCCACCGACGCGCGCGGGCGCGTCACGCTGTACCCCATGCGGCACCCGAACAGGCGCGCCGAGCGGCGCGCCGACTTGGTCGCGTGGCTCGCGGCGCGGTACGGCGTCGATGATGACGAACGAACACGGAAAACACGCACGGGCAATGACGTGTTGATCGACATGACGAGCGAAGAGACAAATCCACAAGGGCCGCGGTTCCTGGAGGGCACGGGCGCGTTGGTGTTGGACCGAACGCGCGAAGTCGCGTACGCGTGCCTTTCCGAGCGCTGCGACGAAAACGTCGCGCGCGCGTGGGCGGAGACGCACGGGTACCGGCTGATCACTTTCCGCGCGCGAGACGAGTTCGGGCGACCGATTTACCACACGAACGTGATGATGAGCGTCGGGACGCGCGGCGCGGTGGTGTGCCGTCCGAGCGTCTCGGAAGAGGCGTACGACGAGATCGCGCGTTCTCTGCGCGCGACGGGCCGCGACGTCGTCGACATCGACTTCCCGCAGATGGCGGCGATGTGCGGGAACGTGCTCGAGGTCCTGGGGCGGGACGGGAAGAAGTGCCTGCTGATGTCTCGGCGCGCGCGAGAGAGCTTCTCCGACGCGCAGATGGCGCAGATCGAAAACGCATGGGACGCCGTGCACGTCGCGGCGATACCCACGCTCGAGGAGATCGGCGGCGGCGGCGCGCGCTGTTGCGTGGCGGAGCTGTTTTAACACACGTCGTTAAAACGAAAACGCGAAAACCGCCACCCGCGCGGGAGACGTCGCGCGCGCGCGTCGCGGACGGACCCGGTTCAGCCCGGTTCGCACCGCACGAACGACGCGGCACAATAACCGAGCCATCGCGACATCATCGTCGCGACGGCTCGTTCACGGCGGCGAGACGTTCGTGAACGCCCCCGCCGTCGACGCCTCCGCCGCGCGCGACGCGACGTACACGCGTTGGACGCAGTCCACGTCCACCGCGGCGCGCACGAAGACCATTCCCGTCTCGCGGTCCGGTTCCGGGATCGAGACTCGAGACACGGATCTCGAACACGGATCCGGTACCATCACGAACGAACCCGCGGAGGCTTTCGAGTCTTTCGAGTCCGAGCCGTCCGAGTCCGAGCCATCCGTTCGCGTCGTCGCGTTCGCGTTCGCGTTCGCGTCGGCGTTTTTTTTCTCCTCCGTCTTTTCACGTCGCGCGTCGCGGCGAATCGCCTCGGGATGGTCAAAGTCCAGCTGCATGACGTAGAAGTACCCGCGTTGCTCCGCGAGCTGCTCGTTGGCGTGCGCGAGGAGCTTGTCCAGGTCGCGGAACGTCTCGATGCCCCCGAGCACGTGGAAATCCTCCGTCACGTACCCGTCTCGGCCGGCGCCGATGGGGAGCTGCGCGTTGAACCACCGCGCGGGGACGAGATGGTACAGCGCGCGCTCGTTCGGGACGACGTCCCGGTACCGACCGTACACACCCCTGTGCACCCCGATCCTGCGGTGCAGCTCGTCGTCGGGAAGTCCCACCTGCGACGGCGCGTGCCGTCGCGGTGCGTTGTCGCGGAGCCGCCGGCGGTGGAGGCGCGGAGGGACGACGGGTCAGGCGCGCGAGATTCGCGGTCGGGACGGGAGGCGGGGCGTCGGTGAGAAGACGTTTTCGGGGGTGAGATTCCGAACCGCGCTCGAGCGCGGTTCCTAGGCGCGCGCACCATGTTAGGGCTCGAGAGGCACTGCATCGCCACCGCGTCGACTGCGTCTCGCGCGCGTCCCGCGACGAGGTGTGGCGGACGCGCACGCGCGAACGCGCGCCTCGCGCGGTGGGCGACGTTTCTCGGTTCGGCGATGTCGGGAAAACGGCCCGCGACGACATTTTCGTTTTTCGTGGTGTTGATGAATGCGTTCGATTGCACAGTCTGACAGTCTTCGTTGGCGCATCACGCGTCGGTCACGCCGTGAACTTGAGACAGCGCGTCTCGGTGTGCACGGCGTTGCACTTCCTGCTGCAGAAGCGCATGCCGCACCGCGCGCAGTTGTAGCAGGACTGGAACCCGCACACCGAGCAGAACTTCCGGGGGGCTGCCGCGCGGGGAGGGGGCGCCGCCGCCGTGGCGTACGTGGGCACCTCCGGCGGCACGCGGTCCAACATCGCCTCGTCGAGCAAACCGGCGAAACTCCGCGCGCCCTTCTTGCTTTGCTTCGCGCCGCGCGTCGTCCGGCCGGTCCCGCCGCTTTTCTTCCGTTTCAGAACCTTCCCCACGCCTGCGTCGTGCGTCGTGCGTTCGGGCGGAGCGCGTGATTTGAGTGTGCGTGTCGGGGCGAAGCGCGTGATTTCAGCGTCGCGAAAACGAGCGTCGGCGCGAGCGCGAGGGAACCGCCGTCGCGTCGCGCGAAGGCGTGGAGATGGATGGGGAGAGAGATTTAGGGATGGTGCGGACGCCCGCTCGATCGTGACGCGTCCGTCGTTCGCACCTTCGCCTTCCTCTATTTCGTACTCGCTGTCGTCGCTCCCCCCGCCCTCCGCGTCCGCGTTGTCGTTCTCGAGCGCGTCGAGACGCGCGGCGGCCACCTGTTTCGGTGGAGGAGTGAAGCCGGGGCTGCGGTCAGCGATGACGCGCCGGGCGGGAGAAAAAGTGGGCATCCGGGGCGGGGCGCGAACCCGCGTCGCGTCGCACCTGACGTCGCGTGTCCTCATCCACGCGCTTGAGCGCCTTCGCAACAGTCTTGACACGCGTCGATTTGCGCTCGCTCATCGCGCGCGACTCCCGTCCGATGCGCGCGGCGGGAGTGGTTTCGCGGGAGCGACGCGACGAAAACCAATCTCGAAAGCACGCCGTGGATTTTTTCGGCCTCGAGCGCCGCGTACGTGGCTCGACCGACCTCTCAGCCGCTGAACAGGATAGGCTGGGGTCAACTCAACCCTATCGGATGCGCTTGATTGGGGTTTTGTGTTTCCTTTGAAAGACGCGAGGCCGGGTCGCGGACGACCGCGGCTCGGCGTCTCGCCGGGACGAGAGCTGCGTCTCCGCGCGGACGCGCGCGCCGACGATGTCCTGCGAATCGCGCGCGGGTCGCGCTGAGAGCGAGACGCGCTCAGTCGCGCGGAGAGGCGCGCGCTCGAGCGGTCGCTGAACGTTTCAGACCGATCAGGCATGCCGCATGGGCGAGTGGTTGGTGCGATGACTGGTGAATCTTTTGAAAAGCGTCGTTTTCGCAGGCGATTACCGCCCCTCTTCCCTACCGTGCCGCGTTCGCTCGATCGCCGAAACCTCGCCCGTCGATCGACACACGTTCGACGTTCGCATGGACAGGTTTCGACGCCGTTCGCGCGTCAAGTCCCTCCCCTCTCTCTCTCCGAAGGCGTCTCACAACCGCACGCTCACTTCTTCGTCTTCTTCGCCTTCTTCCCCGCGTCGAGGCTGCCCATCATGCCGCTCTTGGGGTTCTCGGGCGCGTTCTTCCACTTCGCGGCGCAGTGGGCGAAGATCTCCTTGGGGTTCATCTCCTCGTTGGGGGGGACCTCGCGCCTCTGCTGGTCCGCCTTGACCTCGGCGACCGCCTTCTTCATGAACAGGTTGAAAGCAGTGGGCGCGCGAGGCGCGCGCTTCTCCTTCTTCTTCTTCTTGCCGTTCTCGTCGAATTCCCCGGCGCGCTTCCCCAGGACGCCGCCCGCGCCGGCGAAGATGTCGGAGATCTCCTGCGCAGCCTCCGCGAGCTTCGCGAAGGCGGGCGCGAGCTTAGCGATATCAGCCATGGTCGATTGGGACGCGAACGATCGAGCGCGAGCAGTTGTGACTACGATTGACGCGAGACGCCTGTGAAGGCTTCCCTATCAACGGTTAAACCTAGACGCCCTATCGAAAATTTTGAAAATCGAGTTTCATCGCTCGGCTTCAAAAGCGCTTCGACCTTCGAAACGCGATTCGATCGAGTGTGCCAAGTCACCTTCGACACCGGTCGCCGGGAGCTCTCGTCTCCGTCACATTCACGCGCACCGCACGCGATGAACGCGTTGAAGGCTAAAGCCAAGGCTGCGGCTGAGGCCGTCGCCGCGAAGGCCAGTGCAGCCTCGGAGGTGGCCATCGAGAAAGCGAGGAAAGAGACGGTGCGTCTCCCCGCTGACGCGTGCCGCGCGCGCCACCGCGCCTCTCCTCGCGCGAACACCCGCGGAGTTACCCGACTCGCACGGCGGGCTTCGCGTCCCGACCCCCACTGACGCCTTTCCCCCCGCCTCCCCTCGGTATCGCAGGAGAGCGCTAAGGCGTACGTCGCGGCGAAGCGCGAGGAGATCAGGCCCAAGCTCAAGGCTGCGATGGACTCCGCGGAGCCGTCGCTTAAGGAGTTCATGGCGCACCCGCAGATGCAGTACCTCAAGAAAAACCCGAAAGCCATCGCCGCCATCTGCGCCATCCTCTGCGCGGTCGGCATCCCGGGTGCGGCGTCCGTCTCCGCGCTGGTCAGCCTGATCGGCCCGGCGGAGATGCTCTTCCCGATGGTCATGATGATGGTGAACCCGGTGGCGGAGGTGATGACGTGAAGCGTCGCGCGGAAGAACGTCGACTTTGTCAACGTCATCATCACGTAGTATCCCTCGTACGAATTGCAACCGGGATGAAAAAGCCCGCGCTCGTCGAAGCGCACGCTCGGCTCACAGCTCCCCCTCTTCCGGCGAGTCCGGCGCGGCCGGCGGTGGCGGCGGCGCGCCGTACCCGTCGTCGCGCGCGCGTTTCCCGCGGTCGTACTCGTCGTAGCCCCCGCGGCGGCCGTCAGGCGACCGGTCGCGTTTGTACCCGTCGCCGCCGCGCCTTCGGTCCGAGTCTCGGCGGTCGTACCCCGCGTCCCTTCCGTAGTTCCGCTCGGTTCCGCCCCGGTCGTAGCCCCGGTCGTAGCCGTAGCCCCGGTCCCGGTCCCGGTCCCGGTCCCGGTCCCGGTCCGACCCGCCCCGCGCGTATCCTTGACGCGTATCCTTGTCGTCGCCGTACCCCCGGCGGTCGGACCGACCGGACCGCTCGTCGCGGCGGTCGCCGTAGCCGTCGCGACGCGACGACGGCGCTCGCGCGACGTTACTTTGACTCGCGCCGCGCGCCCCGTACGCTCGGTCGTCCTCGCGGTTTTCGAACCCTGGTTTCACCCCTTTCTTGGGCCTAGCCAGCCTTCCCCGCCCGACGCCCCCTCCCAACCGCCGCGGGCGCCAGCCCGGAACCGCGCGACCGCGCTCGGCGTCCACGACGACGCGGCGCCCCTCGATCGTCCGCCCGTTCGCGCCGCGGTACGCGGCTTTCATGTCATCCTCCCTGGCGTACTCCACGAACGCGTACCCGCAGTGGCGCCCGCGGGTTTCATTTTCATTTGTCGAATTCCGTACCACAGGAATCGTCACCGTCCGCACGTCCCCGAACGTCTCGAACTCGCGCCGCAGCGCGTCTTCGTCGGCGTCGTACGCCAGCCTTCCCACGAACAACGTCTTGTACGGGTCGGTGTCCTTCGGGATGTTCACGTCCGTCTTGGGGTCGTACGTCTCCGATTGTTTCTGCAGCTTCGCCGCGTGCCTCTGCTTTTTTTCAACCGCGATGCGTGCCAAACGCGCGTCCCTGGTTTCCAGGCCGACGGGGACGCGCGTCTCCGAGGTCTCGGCGGGTTTCGAGGTCTCGCCGCGTTTCGGATCCTCGAACTCGCCGACGAGCGCGGCGATGCCCGTCAACGCCAGGGTCTTCTTCGGCCGCGCGGGGGGGGGCATGTACTCCAGCGGTGGCCGAGGCTCGAACAGAGCCAGCAAATTGGGGGGTAAACCCGTCGGGTGCTGCGGGCCCCCGCCGCCTCCCGTGCCGCCGCGAGGCGGCAGTTGCGTCGTCGGGCGAGGCGCGCCGCCCCCGTACCCGCCCCCGGGAGGAGGCGCGTAGCCCCCCCGACCGGGAGCGGGAGGGAGACCGCCCCCGTAGCCCCCGGGCGCTGGAGGCAGCGCGCCCGGAGGCGCGCGAGGGAGGTCCCGGAGCGACGCGGGCGCCGGTTTCAACGACATGCCCGTCGCGCGCGAATAGGGTAATGAATGGCCGATCGAACAGCGCTCGCTGAAACTCGTTCCTCTGAAATCGAAACCGAGCGAAGTCATGGGACAAGTTCAAACCCGCCATCACCCGCCACTTGTTTTTTTTGAAAACTCGTCGCCATCCTCAGAGGCCTCACTCCAACGCGCGCGGTCACACCACGCGTCGTCGTTCCGCCGTTCTCGCGGACTGCGTTTCCCCCGCTCGCGTCTCGCCCACGCGAACGCCCCGCGCGCCTCGCAGCTCGCCGTTCGTTCACTCGAAGGCGGCTCGAACCGAACACAAGCGGTAGGCACCGCTTGTTGGCACACGCCCACGATCGCTCGTGGTCTTCGCGCGGTCGCGCTCACCGTCCGCCGCAGTTGGTCGGTCGCCGCACCGTCGCTCCCGCGCACGCTCACGCGCGTCGTCTCCCCGCGAGTTCCTCGCGCCGCCTCGAACGCGCCCCGCGCCTTCGCCTCCTCCGCCTCTTCGAGACACCCCTCGACCGTCGCCATGGCTTCCACCGCGCGCGACTTCCAGGTCGTGGTCGCCGCGACCAAGGACGAGATGGGCATCGGCCTCGACGGCCAGCTCCCCTGGCGACTCCCCAAGGATATGGCGTACTTCAAGTCGCTCACCGCGCAGACGGACGAGCCCGGCCTGCGCAACGCCGTGGTCATGGGCAGGAAGACTTGGGAGTCCATCCCCGCCAAGTTCCGCCCCCTGCCCGGCAGGCTCAACGTGGTTTTGTCCAAGTCGGGCGCGATGCGCGAGGCCACCAACGAGAACGCCGCGCCCGAGAACGGCAAGGAAGTGGAGGTGCTTCCCGAGGGCGTGCTTCTGCGCGAGAGCCTGGACGACGCGCTTCAGACGCTCGCCTCTGACTCGGAGGGAGGAAAGAACGTCGAGCGCGTCTTCGTCATCGGCGGCGGGCGGGTGTACGCCGAGGCGTTGGCGTCGCCTCGGTGCTCCGCCGTGCATCTCACCGAGGTGACCCCCCCCGCGTCCGCGCCCGACGCGTTCGAGTGCGACACGTTTCTGCCGAAGCTCGACCCCGCGCGGTTCAAACTGTACGCCGCCGCGCCGGTCGTCCGCGAAAAAGACGGTTCCTTAATCCAGTTCCTCACCTACTTCGCCGCGGACCCCGCCACCGGGAAGGCGCGGCAGATCGGGTCCGCGACGGTGCCGGCGGCGGCGCGCGCCGCGGGCGTGGCGCACGCCGAGGCGCAGTACCTGGACCTGATCCGCGAGATCATCGAGGAGGGCAACGTGAAGGGCGACCGCACCGGCACCGGGACGATTTCCAAGTTCGGCAAGCAGATGCGCTTCGATCTGCGCAGGAGCTTCCCCTTGCTCACCACCAAGCGCGTGTTCTGGCGCGGCGTCGCCGAGGAGCTCCTGTGGTTCGTGGGCGGGCGCACCAACGCCGCGGAGCTGCGCGAGAAGGACATCAAGATCTGGGACGGCAACGGCTCGCGCGAGTACCTGGACTCCGTGGGGCTGGGGCACAGGGAGGTGGGCGACCTCGGCCCGGTGTACGGGTTCCAGTGGCGCCACTTCGGCGCGAAGTACGAGGACATGCACGCCGACTACTCGGGGCAGGGCGTGGACCAGCTGGCGGAGGTGATTGACAAGATCAAGAACAACCCGAACGACCGCCGCATCCTGCTCACGGCGTGGAACCCGGCGGCGCTGAAGGAGATGGCGCTCCCGCCGTGCCACATGTTCTGCCAGTTCTACGTCGCCAACGGCGAGCTGTCGTGCCAGATGTACCAGCGGAGCTGCGACATGGGGCTCGGCGTGCCGTTCAACATCGCGTCGTACTCGCTGCTCACCTGCATGATCGCGCAGGTGTGCGGGTTGAAGCCCGGCGACTTCGTGCACTGCTGCGGCGACACGCACGTGTACAGCAACCACGTCGAGCCGCTGACGCGCCAGCTGGAGGTGGAGCCGAGGCCGTTCCCCACGCTCACCATCAACCCCGAGAAGATGGACATCGACGCCTTCGAGTTCTCGGACTTCACCATCACCGGGTACGACCCGCACCCCAAGATCGAGATGAAGATGGCGGTGTGAACGTCCGACGATCTACGTATCCTTTAAAAAAATACGCGTACGTACGCGCGACGCGCGTTTCGTCGCCGCGAAAGAACACCGGAGACCGTCGTTGAGAGTTACGATATCGTATCACAGTCGTATCACACATTACGTATACGTGTACTCACGATCGTCGTACATAACAACTCACGCCTCGAACGCCTCCATCCCTAGCGACGCGAGCGTGTGCGCCCACAGCGCCTCGGCGGCGTCGTCGTCCTCGGCGCGCGGCGACGGCGCTCGCCGTACGCACTGGCTGGGGAAGTACGGCGCCAGCGTATTACCCCGCAGAGCCTCAGGGTTTGTCGCCGCGAACAGCGACGCGCGCGCGCCTTCCGCGGGGGTGAGCAGAATCGAGCCCATGATGATCCGGTACGCCGCCTGCACGAAACGAGGCAGCGTGCGCACCACGCCGGTGACGATGTTGCCCGGGTGCACGACCAGACACCGCACCGCGTTGGTTTTATTTTGGATTCGGATTCGCGTCGGATTCGCGTCACCGTCACCCTCCGCCTCGTGTCCTTCCCGCGCCCTTCCCCGCAGTCGCCGCTCCAGCGCCCTGGCGAACAGGAGCTCCGCGAGCTTGCTCTGCGCGTACGCCGCGCGCGCGCCGTACCTCCGGCGCTCGAACGCGAGGTCGTCCAGCGCGAGCCCGTCGCAAAACTCGTGCAGCTTGCTGCACACGAAGATCACGCGCGCCGGCGCCGCCGCGTCGGCGTCCCCGGCGCGTCGCAGCGCGGGCATGAGCATGAGCGACAGCAACGCGGGCGCCAGGTAGTTGGTCCCGTAGTGCTGCTCGTGCCCGTCCTGGGTTTTCCTGTACGCGCCGGACATGTCGAAGACGCCCGCGTTGTTCACCAAGCAGTGCAGCGGGCGATCGGTGGCGAGGAACGCCTCGGCGAACGCGCGAACCGATCGCAGGGAATCGAGGTCCAGGTGCATCACCTCGCAGTCCAGCGGCGGCGCGCCGGGCTCGGAGTCGCGGGCCCACCGCTCCACCAGCGCCTCGCCGCGCTTCACTGTGCGGCACGCCAGGATGACGCGCGCACCCAGCCGCGCCAACGTCTCCGCGGTGGTCGTGCCGATGCCGCTCGTGGGGCCGGTCACGATGAAGGTCTTACCCTCGACGTCGGGGCCGCACACGTCCTTGGGGTCGGAGGGCAGGTGCCGCGTGTGCCACCTCTGCAGCATCACGTCGTCGACGACGTCAAGCCACGTGCGGAGACCCATCTGTCGAAGGCGGGGAGTAGAGGGCGAGAGGCGCGCGCCGGACTGATTCGTCGCCGGCGCCACTTGGCAAGACGAGCGTGCCGATAATTTGAGTCCCGATCGATCAACCGTCGATTTTGGTGGTCTCGGGCATCCTGCATCGGGGAGCGAAAAAAGTTTTTAGACCCGTGATTCTCGAATCGTCGTGTTGCGGTTCGTGAGCGCGCAAACAGTCACGAAAAAGGGATTTTTCACTAAAAACCGCGTGGCGCAATATTTTTGGCTGCTCTGTGTGTAACCACCTGATAGGTGTTGGGCGAGCTTCTTCGCATTCCTCTCACGCGCGCGGTCCCGCCCACGCCGTTGACGATGGCCTCGCGCGACGCCGAGGCTCGCATACCCCTCCTCCACGGAGAGGGTCGCGACGATGCCCGCCCCGCGCGCGCGGCGCAGAAGAGCCGCGTGGCGTTCCTCGCGGGAGTCGGCGCGGTCGCCGGCCTCGCGCTGGTGGGCAAGGTGCGCGGCGCCCCGTCCGTGATGTCGTCCCTGGGATTCGACGACGGCTCCGGCCGCCCGACGCTGTACGCGATGCTCGACCAGGCACCTCTGGCGGACCAGCTGAAGCACCTGCAGTGCTACCGCAAGATGGCGGAGGACGCGGACATGCAGCTCGCCGTGGGCGAGTACACCTCCGACCACTTCGAGGAGACGGTACGCCTGGACGATCTCGTCGCCAACGAGGAGCAGGGGTGGCGGTCGATGACTAAGGGCGACTGGCAGCGCATCGAGGACGCGGGCGGGCCGGACCTGTGCATCACCGCGAGAGATAAGCACGGCAAGGACGGCGCGTCGTACGCGTACCCGGGCGGCACGATCGTCTCCACCGAGGATTCCGTCATCACCTCGTACGAGGCGGTGATAAGCGAGCTCAAGACGCGCGAGTGGTGGACGTGCCTCGGCTCGCAAGCTTTCGACGCGTGCACGGCGAAGGACGCGCAGCTGGACTTCCGGCCGTCGCCGCACGTCACGGAGGTGATGAAGATCGCGCAGAAGAGCATGTTCGGCAAGGACAACGACGAGGGGTTCAAAGCCGCGCGTCTGGATTCCTCGGCGAAACAAAAGCGGCGGAACGAAGGCGCCGGCGACGCGTACAAGGCGTTCCGCGACGCGTGCAAGGAGGCGAAGGCGGGCATGGGCCCGCCCGTGTACGTCGCCACGGGCCCTGTATCTAAGAAGGACGGCGCGACGCACGCGAAGCTGCACGAGATGGGCTGCGTGACGTACCGGAACATCACCGGGTACGACATGCTGCAGGACTGGGAACTCGCCGCGATGGACCAGTTTCTGCTGGCGGAGGCGGAGACGCACGTCACCACCGCGTGCAGCGCCGCGGACTCGATCGCGGCGGCGTCGCGGCGCATGCGCGCGGCGGCCGCGTCGGAGGTGTACATCGCGACGTCGGACGCGTTCCTGGACGTCCCGAACGACGCGGACGAGCGCGCGTGCGCGAAGGCGGTGGACGCCAGGGCGCGCACCACCGACGCGACCAAGAGCGCGGACGAGGCGTTCGACGACAAGGTGCACGACGCCGCGAAGGCGGTGGCCGCGAGGATCGCCGCCGAGGAGGCCGCCGCGGGCGAAGGCGAGGAGGACGCCGCCGACGCCGACGCCGGCGGGAAGCCGAAGGCGAAGGAGGAGGCTGAAAAGGCGAAGGGCGCGGGGGAGGACGCCGGGGAGGCGGCGTCGACGGCGGGCGACGCCCCCGCCGCCTTGGCGGAGGGCGAGCCCGCGGGCGAGCGGCCCGCGGGCGACGCCGAGCCTCTTCCCGCGGGCGCGGAGGATCGTGTGTCCGCGGTGGAGCAGGACGTCAGCGGCCTGAAGGAGGGCATGAAGAACATCATGTCCACGCTGTTCAACATCCAGGAGCAGCTCAAGGCGACTGGCGCGGGCCCGGCGGCGGGCGGCGCCGTGGCCGCGGCGAAGACGGAGGCGGAGTCGACCCAGGACTCCGTGGCGCGCATCATCGCGGACGCCAAAGCTGCGCGCGCGGCGGTGGACGCGGCGAAGTCCTCCTCGGACGCCAAGAAGAAGGCGAACGCGAAGGCAAACGCGAAGGCGGACGCGAAGGCGAAGAAGCCGAAGAGCGCCGCGGCGGAGGACGACGCCGCGTCGGAGGGCGACGCCGCGTCGGAGGACGCGGCGAAGGCGCCGCCGATCGAGAAGCCCGAGGAGAAGAAAGCCGACGAAGCCCTCAAAGCGCCGGTCGCGGAGGGCGACTTGGAATCGTACGAGGCGCAGATGATGGGACCCGGGAACGCCCAGTGAGAGGGAGTGTCTGGCGCGCGCGCGCGCGCGACGAGCGTCTCGTCTGTTTTGTTGGATTTCGCTATCTATCCTATATACGTGTTCCTACAAAAGACCTCGGCTATTTCGTCATTCGCTCGCGGCGCTCTACGCGTCGTCGAACTCCACGTCATCCTCCTCTTCCACCGGGACGCGCACCATCAGCCCCACGGCGTCGTTCCCGTGCACGGCCTGCCTGTCGAACCGGTACACCAGCTCGACGTGCCCCTTGTTCCCCGCCACCCCGACCAGACAGTCGCTCGGATTGGCGTGCGTCCCCGCGAGGCTCTTCCACAGAAGCCTCGTGTCCATGCGCACCGCCGCCGCCGCCCCCGAGGTTTTCGCCCTCTGCAGCCGCTCCGCCGCGCCGGTGGACGCGTCGTCCGACCGGTCGTCTGTCCGTTCGAGTCCGGGTCGCTCCTCCTCCGCGGGGAGCGAGGCGAGGTTCCGGAGCTCGGCGCCGATGACGGCGCCGCCGGCGCCGGCGGACACCGCGACCAGATGCAGGGCGCCCGCGCGCGTGGTGGCCAGCTCGACGACCGCGCCCACGGCTTTGAGCCGTTCGACGGTCACGGCGGTGGACTCCGTGGCGCTTCTGTCCAGGTTCAGCCAGTACGGCACGTCTTTCACGTTCGCCTGGACCAGCGTCTCCAGCCGCGCCACCTCGCGCTTGGTCAGGGGGCCGGCCAGAGGCACGTCCTGCGTGATGTCCACGACGCCCTTGCTGGAGAAGTTGAGGAACGGCAACGCCTTTCCCGGCGCGACCGTGCGTTTGATGAGTTTCACCTCGACGTGCGTCGCCTCCGAGCCGATCAGACCGCGCAACACGCGGTGCAGCGTCGCGGGCTCGAGCGCGAAGGCGATCTTGTCGGCGTTGTTGGACGCGATCTTGTACTCGTCGAACACCTCATCCTTGAGCAGGTCGGCGTGGAGCTCGAGCCCGCCGCTCGCCACCGCGTCCTGCACCAGATGCAGCGTGTTGGGCGTGAGCAGCACGGACAGCTCCTTGCCCAGCTTGTCGAACACGGGCACGAACCGCTCCAGCCACTGCACACCCACGCTGCTGAAGGTGGCGCGGAACTTCATCGCGAACGCGGCGACGGCGACGAGGGGCCTTCAAATCTCGGCGCGAGCGCGTCCGCCGTCGCGAGCTCGTCACGACCACGAGGACGTCTCTGACCGCTCGCGTCACACCTGCGACCGCCGAGGCAGGTCTCAAGGGAGCGCCGCCGCACGCCCGAGAATGGCAGGCCAGGCGCTCGGCACCGCGTTTCGAAACATCTCGCCGCAGCTCGTTCGTCGCTCGTGGGCACTCGTAGTCACCGCGTCGGAACTCGGAAGGATCGACGAGTCGCAGATCGCCAGTCTCGCGCCGCAGTGGCGGGAAGTTGGCGTTTGAAATCGCGAGGTGCCTACAAATTGGAAATCTCGGAAGCCTCGCGCGTCCCCAAGGTCACAGCGTGAGGCGCGGCGAGAGACGGCCGCGATGGAGGCGCGCAGCGGGAATGTCGAGGTTTCGCGCGCGGGCGCGCGGTTGGGCGAGGTGGGATCGAGCGATGTCGATCTCGTCGCGCGGATGGCCACGACGCGTCGCGACCTCAAGGTGTGGGAGACGGATTTCCTCCGGGCGCATGGGCGACAGCCGAACAAGGACGACGCGGCTGCTGCGCCCGGGGTGAAGGAGATGTACGGGCTGTATCGCTCGCTCAAGTCGAAGCTCGATAAGGAGAACGCGGGGAACGCGCGCGCGGGGCTGGCGAAACCCGATCCGAGCGCAGCGCAACCCAGCGGTCGACCGCTCGTCGAGGCTCGGGGAGGTGTCGCGTCCCCACGCAGGGATCTCGCGCGCAAGCCCTCCGCGGCGCCCGCTCGCGTCCCCGTGGCGTCTCGCCTCCCCGTCGCCGCGGACAGCAGCGACGACGAGGAGGACGTGGTGGATGCGACACCCGTGAAGGCGCCCACGCGCGTGCAGCCCATGCGCGCGGCGAAGTCTCCGTCGAAGTCCCCGATGGCCGACCCGAGATCCCTCCCGAAACCGCGCGCGTCGCCGCGGAGATCCCCGAAAGCGCTCCGCGCGCTGTTCCCGGACGCGAAGGCGCTCGCCGGCGCCGCCGACGCCGCGGCGCTTCCCCCGCGCGTCGCGAAGAAGCACGCGGCCCGGGCGAAGCCGGCGAACGCGTTCGGGCGTCTCGCCGGCGGGTTCGGCGGCGACGGGCTCGAGACGCGCGGCGGCGGCGGCGGCGGTTTCGCGCGCCTGGCCGAGGCGAAGAAACAAAACGCGTTCGAGCCGCTCCTGTGCGACGCGCGCGGGGTTCTGGACGACGGCGTGCTGGATATCGGAGACGGCGCGCCCGCGATGACGCTCTCCAATCTCCTGGCGCGGGAACCCGCGCGGCGGCGCGGAGGCGGCGGCGGCGCCTCGAAGCCGCCGGAGCCGAGTGCCGCGGCGACGGCGAGCGCCGCCGCCGCCGCGAAACCGGCGGCGAAGGACGCCGAGACGAAGCCGAGCCCTCGTTCGGCGGGAGCCCGAAAGCGAGGGGGGCCTCGATGCGACGTCGACCCCGACGAGGACGAGATGCTGGCGGCGATGGAGGCGGGGGAGGAGGATTTCGACGCCGCGGAGGCGCGCGCGGCGGCGGGGGCGGCGCGGCGGCGCGAAGCCGCGGCGGCTCGAACCCGCGACCGTCGGAACGCCGAGGCGGACGCTTCCGGCGCCCTTCGACGCGACACCTCGAGACGCGGAGACGGCTCGGAGGATGATGAGGATTACGTCGAGAGCGAGGATGACGATTTCGCCATCGCGACGACGAACGTGCGCAAACGGAAACGCGCGAGCGCCGCCGAAACGAAACAAACGAAACCCGCCGCGGCGAGGAAACCGAGACCGAGGAAAACCGCCGCGGCGACTGCCGACGCCGCCGCGGCGACCGCTTCGCGTCCCGCGACCGGCCGCGAACGCGCCGAGGCGCGCAACGCGGCCGTCGCTGCCGCCGCGGAGGCGAAGAAACGCAAGCCCTCCGGAGGGAAAGCGAAACCGGCGGAAGCCGCGGACTGGCGCGCGGCGGGCGACGAGGCGCCCGACCGCGTCCCCGCGCCCGCGAAGAAACGCGCTGCTTCCAAGACGTCCAAGGGAAACTTCGTGAAGATGAACATGAAGAAGACGTGGAAGAGCCACGGCGTGAAGGGCGGCGTGAAGAAGAGCGCGGGCGCCAGCTACAGGCACGGCGGCGGCGCGCAATCGTGGAACAAACCCGTCGGCCGGCGGAAACAGGCGCCTCAGCCCGGCGAGACGCAGTCCGTGTGGAGCGCGGGGGACTGGGCGGACAGGAAGAAGGCGCGGGAGACGCCGGCGGAAGAGAAAGCCCGGGCGGTGCGCGAAGCCGCGGAAGATGCCGCGCTCGCGGCGGCGGCCCGCCCGGGCGCGGCGGCGGCCGCCGCCGCCGCGCTAGAGGCTCGCGAGAAACTCGAGAAACCCGGTCCCGCGCTCGCCGCGGCGTGTGCCTCCGCGTTGCTCGACCCGACGGACCAGGCTCTGACCGACATCCTGCGGCGCGCGTTCGGCCACGAGGCGTTCCGGCCCGGCCAGCTGGAGGTGATTAAGCGCGTGGTGCGGGGCGGGTCGACGCTGGCGCTTCTCCCCACGGGCGCGGGGAAGTCGCTGACGTACCAGCTCCCGGCGTTGCTGTTTCCGGGCCTGACCCTCGTCGTGTCGCCACTGCTGGCGCTGATGGCGGACCAGCTGAGGGGGCTGCCTCCCGCGTTGCCCGGCGCGGCGCTTCGCTCGGACCAGAGCCAGACGCACCTCTTCGCCGTGCTGGACGAGATGCGCGCCGGCAAACTCAAGGTGCTCTTCGTCTCTCCGGAGCGCCTGCTGAACGAGCGCTTCCTGAACGACCTGCGGCTCGTCCCTGGCGGCGTCTCGCTGGCGGTGGTAGACGAGGCGCACTGCGTCAGCGAGTGGTCGCACAACTTCCGGCCGGCGTACCACCGGCTCGGCCGCGTTCTGCGCTCCAGGCTGCGCGTGCGCGGGCCCGTGCTGGCGCTCACCGCGACCGCCACCAAACGCACGGAGACCTCCCTGCGTTCGACGCTGGACATTCCCGAGGAGGGCGCGTTCCGCGACGACGCCATCCGCGCCAACCTGACGCTGAGCGCGATGCGCGTTCCCGCCAGCGCGCGCGAGGCGACGCTGAAGCACCTGCTGCAGCGCGAGCCCATGCGCGGCGTCGGGTCTGCCATCGTGTACGTCGCGTTCCAGAACCAGGCGGAGACGGTGGCGGCGTACCTGCAGACCAACGGCGTGAACGCCAAGGCGTACCACGCCGGCCAGGAGCCGAAGGACCGCCAGAGGACGCAGGCGCAGTTCTTCGCCGGCTCGGTGCGCGTGGTGGTGGCCACCGTGGCGTTCGGCATGGGGCTCGACAAGGCGGACGTGCGCGCGGTGATCAACTACTCCCTGCCGCGATCGCCGGAGGCGTACATCCAGCAAGCCGGCCGCGCCGGCCGCGACGGCTTGCCCGCGCGGTGCGTCTCGTTCATCGACGCCGACGACTTCACGCGGCTGCGCTCGCTGTCCTTCTCGGACGGCGTCGACCGAGCCGCCGTGCACAAGCTCCTTGAGACGGTGTTCCTGGGCAGGGACAGGAAGGCGAGGAGCGCGCTCGCCGCGCTCGCGCCGGGCGGAGGCGGGGCCGGAGAGCCGCGCGACGCCGAGGGCGGGCCTGAGAAATTCGGGCGGGACCCGAACCCGAACCCGAACGAAAATCGCGATTCCGGGAACGAAGTCGCCGAGCCCGCGGCGGTGGGCGCTTTGATCGTGCAGCAGCTCGAGCGCGAGATGGACATGCGCGGCGAAGTCATCGAGACGGTGCTTTCGTGCCTCGAGCTGTGGGACGCGCGGGTGGTTGAGCGGCGGTGCGCGGAGGCGAAGAGCGAAAAAGAGACGAACAAAGAGAGCGACGCGACTCGCGCGACGCTCGAAACCGCGACGGAAACCGCGTCCGCCGCGTGTCCGCCGAAAAACTCTGAGAACAACAACGACGACGATTTCGGCGCGCTCGGCGGAAACGGTCTGGTTCGCGTTTTGCCGGACATGCGCGCGACATGCGAGCTGTCGTTCCACGGCGCGTCGCCGGAGGCGCTGGCCTGCAAATGCCCACTCGTCGCCGCCGTGCTCGCGCTGGGCGCCAAGCCCAAAGCCGGGACCTACCGCTTCTCCGTGGCGGCGGCGGCGCGGAGCATGCGCTCCGGCCTCGAGGAGGTGGGCGCGCAGCTCCAGGCGCTCAGCGCCAACGGCGACGCCGCGTACCGCCTCAGCGACCGCGCCGTGGGGTACGAGATCCTGCGCGCGCCGCCGGCGGACCTGCGCCCGCTGGCGTCGGCGCTCGCCGCGCACCTCGCCGCCGTGGAGCGCTCCGCCGTGCACAAGCTGGACACGGTGTACGCCGCGCTGGAGCACGCGGCGAACGCCGAGGACGACCACGCGCAGAGCGCGTCGCTGCGCGGGACGCTGGAGGCGTACCTGCGTGGCGTCGGGCCAGGATCCGCGGAGACGCCGTCTGGCGTCGACCTCTCGGGCGTCATCGCCGCCGACGCGCCCCGCGGCCTCGCCGCCGACGTGCGCGAGCTGCTGACGCATCGCAGCGGCGGCAAGGCGGGCGGCGCCGGGTGCATGTCCGCGCGCGCGGTGGCGCGCGTCCTGCACGGGCTGGGCTCGCCCGCGTACCCCGCGGCGGAGTGGCGCCGCAAGGAGAAGGCCGGGAACCTCTGGGAGAAGCACTCCAAGGTGGACTTCGGCGCCATCGTGCGCGTCGCCTCCGAGGAGCTCCTCGCCATGCGCGGCGTCGTCCCGAAGAAGAAACCGTAGCTAAGTTAGAAGGAGCGAGCGGAGAGTAAAACGAGTAAAAGTAGCTACGTAGCTCCCGTAGCTGCGGTGCGTAGAGCTATGCGCGCGTTTTTGGCGAGTAGACGTGTCGTACCTTTCGCGCCTTTCGCGTATTGTACACGCTATAAGGCTCTATGGATATACAAAAAAGTACTTCGCTCTGTCATCACGATCAAGCCGGCTTGATTTCCCATACGAAGTACCGAATGAACTGCTCCTTGCTCACTTCGCGCGCCTTGTCGCGCTCGAGCGCGGCGAAGACGCGCGCGCGCCGCGCCTCGGCGGCGTCGCCGGCGAACCGCGCGTCGCCCTTGTTGCGCCCTTTCTTCAGCAAAGCGTCGATCTTCGGCACGCGCTTCACGGCTTTCAGGAACGTCTTGAGCTTGATCACGCCCCGCTTGTCCATGTCCACGATGTCGAACACGCCGGAAAGGTACTTGACGCGGATCAGGTACGGCTCAGCGGGTTTAGAGTTTAGGTCGCGACGGCCGCCGGGCGACGACGCGCGGGACGACCCGCGGGACGACCCGCGGGACGACCCGGACCCGCCGAAGGACGAGCCGGTGTCGGACTCGGACCACTCGCTCGTTCCTTCAGACCCCGACCCCGCGTCGGAGACAGCTGCGCGCGCCATCGCGGCGCGCTGCTTCGCCTCCGCGGCGTTCCGGCGCTTCCGGGCCGCAACCGACTCCGCCGCCGCGCGCGCGGCGTTCTGCGCGGCGATGGCGGCTTCGGCGTCGGCGATTTTCCTCGCCAGATCCACGTCGCGCGCGACGTTCTGAGCCTCCGAATGCTTCTTCTCAGCATGCTCTTTCTCCGCGGCTTCCCGAGCAGCCTCAGCCTCGGCGATCGCCGCCGCCGCCGCCGCCGCCACCGCCGCCTCCGCCGCCGCCTCTTTTCGCGCGCGCGCCTCGGCGGCGGCTTTCGCCGCCGCCGCCTCCGCCTCGGCTTCGGCTTCCGCGCGCGCGATGGCCGCGGCTGCAATGCGCTCCTCCTCCGCGAGCTTCGCCTTCGCCCGCGCGGCAGCCTTCTCCGCAGCAAGCCGTTTCTTCTCCTGCTCGCGGGCGAGCGCCGCCTCCGCCTTTGCGACGGCGCGCGCCGCGGCATCCTCTTCTTTTTTCTTCGCCGCCGCTTCCTTCTCGCGGCGTCTCGCGGCGGCTCGCTCTTCCTTTTCCTTCGAAGCCGCCAGTTTCCGCGCCTGGTCCCCGGCGGCGCGCGCCGCCGCCGCCGCCGCCGCCGCCGCCGCCGCCGCCGCCGGCGCGGACGCGGCCGCGACCGCCACGGTCGCCGGCGCCGAGTACACGGACGACACCGTCTCCATGGTCTCGACCGCGGAAGTCGAAGTCGTCGTCGTCGTCGTCGTCGTCGAGCCGCCGGAGGAGAAGCCGAAAAAGCCAGTCACCGCCTGCGTGGTGTCGGTCAGGCCCTTGCCGATGACCTCGCCGGTGTCCGAAAGGCCCTTGCCGATGACCTCGCCGGTGTCCGAAAGGCCCTTGCCGATGACCTCGCCGGTGTCCACGAGGCCCTGGCCGAGCGCGCCGGCGCCGCTGGCGATGCCGTCCACCACGAAGGCGCCGCCGCCGACGACGTGCCCCCCGACGTTGAGGAGCCCGTCGCCCACGCTCTTAATGTCCTTGGTGAGGTTCTCGAGGATCTCGTTCTGGAAGTCCAGGATGATCTCGTTGAGCAGCCCGGAGGCGCACTCGCGCGCGAGCGCGCCGATCGTGCCCTTGAACGCCTCCAGCTCCCACGACTTGAACTTGAAGGGCTTCGCGTTGACGGCGAGGATGTGGATGTTCCAGTCCACGAACTCGAGGCGTCGCAGCTCCAGGACGAGCTTGCGTCGCTTCCTCTTTTCCTCCTCCGTCTCCTCCGGGGGCTTCTGGTTCACGCGCTCGAGCAGAGTGATGAGCGCGTTGAGCCTGTTCGTGACGTCCGCGCCCGCGGCTTGGATCCCGCCCGCCACGGAGCTCCCCAGACTCGCCGCTCGCTTGTTCACCTCAGCGAGCTGATTCTCAATCTCCGCGCTCGCGCCGGCAAAGGCGTCGCCGACGGAACTGAACAGAGACACCTCACCGTCCGGGTCCTTCGCCTTGAGTCGCTTCGCCGCCTCCTCCGCGATGCGCTTCTCCTCCTGCAGCAGGAGCAGCGCCGCCTCCTCCGCCGCGCGCTCCTTCGCCGCGTCCGCCGCGCTCTGCCGCTTCAGGTTCTGGAAGTTGCGGATCTTCTTCGTCGAGAGCGCGCCGGCGTTCGGGTCGGGCACTTCGTCCACGTACACCGTGGCGCCGGTGACGCTCATGACGTCCACCTCGCCGCACAGGTACCCGACCACGAAGTTACCCCGGCCGCGCACGCCCAGGATGCTCAGCGGGTTGAGCTTGACGTGAACGCGCTTCATGGCGACCAGGAACGGCGACGAGAATCGCGCCGTCGGGGGGTTGCCCAGCGTGAAGTCCTCCACGGTGACCGTGCCGTGCCCCCCCGCGACGCGCACCTTGACCGCGCCCACGAAGACGTCCCCCGCCAGCTTCGCGCGCATCTTCGTCAGCACCTTCCTCGTGACGAACGCGTCGAACCGCGCGAGCAGCGCGGTCCTGTTCGTGAGCGCGAGCGAGGCCACGGAGACGAGCAGCGCCGCGAGCGCGGAGACGATCTTCAGCCACGGGAGCTGCGCCCAGAACAGAGCCGCTCGGCCGAGCCATCGGACGTTCGCGAGCGGGTTGTACGGCTCGTCGATCACGTACACCTCCGCCGCCGCTTGCGAGAGGAGCGCCGCCGCGTGGTCCACCGCGTCGGCGATGGCGGACGAATCCATCGCGCCCATCGTGCGCCCGCGCGCGTCGAACTACGCCGTAAGGCGATCTCCCACGGACGAAACGAACAACAGAAAAATCGCCGCGTTCTTTTTGCCACCTCCACACGCGCGGGCGCGGCGGCGTGCGGTGACGATGGAGGCGATCCTGGATCAGCAGGCGGATCTGCTTCGCGTCGGCGAGGAGCTGATTCGTGAGTCGAGCCGGAAGCTCAGGGACGCCGCCGGCCCGGACGCGCTGCGGCAGGCGTACGAGCTGTACCGCGGGTTTTACGAAGCGGTGGATTGGACCGAGCCCTGGCTGGTCGCCGTGCTTTGCCTCCACGCGATGCTCCTGCTCGTCGCGGTGGCGACGCGCAAGTCGGAGACGGCGCAGACGTGCGTGTTCGCGCTTTGCGCGTTCCTGGTGTTTATCGCCGAGCGCCTCAACAGTCTGGCGTCGAAACACTGGCGCGCGTTCAGCACGCAGGACTACTTCGACAAACAGGGCGTCTTCACGACGACGGTGTTTTGCGTGCCCCTCATCGCGACGCTCTTGGTGGTGCTCGTGAACTTCCTGCGGCTCATGGCGTCGGCGATGATCAAGGCGAAGCGCGCGCAGCTCAAACAGCGCGCGCGCGCG
>Ga0181558_10001668_pt1 | contig 21209 bp, 22 predicted proteins | sample 011ome_22_FD_133754 | JGI IMG/M metagenome (GOLD analysis project Ga0181558, IMG submission 133754) | Coastal salt marsh microbial communities from the Groves Creek Marsh, Skidaway Island, Georgia - 011507BT metaG (megahit assembly) | ecosystem: Environmental > Aquatic > Marine > Intertidal...
CAGCGCGCCGACGGGAATTTCCTCGCCATCCGAGTAGGCCATGTCGGCGAACAACATGCCGAAATCGGGCTGGTCTACACCCAACTGGGTCTGCACCACCTTCGAGGTCAGCCCGATCTTGCGCCCGACCAGACGGCGGCCCTTGTTCAGCCAGTATTTCGTGTTGGTCTCCTGAATGGCATAGGCGGCATCCACATCGCCATCGCTCAGGCTTGTGCGGATGGGTGCGCAGGCCTTGCCGGTCTCACCCGCCTTGCGCAGCGAAACGGCGAGGTCATTGATGGTCTTTTTGGTCGGCGGCTTTTTCGTCGACGTTTTGGCCACAGCGGCGCCCTCCTGCAACGTCTCAAGTTCGCATGGTTTTAGGTGCGCTGCGGAAGACTGTCCACGCGAAGCAAGGCAGCAGTTTCAGATGTTGAAACGGTCCTGCTGACTGTGTCTGTGACGTATTTTCCGCATCGACGGGCAGGGTCAGGCGTCCTGCAGGTCGCGCCAGATGGTCTCGAAGGTATCGTGGGTGTCACCAAACGCTTCGATCACCAGCGGGTCGAAGTGACCGGTCGAATCGATACGGTCATCCCCGTGCAGAATGATGTCCCGGGCCTGATTGTGGTCGAGGGTCGCCTTGTAGGGCCGTGCGGAGCGCAGGGCATCATAGATATCGGCGATCTGTACGATCCGTGCGGCCAGCGGAATTTCATCTTCGCGCTTGCCATTGGGATAGCCGCTGCCGTCCCACTTTTCGTGGTGGTTCAGTGCGATCTCGGCGGCCATGGCCAGCCGCGGCGGCTGGCTGAGAATGCGGTGGCCGTAGATGGTGTGGTTGTCCATCTCGCGGCGTTCATCGGGATCGAGCGTACCGGATTTGCGCAACACCGACGGCGCCACGCCCATCTTGCCCACATCATGAAGCTGGGCCGAGTAACGCAACTGGTGGCAGTACTTTTCGTCCTGCCCCAGGGTCTTGCCGAGGAAGTGGCTGTACTCGTTTACCCGGAAGACATGGTTGCCGGTGCCCTCGTCGTAGATTTCCGCCGCGCGGGCCAGCATGGAGATCGCGAGGCGGAAAGCGTCATCGCCGCGCACTCCCTCAATATCTTCGATGAAGGCGAGCTTTTCGACCTGGCGCCGGAGCCGGCTGTTCCGTTCGCCGGGATCCAGCCGGATTTGCCCGATCCGGTCCAGAAGATCGGCGCGTTCGACCGCGGCCCCGGCGAGCCGGCAGAATCGGGAGAACAGCTCCTGCGAGGACTCCGCGAAAGAGCGATTCGAACTGCGGTCGGTCATCAGTGTGACCACGCCGACAATGTCGTTGGCGTGGTTCGTCAGCGCAAAGCCGGCCACGGCAGCCGGTTCGGTTGTTCCGGGCAGATCGATGGCGCGGTCCATCACCGATGCGGCATCGGCCGTTGTGGCGTCGTCGAATTTGAGGGTCGATCCGGTCTGGGCCACGATCGCCGAGATCGAAGCGCCATCCAGCACCGCGGACTCGACAGCGTCCGGCGTGTCCGGGAATGTCGCCGCACGCACCAGGGCATCGGCGTCTTTCTCGTGACGGAGGAGATAAAGCACCCCGCCATCGGCCTGCATCAGCTCGCAAGCCTGCCGCAACGCCTTCCCGGTCAGCACGGACGCGGATTGTCCGGGATGGTGATCGAGCATTTCGGCAAAGGAGAGCCGCTTGGTCATTTCGTTTGTTCTTCTTGGGGCTGAACCGGCGCCATGATGGCACAGATTAGCTGGAAATGATGAACACCGGGTTAGGCGGCCCGCCCGGGCCGATCAGATGCTCTCCAGCCCGGCGCGCCGGGTGATGTCGTTGAACTGAATCTCGTTGTGCTTGCCCGCCAGATCGGCCGGGGCTTCGCGGGCCAGCCAGGCGAGCATCTTGGCAGGCCGCTCGGGCGGTTGTGCCTGATCGACCGTGAGCGCCTGGGCGGTGAACTCGGTGGTGGCGTAGATCTCGGCCACCATGTCGGTGTCGCTGAAGCCGGGCGAGAGCGCGAAGATATTCACGCCGGTCTCGACCAGCTCGTAGTGGATACACTGGGTCATCGACACGAGCGCGGCCTTGGAGGCGCAATAGGCGCCGTAGTAGCGGTCCGGCATGAAGGCGCGGGCGCTGGTGATGTTGATGATGGTGCCCGCATCGTGTTCGAGCATCGAGGGCATCACCGCCGAGATCAGGTTATAGGGCCCCAGAACATTGCCCAGCAGCACACTCTGAAACGCCTCGGGCGAAACTTCGGCCACCGATCCCATGACGTTCATGCCGGCGTTGTTGATCAGCACATCGATGCGTCCGTGTTCGACGATCACACCGTCAACAAAGGCCTTGGCCGCGGCGGTGTCTGCGACATCGAAGCCGTGGCTTTCGGCGGTGGCGCCCAGCGCCTCGACGGCGGCCCGTGTGTCGGCGCAGGATTCGGGCTTGCGCGCGCACAGGATCAGATGGGCACCATCCGCCGCCAGTTCCCGCGCGGTGGCGGCCCCGATACCGCGGCTCGCCCCGGTCAGCACCACAATCTTGTCTTTCAAACTGGCCATCACGCCCTCCGTCTTGATGTGTCGGGGCGGATATTGCCGCGCGGGTGGCCAAAAGAAAACGCCCGGGACAATGCCCGGGCGTTTGAAACAGTTCTGTGCGGCGCGACTACTCGCGTTGGCCGAAGAGGTGCAGCAGCATCATGAACAGGTTGATGAAGTTCAGATACAGGCTGAGGGCCCCCATGATCGCCTTCTTGCCGGCAACCTCGGAGCCGTCGAGCTCGTTGTACATTTCCTTGATGCGCTGGGTGTCGTAGGCGGTCAGGCCGACAAACACCAGAACACCGATCACCGAAATGACGAACTGTATCATCGTTGAGCCGATGAAGATGTTCACAACACTCGCGATGATGATGCCGATCAGGCCCATGAACAGGAAGGACCCAAGACCGGAGAGATCGCGCTTTGTTGTGTAACCGTAGAGGCTCATTGCCGCGAATGTGGCCGCGGTGATGAAGAAGACCCGCGCAATGCTCGTGCCGGTGAAGGTCAGGAAGATGTGGGACATCGACAGTCCCATCACGCCCGCAAACACCCAGAAGACCAGTTGCGCCGTCGAGGCTTTCATCCGCTGGATACCGAAGCTCAGCACCATGACGAAGGCCAGGGGCGAGAGCATCGCGATCCAGGCCAGCATGGTCGGCTGGACCTGTCCGAGGGCGTTCTGCGCGTAGAACAGCTGCAGCAGCGCCGGGGTGCTCGAGACCAGATAGGCCACGATGCCGGTCAGTGCGAGGCCGGTGGTCATGTAGTTGTAAATGCGCAGCATGTAGGACCGGAGGCCCTCATCGATCTGTGCATCTATTGTCGCGCGGCCGTGAATGACCGAGTCGCGATTGTATTCGTTCGCCATGGTGTTTCGTCCCTTTTGGGGCTCCCCTGCTAAAACGTCAAACCTGAGCCGCAAATATGGGATGGCTCAGGGACTGAATCAACTGCCGCCGCACCAGAATCTTGCCTGTGTGGCGGGTTAAGCGTCTGAAATCGGACGATTTTGCGCTTTTGCGGCCCGAATCCGGGTTTGCAGAGCCAGAAACATCACGCCGAGGGCCGTGATCACGGCCAGCCCGCCAAGAGCCGTACGCCCCCAATCGGGGACGAGCGGCACCAGAATTCCCAGCAACAGCAGCCGCAGGGCCAGCCGGGCCCAGATATGCAGTTCGGGCAACTCGCCGCGCAGGCCGCGGGGCGCGATGGCCACAGCAGAGAAACCGAAGATCCCGGCGGCGATGATCCAGACATCGATCAGCCCGAGCTGCATGGGCAGCAGGGCCAGTACAAGCGCGAAAAACGCGCCGGTCATGGCACTCAGGCGCTCGCTGTAGCCGCTCACCGAACCGGTGATCCGCGCCAGCCAGTTGTCGGTAGCTTCCAGCAGCGCCGCGCCCAGCCCCATCGCGGCGAGCGCCCAGAGCAGGGGGTCGGGTTGCGTTGCGGTGGGCAGGACGGCAAGCCCGCCCATCAGGCTGACAATCGAGACCCGGATGATGGTGAACCGCGTACCCGTGGTGAGCTGATCGCGCGCGGCCGATTCAGCGGGCGGACCTGATTCCGATGCCGGGACGGCGGGCGGACTGGGGACCAGTGCCGAAAGGACAAACAGCACCACCATGATGACCATGGCGGCCGTGGGCGGGGCGGTCCCCAGATGGAAGGCGACGGCAAAAATGAAGGAGACCGCCCCGGTCACGAAGGCCGTCAGCGGGATATGGCCCAGATTCATCGTATAGACCCGCGGCGCATGCAACGGCGGGCGCGGCTCGACCGGGATCGGTTTGTCGCGGTTTTCGGTCATCTCATCGGGTCCCCAGAATTCGCGCGACCATACCCCATTGCACGCCGCGCTGCAGGGTCTTCTGCCCCTGTCACACGCGGACTTGATCCGGGCATAGCGAGGTTGGCAGAAGGACCCCCGCTACTCATTGCGCAGCCAGGGGGCCGCCTTCTGACCCATGGCCCGCCAGGTGCCGATCAGGCCAGCCCCGATGGTGATGAGCGTGGCGATGACGGTGGTGACGACAACGGCCATGGGTTCGAAGCTCCAGTCGATCCGCAGCAGCCAGTGGACCACCGCCCAGCCGGTGACGCTGCCGACGATGGCGGCGATGACAGCCGTGACAAGGCCCAGCAGGCCGTATTCGAGCATATAGGCCGCGACGATGTCGCGCCGGGTGGCGCCGAGCACTTTCAGGACGACGCTGTCATAAATGCGGCGGCGATGCCCGGCGGCGATCGCGCCGGCGAGTACCAGCGTGCCCGCCACCAGGGTGATCAGGGCGGTCAGGCTGACCGCGGCGCCGACATTGCCGATCAGGGCCGCAACATTTTCCAGGGCGGCCCGGACCCGGATCGAGGTGACATTGGCGAAGCGGTCGGTGACCGCGCGCTCGAGCGGGTCCTCGGCCGCCTCGTCGGCATGGACGACGGCGATGTGCATGCGCGGTGCGGCTTCCAGTTGGCCGGGGGAGAAGATCATCACGAAGTTGATCGCCAGACGCTGCCAGTTGATCTCCCGCGTGTTGGCAATGGTCGCGGTGAATTCGCGGCCGAGCACGTTAACGGTGATGGTGTCGCCGATGTCCAGGCCGAGCCCGTTCGCGATCCCGTCATCGAGGCTGACCAGCATCTCGCCGTCGTAATCGGCGGGCCACCACGCGCCGGAGATGATCTCGTTATGGGCCGGTGCCTCGCGTGCCCAGGTGATTCCTCGGTCCCCGCGCAGCACCCAGCGGGCGTCCTGCGCGACGGTGGCTTCTGCGGCGCGCACGCCGTCGATGGCGGTGATCCGGCCGCGCAGCATGGGCACCTGCTCGCTGCGGTCCACACCGGAGACATCGGCGACCAGCGAAGTGAAGGGGTCGATCTGATCGGGCTGGATATCGACGAAGAAAAACGCCGGCGCGTCCGCAGGTAGCTCGTCGGCGATCTGCCGGGACAGATTGCCTTCGATGGTGGCCACAGTGACCAGCATCGAAAGTCCGAGCCCGAGGGACAGCACCACCGAGGCGGTGGGCGCGCCGGGGCGGTGCAGTCCCGCCAGCGCCAGGCGGATTGCCGGGCGGCGGATGTTCTTCACCCGCGCAGCCCCGGCCGTGATGCCCAGCGCGGCGAGCCGGAAGGCGATCATCGCGCCGATGGAGCCGATCACGAACCAGCTGGCAAAACGGGCATCCGATGCGGTCGCGATGGCGAGCGCGGCCAGCGCACCGCCAAGAAGGCCGGTGGCAAGAATATAGGCCGGGCGCGGCCAGCCGCGTGTCGGCGAGACGACCGAGCGAAACAGGCTGCCCGCCGGAATGTCGCCCGCGCGCGCCACGTACCAGACTGAGAAGGAAAGCGCCGTCAGCAGGCCGAACAGGGCGGCGACGATCAGCGGTTCGACGAACACGCCCGTGGTGATCCGGATCGGAACCACCTGCGCCAGCAGGTCGGCGGCCACAAGGGGCAGTGCGGCACCCAGGGCCAGCCCGCCGGCGATTCCCAGACTGGCCAGCGCCAGCACCTGCAGCAGATAGACCCGGAAGACCAGGGCGCGTGGTGCGCCAATGCATTTGAGCATGGCGATGGTGCTGGTCTTGCTGTCGAGCCAGGCGCGGACGGCGTTGGCCACGCCGACCCCGCCGACCAGCAATGCCGTCAGTCCGATGAAGGACAGGAACAGGGTCACCCGCCCGATCAGCCGGGTCAGTCGGGGCGAGGATTCATCGAGGGTCCGTATCCGCCAGCCGGCATCCGGGAAGGCGGTGTTGATCTCCGCGATGAACTCCGGCGGCGCCATCGCGTTGGGCAGACGGAGCCGGTAGTTGTAGTGAATCAAACTGCCCGGTTGTTCCAGCGCCGTGTCGGGGAGCGCGGCATCGGCGATCAGGACCCGCGGGCCAAGCGAGAACAGCCCGCCCCCGCCCACGCGGTCCGGTTCGTAGGTGATGGTCGCGCGGATTTCGAATTCCGTCTCGCCGATCTGCAGAACATCACCGAGCTGAACCTCCAGCCGGGTCAGCAGTTCCGGCGCGACGGCGGTGCCCCGCACACCATCGCGCTGACCAAACAGCGCGGCATGGGGCAGGGCGGGGGCCGTCTCGAGCGTGCCGTAAAGCGGATAGGTGTCCTCGACAGTCTTGAGTTCGACCAGGGTGCGGCCCGCCCCTTCGTTCCGGGCCCGGGCCATGGCGCGCATCTCGGCGCTGGCGGCAACGGTTGCGGCGGCGTCCATGGCCTGGCGTTCGTCAGGCGTAGCCGGACGGTGGACGATATCGATCAGCAGATCGCCGCCGAGAATTTCCCGGGCATCGGCTCCGATGCTCTCTTCCAGCATGGCGCGGGTCGAGCCGACCGCCGCGATGGCCGCCACCCCCAGCGCGAGGCAGGCGATGAAAATCCGGAAGCCGCGCGCCGATCCGCGTAGTTCACGCCGGGCCAGACGGCCGGCCAGCGACCATGAAATCGCGGGATCGCTCACGTGGTGTCACCGGCATCCACGATGCGTCCGTCACGCAGATGCACCGTCCGGTCGCAGCGCGCGGCAATCGCCGGGTCATGGGTGATCAGCATCAGGGTCGTGCCGTGCTGATCGGACAGATTGAAAAGTGTCTCGATAATGGTCTCGCCGGTTTCTCCGTCGAGATTCCCGGTCGGCTCGTCGGCGAGCAGCAGGTCCGGACCCGGCGCAAAGGCGCGGGCGAGCGCCACGCGCTGCTGTTCGCCGCCCGAGAGCTGCGAGGGGTAATGGTCGAGACGATGGCCCAGACCCGCGGTTTCGAGGCTTGTGCGCGCCTTCCCGAAGGCGTCGGGATCGCCGGCAAATTCCAGCGGGACCGCCACATTTTCCAGCGCGTTCATGGTCGGAATCAGATGGAAGGCCTGGAACACGATCCCCACATGCTTGCGCCGGAAGCGGGCGAGCGCGTCTTCGTCCATGGCGGCAAGGTCCTCACCGGCCACCAGAACACGGCCCGCGGTCGGGCGTTCGAGACCCGCAATCACCATCATCATGGTGGACTTGCCCGAGCCCGAGGGACCGACGACACCGAGGGTTTCACCGCGGGTTACCGTCAGGTCGATTCCGCGCAGGATATTGACGTCGCCGCTTGCGCTCGCCAAATGAAGCTCTGCCCCATCGAGCGTAATCATCGATTGCGCATGCGCGGTATCGTCCGGGGCCTGCTGTATCCCCGCGCCTGACAGGTTGTTCATGATGGCTCGTTTTCGCCGGATAAGATTACATACCGCTTGTACATATGGCCGTCCGGCGCGGATCATCAATGGTGCAGTTTTGGCGATCGGTCTCGTGCTGGCAGTGCTCCTGGTCATTTCGCCGCTGGCGGCTGCCTCTGCTAAGGCGGATGAGGCCCCGGTCATCGTGGCCTTCGGGGACAGTCTTTCGGCCGGTTACGGGCTTGAGGATGACGACTCCTTTCCGGTTCAGCTCGAACGTGCGCTGCAGGCCGAAGGGCTGAACGCGAAGGTCATCAACTCCGGCGTGTCGGGCGACACCACGGCCGGTGGCCGGGCGCGTCTGGCCTGGTCACTGCCCCCCGATGCCGATCTTGTGATCCTCGAACTGGGGGCCAATGACGGTCTGCGCGGCATCGATCCGGCCGAGACCCACGCCAATCTTGACGCCATGCTGCGCGAACTTGCGTCACGCGACACCGAGGTCCTGTTCACCGGCATGATGGCGCCACCCAATCTGGGCCGCGAATACGGCGCGGCGTTCAACAGTCTCTTCCCGGACCTCGCCGAAATCCATGATGTGGTGTTCTATCCTTTCTTCCTCGATGGCCTGGCCGCCGAGAAAGACCTCAACCAGCCGGACGGAATTCATCCCAATGCCGACGGGGTGGCGCGTATTGTGGACAGGATCAAGCCCTACGTCCTGAAGGCGTTGGCGGAGTTCGGCGCAAAACAGGTGCAGTAGGAAAAACGGATTCTTGAACAACCTCATGCTGAGCCTGCCGAAGCATGAGGTGGCATCCTCGCCCTTCGTCCCTCGACAAGCTCGGGATGAGGAGGCTCAGGGTGAGGACGATCAGAGAACCGGAATTAGAGCCCCGACGTTATCGGGCATGACAAGGACGCAGAGATGACCGCATTCCCCTTTGCCCATGCCGGTGTCACTAACGATGGCCCGATCACATCTTGGATGGGTTGGCGCGATCTGCTGGAGCGCTGCCTCGACCAGCTCGGAACCTCGGCGCGCGGCATCGGGCTGCTCTATGTCACGGACCCTCTGGCCGAGGATATCGGCGAGATTCTGGACACCCTGCGCACGCGAACCGGGCTCGACACATGGCGCGGGGCGGTCGCGCCCGCCATCTGTGCGACCGGCGTGGAGTATTTCGACACGCCGGCCATGGCATTGCTGATCGTGGATGTGCCCGAGAGCGCCGCTGCGGTGTTTCCGGGGGAGCCCGGCGCGAATGATCTGCAGGTCGCAAACCATGCGCTGCTCGCCATTGTCCATGCGGACCCGCGCGCGCCCACTGTGCTGGAGGCGATGCCGGAACTGGCGCAATCCACCGGCGCCTATCTGGTGGGCGGCCTGACGTCCGGCAACGCTGCCACGCCCCTGATCGGTGCGCCCGACGCGCCGTCCGGACTGGCCGGTGTTCTGCTGACCGACGCGGTGCCGGTGGCGACCGGGCTCACCCAGGGTTGCTCGCCCATCGGGCAGACCCACACCATCACCGGGATGGAAGATCGCGTCGTCACAGAGCTCGACGGGCGCAACGCGCTTGAGGTTCTGAAGGAAGATGTGGGCGAACTGCTCGCCCGGGATTTGCGCCGTCTTGCCGGCTATGTGCATGCGGCCATTCCCGTCTCCGGATCGGACACAGCGGATTATCTGGTTCGCAATCTGGTGGGCTTCAATGTGGAGCAGGGCTGGATCGGCGTTGCGGAAGACCTCAACCCCGGGGACCGGCTGATGTTTGTCCGCCGGGATGCCGCGAGCGCGGTCGAGGATATGCAGCGCATGCTCGACGATGTGAAACGCCGCGCCGGGGGCAATCTCCGCGGCGCGGTCTATCACAGTTGCGTCGCGCGCGGGCCGCATCAGTTCGGGCCGGGGGCGCGTGAACTGTCGATGGTCGCAGAGACCTTCGGCGACATTCCCGTGGTGGGGTTCTTCGGCAACGGCGAAATCTCCCATGACCGGCTCTACACCTATACTGGTGTCCTGACCGTGTTCCCGGAACCGACGGACGGGACCGCGGCATGATCCGGCTCTTCGTCGCGCTCTCGCTGCCCGAACAGCTGCGCCTGCGCCTTTCGGGTCTGCGGGGACAGATCCCGGGTGCACGCTGGGTGCCGCCGGAGAACATGCATGTGACGCTGCGGTTTGTGGGCGAGGTGGACGAACACGTCGCCGAGGATGTGCACACCGAACTCGAGCGGGTGGCGGGCGATCCGCTCGCGATTGCCCTGCGCGGTGTCGGGCATTTCGAATCCCGGGGCCAGGTGCGGGCCCTCTGGGCGGGGGTCGAACGCAGCGAGGATCTGGTGCGGTTCCAGGGGCGGATCGAAAACGCCTGTCAGCGCGCCGGGCTGGCGCCCGAATCCCGGCGGTTCCATCCCCATGTCACCCTGGCCCGCTGCCGGGACACAAGCCTCGCCCGGGTGGCGGACTTCATCGAGGAGCATGCGGGCTTTGCCGCGCCGGCATTCGAGGCCGATGCCTTCACCTTGTTCTCCTCGACGCTGGGGAAGTCCGGCGCGATCTATCTGCCCGAGGTGACCTATCCCCTCGGGACCTATGTTTCGGCGGACCAGCATTGATCCGAAGGGGCCGCGCTCGCTAGGCTGGCCGGGAGGTTTCGAATCCGCGGCCTGGTCGTCATTGCGAGCGAAGCGAAGCAACCAGCCGCTGTGCGGGTTGAGGGATTGCTCTGGATTGCCGCGGCGCCGGTGTCGCCGCGCAATGACGGCTGTAACTCCGGCCCGTGTTCTCCTGTTTAAAGGCATCTCCACATGAGTGTTCTCGACCAGATTTCGCCCTCCGACCCCATCGTCATCCTGACCGGCGCGGGGATATCCAAGGAGTCCGGGCTGGCCACCTTCCGCGATCCGGACGGGATCTGGGCCAAACACAGGATCGAGGATGTGGCGACGCCCGACGCATTTGCCCGGACACCGGACAAGGTGCTCGGCTTCTACAATGTCCGGCGCGCCCAGATGAGCGATGCCGATATCGATCCGAACGCCGCCCATCATGCGCTCGGTGAACTGGAGACCTTCTGGCCGGGCGGGGTGCTGCTGGTCACCCAGAACATCGATGACCTGCATGAACGCGGCGGCTCGAAGAACCTGATCCACATGCATGGCGAGCTTTCGAAAACCCGCTGCAACGATTGTGGTGTGCTCATTGACGGTCTTGGCGATCTGACCACCGACATGACCTGTGAGAACTGTCAGGCGACGGGCACCCTGCGGCCCCATGTGGTCTGGTTCGGGGAAATGCCCCTGCAGATGGAGACGATCCAGGCCGCGCTGGCCGATTGCGGATTGTTCATGTCCATCGGCACCTCGGGCAATGTCTATCCGGCGGCCGGGTTCGTCCAGGAAGCCCGCGCCCATGGGGCTGCGACCATCGAACTCAATCTCGAGAAATCCCTCGGTGCGAATGCCTTCCACGAAGCGCGCTATGGCCCGGCGACGGAAGTCGTGACCGGGTTCGTCGCCGAGCTGAAGGATCGCGCGGCCCAGTGATGCGCGGTGAAGTGAGAAGCTCATGACCGCGCCGGACATGAACGCTGTTCTGGCCGAGGCGCGGGCCTGTACGGTCTGTGCCGAACATCTGCCCCTGGGGCCGCTGCCACTGGTTCATGCCGGCGCATCCGCGCGCATTCTCGTCATCAGCCAGGCCCCGGGCACAAAGGCCCATGAGAGCGATCTGTCTTTCAACGATCCGTCCGGTGACCGGCTGCGCGGCTGGCTGGGAGTGGATCGCGAGACCTTCTATGATCCGGACCGGATGGCCATCGTGCCCATGGGTTTTTGCTATCCCGGCCGTTTGCCCCGCGGCGGGGACGCACCGCCGCGTCCGGAATGCGCGCCGCTCTGGCACGGGCGCATACTGGACGCGCTGACCGATGTGCGGCTGACCCTCTATGTGGGCAGCTACGCGATCCGCCACTATCTGCCCGGCTACAAGACCATGACAGCCGCAGTGGCCGACTGGCGCACCCACGCCCCCGATATCCTGCCCATGCCCCATCCCAGCTGGCGGACAAATGCCTGGGAGCGCAAGAACCCGTGGTTCACCGAAGAGCTGTTGCCCGTGGTGCGCGACCATGTCCGCCGCGCGCTTGCGGATTAGCCTAAATAGAGCCGTCATACCCTGATCAGTTTCACGGCTGTCCAGTCCCTTTTACGAAGGGTCAAAAGCAGCCGCTGTTTCTCCCTCTCCTCCCCATCGGGGGAGGAGAGGGTCGGGGTGAGGTGGGGTTCGCCCAATTCTTTCGGAGATTTGACGTGTCCGTACGCACCCACCTCACCCGGCTCGCTGGCGCTCGCCACCCTCTCCCCCCTCAAGGGCGTAAAGGTTTGTTGGTCGGGTCCTCCGTCCAGCCAATCCCGTCCGTACTGCACCGCACCGACTAAGGGACCATCGGGGGACAGTGGAAAACAAAACCGGACGGCCGCGGATCAAGTCCGCGCATGACAGTTAAGGAAAGGCGTTAACCCGCGTTGGCCTCGATGCGGTCCATGTCGTCGTCGGAGAAACCGAAATGGTGGCCGATCTCGTGGATCAGCACGTGGCGGACCAGCCCGAACAGGCTCTCGCCGGATTCGCACCAGTAGTCGAGAATCGGGCGGCGATAGAGATAAATCCGGTCGATATCGGTCGGCGTGTCGCCGACGGATTTCTGGTCGAGGCTGACGCCCACGTAAAGTCCGAGAATGTCGAACGGGCTTTCCAGGTCCATTTCCTCCATGACCTCGTCATCGGGGAAATCCGTCACCTGAATCACCACGTTTTCCACATGAGCCGAAAGCCCCTTGGGAATCGTGGCAAACGCTTCTCCGGCGATCGCTTCGATATCGGTCAGGGTGGGCGCGGATTCGTACATTGCGGTAGCAGCCATGGAGCGATCATATAGTGTCTCTTGATCGCGAGGCCAAGCGGCATCACCTATTGGCTGTGAACCGCAACCACCTGCCGGGAGGTCCCCATGGCTGAAAAACTCGATGTCTCCGACCGCGATGCGGCGATTCTGAACCTCAACGGCTGGGAGCTGGTCGAAGGCCGCGAAGCCATTGCCAAGACCTTCGAATTCGCCGACTTCAACCAAGCCTTCGGCTTCATGAGCCGCGCGGCCCTGAAGGCTGAGGCGATGGACCATCACCCCGAATGGTTCAATGTCTGGAACAAGGTCGATGTGGTGCTCTCCACCCATGACGCGGGCGGCCTGACCGGACTCGACATGGAACTCGCCGCCTTTATGGACGGACTGGCGGGTTAGGCGTTTCTCGTCATTGCGAGGAGCACCGCGACGAAGCAATCCAGAATGAAAGCTCGTCGTCTCTGGATTGCCGCGCCCTTCGGGCTCGCAATGACGGTGTTTTTATTGAGGTGCTAGCGCGCGGCCATGCGCAGGGCCCCGTCGAGGCGTAGTACCGCGCCATTGATCAGCACGTTTTCGCACATATGCATGACCAGCCGTGCGTATTCGTCGGGATGTCCCAGCCGCTTGGGAAACTCCGGCTGCTGGGCCAGGCTTTCGCGCGCCTCCTCGGGCAGGCCCGCCATCATCGGGGTGTCGATCAGGCCCCGGGGCGATGGTGTTGACCCGGATGCCCTGGGAGGCAAATTCCCGCGCGGCGACCAGCGTCAGCGAGACAATCCCGCCCTTGGATGACGCATAGGCCGCCTGACCGATCTGGCCTTCGGTGGCTGCGACCGAGGCGGTGTTGACGATCAGGCCACGTTGGCCGTCCGTCATCGGGTCGGTGCCGTAAAGGTCGGCGCCGAACAGGCGGATCATGTTGAAGCTGCCGATCAGATTGAACTGAATGACCGAGGCATAGGCCTCCAGCGGCAGCGGGCCGTTGCGTCCGACGATACGCCCCGGGGTGGCGATGCCCGCGCAGTTGACCAGCAGGCTGGCCACGCCGTGGGCCTCACGCGCGGCGGCGATCGCTGCTTCGGCGCTGTCGGAACTTGTCACGTCGCACGCGACCGCCGTGCCGCCGATCTCATCGGCTACAGCGTTCGCGCCGTCCATCTTCACGTCGAGCGGCGCGACCTTCATGCCGGCGCGTGCGCAGTGGCGCGCCACTTCGGCGCCGATGCCCGATCAGCCGCCGGTGATGATCGCGGCCTTGCCGTTGACGTCCATGTTCTTCTCCTTTGTGTGGCTTGCATTGGTTCTATCGCCCCTGAGGAAGGGTATCAATCGAGACGGTACTTTCCCCCACTTCACCCCAGCCTTCTCCTCCTCGGAGGAGAGGGTGGCGCGCTTATGCGAGCCGGGAGAGGTGGAGGTTCGCTTAATCTTGGGTTTGCGCTGTCACTCTTTCAGGCTCTTCGTATCCAGCCCCAGAATCCAGCCCTCGATCTGCCGCACCACCGGATCGGGTGGCTCGCCGGAAAGGCGGTGTCCGAAGATCACGTTCAGCATGCCGAACAGGCCGACCGTGGCATCGAACCGGTCCTCGCCATCGGGGCTGTCGCCAAAGCCGTCGCGGATGTTTCCGGCCAGCGCGGCGGAGAGTTGCACCTCGTTGTCCGCTGCCCAGTCGAACAGGCGCACGGCGTCCTCGCGGCGATGCTCGGCATTGAGCTTCGATTTGTTCGAGGCGGCGATCCGGAGCTTGAGATGACCATAGATCTCTCCGGGATAGACTTCTGCCACGGTGATACCGGGCCGTGTCAGGAGTTCGGTCAGCCGCCCGTCAAACGGCCAGATGTGAAAGGCGGGATCGCCGCGCAGCGCCGGGGCGACCAGGTCGCGCCAGCCGCTGATGGCGGCCTTGCCGACCTGCTGGGCGCCCATGGTCCAGAACATCGGGTTGGCCGCAGACCGCAAATCGGTCGGCCCGTCGCAGCGCCGGAAGAGTTCGTCGGGGCCTTCGAGTTTGAGACCGTCGATCAGATGCTGCCGCCGGCTGCCGCCGGGCCGGTTGGGATAGAACGGTCGCCGGTGCGATATCTCCGAGAGGTCGTCTGCCGGGTCGTAGAAGTCCTTCCAGCCGCCGCGCCCGAATTTCGAAAAGGCGGCCATGAACCGGCTGATCCCGGCGTTCTTCGCATAGGCGCGCGGCAGGCCGAGCGGGAAGTCGAAACCGACAAAGGCGGTTTCGCCGACTCCCGCGGCGGCGCGCAGCCGGGCGAACAGATCATCGAGATCACTGACGGGTTCCGGGGCGAGCGCGGTGTAGCGGCCATCGGCGGTGCGGACGGCGCGGGCCATGGACCGCTTGCGCGGATTGATGGACCAGTCCGCATGAGCCACCAGCGCAGGCGGCTCGAGCGTGGGCCGGGGTTTGACGGCCAGCGCGTTCATGACCGTTTATTGCGCCGCTGCGGCCGCCAGGGGCGTGCCGGCATTGGCCAGCGGTCCGACACTCTTTTCAATCAGCGGCACCACATCCGTGCCGAAGGATTCGATAGATGTCATGGCGGCGGCATGGGGTGTGTTGCCCATGGTCATATAGAGAGCGGTGTGGACTGGGCGGACGGCCTCGATCTCGGCGACCAGCTTCTCGGCCACGGTTTCGGCATCGCCGATGGGGTTCCAGGCCAGAATGTCCTCGGGCGACATTTCGTCCTCGAAAGGCTCCTCGGGCAGCCAGGGCGCGGCGAGATCGGTCTGGCCCTGCCGCAGGTAGCGTGAGAGACGGACCTGGTAGCGGGCGTTTTCGGCAAAGGCCAGCGCCTCGGCCTTGTCGTCGGTGACGAAACAATAGCGCAGGGTGCCGAAGCGCAGATCGTCGGGGTTTTTGCCCGCGGCCTGCCAGGTCTCGTCGGCTTCGGCACGGATTTCGGCGAGTGTGTCCGTGTCACGCCCGAAGCCCGAAACAAACAGCGGATGGTTGCCGTTGAGGGCCCTCCGCTGGGAACCGGGGCTGTTCCCCGCGATCCAGATTTCCGGGCGCGGTGACTGGGCGGGCGGGGCTGTGAACCAGGTCTGGGGCAGGTCGATATGCTTGCCGTGATACTCGAAGGATTCCTGTCCCAGCCCCTTGGCCAGAAAGTCGATCCATTCATTGGTGATCTCGCTGGCCTCGTCGAGCTCCACCCCGAAACGCGCCAGTTCATAGGCCTGGTATCCGGCCCCTAGGCCGAGGACCAGGCGGCCGCCGGACAGGCAGTCGGCGAAGGCGATCTCGCCGAGAAGTCGTGCGGGCTGATAGAGCGCCGGCAGCACCACCGCCGAGCCGAGCCGGATGTTCCGGGTTTGCGGCGCCACATGGCCGATCATCATCAATGGCGAGGGTGAGAGCGAGTAGTTCGAGAAGTGATGCTCGGTGAACCACGAAATGCCGAACCCGGCCTGCTCGGCGGCCTGCACCTGTGCCACGGTCTGTGTCACCACCTCTCTCACATCCTGCGACGGATGGCGCCGGTTCATCAGGTTGAAAATGCCGTAATCCATGAGCCCCCTCTTTTGTCTATTAACCCGTTCAGTCGCTGTCGGAGTCAAGCGGCGCGGGCGCGGATGTCCGGGTTTCGCGACGGGCCACATAGAAGGCCGATCCGACGATGATGACGGCGCCCAGGATCGTGTAGAGGCCGGGAATCTGGTCGAACAGAAGGAATCCGAACAGGGCCACGAAGGGCAGCCGGGCATAGTCGAAAGGGGCGACCAGGGACGCGTCGGCCAGTTCGAAGGCGCGCGCCATCAGAAAAATCGCCGCGGTTCCCATCGCCGCCATGGCGATGGACAGCAGCAGGACGGTGAGACTGGGCGATTGCCAGTCCGGAAGCGCCAGCAGGAACAGCAGCAGTGCCGCCCAGAGAGTCTGGTAGATGGTGACGGTCGCCGTGGAGTCGGTACGGCCGAGACGCTTCAGGGTGAAGTACCAGAGCGCCAGCGTGGCCGCCGAACACACCGGCAGCAGGATCGCCGGATCGAAGGCGATGAAGCCCGGCCGCAGGATGACCAGAACGCCGATGAACCCGGTGATCACGGCGGCCCAGCGCGCGAACTCGACCCGCTCCTTGAGCAGGAGCGCCGCCATCATGGTGGTGAAGAGCGGGGCGGTGAAATTCAGCGTCGTGGCCAGTGCCAGGGGCAGATGCGCCAGGCCCAGAAACAGCAGGGCCGTGGTCAGGGCGGTCAGGGAGGCCGAAACGAAATGCAGCCCGTGGCGCTCGGTCCGCAGTGCCGTGCCCTTGCTGGCGATGATCCAGGGCAGCATCATCGGCACGGCCCAGATGAAGCGCAGCGCCGAGGTTTCGAAGGCACCGACCTCGGCGGCGACGATCGGCACGATCGAGTGGTTGCCGGCCAGACAGGCCACCCCGGCCGCCATGGCGATAGCACCCCAGACCTGACGGGGCAGGCCGAGCAGGCGCCGGTCGGGCTGGTCCGGCGCGCTCACGACCCGCCTTTCTTGTTCATGGCCTCGTTGCGCGCGATATAGACCGCCGAGACACCGATGATCAGCGCGCCGACCACGGTCCAGGTGTCGGGCACCTCCATGAAGAAATAGAAGCCGATCAGGGCCGAGAGCGGCAGGCGGACGAAATCCAGCGGGATCACGGCGGAGGCTTCGGCAAACCGCATCGAACGGGTCAGCATGAGATGGGCGAGCGTGGTGAGCGCGCCGATGGCAAAGGTTGCCGCGATCATGATCGGGCTGGGCCATTGCCAGAAGAACAGCGCCGGGATCAGGGTGAAGATCGTCAGGAAGAGATTGAACGACGTCACGATGGACCGGGCACTGTCCACCTGCGCCATGACACGGATCATCAGGACATTGACCGAGATCAGCATGGCGCTGCCCAGGGAGAGCAGCGCGCCGAGCTGGACCGTTTCGACCCCGGGCCGGATCACGATCAGGACGCCGATGAAACCCACAAGCGTGGCCGCCCAGCGGTTCACGCGGACCACCTCGTGCAGGAAGATCGCCGCCAGGATTGTTGCGAAAAGCGGCGCGGTGAAGTTCAGCGCGACCGCCTCACCCAGGGGCATGATGGCCACGGCGGTGAACCAGGCGAGCGTGGCGATCGAGGAGGTGATGCCCCGGATCAGATGCATCCGGGGCAGCTTGACCCGCAGGTCCGAATAGTCCGGTCCGCGCAGGATCAGCGGCAGGACGAAGATGAGCCCGAAGAAGGATCGCAGGAAGGAAATCTGGAACGGATGGAGTTCCGTGCTCGCAAAGCGCACCAGACCATGGGCACCGGCAAACAGGGTCACCGCGCCCAGCATCAGCGCAATGGCAAGGACCGAAGGTGAGAGAGGTGCTGAGAGGCGGGACATGGCCGTGGACCATAAACCGGCGCAGACACCTTCGATAGCCGGTCCGCGCAGGTCAGGGTTTCCACTTCCAGGGGGTGTCCGGGCCTGAAAGGTTTGACAGCCGGGCATATGCTGGTGTTTATCGGCGGGTTCCGACAGGGGGAACATCGGATGCCGCATGGCGCGCGCATCGGACATCAAGAAACGAACAAATCAGGGCTGAGAGATGAGCAACAAGGTTTATTCGGACGCTAAATCCGCGCTTGAGGGCGTGCTTTTCGACGGAATGACGATTCTGGCCGGCGGGTTCGGCCTTTGCGGCATTCCCGAGCACATGATCCTCGCGATCCGCGATTCCGGCGTGAAGGATCTGACGGTCGCCTCGAACAATGCGGGCGTGGACGATTTCGGTCTCGGGCTGCTGCTCCAGACCCGCCAGGTCAAGAAGATGATCTCTTCCTATGTGGGTGAGAACAAGACCTTCGAGGCCCAGTTCCTCGCCGGTGAACTCGAGCTCGAGTTCAACCCGCAGGGCACGCTGGCCGAACGCTGCCGCGCCGGCGGTGCCGGTATCCCGGCCTTCTATACGAAGACGGGCGTGGGCACGCTGATTGCCGAAGGCAAGGAGACCCGCGAATTCGACGGGGAAACCTATCTGATGGAACGCGGCCTGACGGGCGATCTGGCCATCGTGAAAGCCTGGAAGGGCGATACGGCGGGCAATGTGGTCTTCCGCAAGACCGCGCGCAACTTCAACGCGCCCATGGCGACGGCCGGCAAGATTTGTGTTGTCGAGGTCGAGGAACTGGTCGAACCCGGTCAGCTCGATCCCGATAGCATCCATCTGCCGAGCATTTACACTGACCGTATTTTCCAGGGTCAGGATTTCGAGAAACGCATTGAGTTCCGCACGGTCTCCGAAGGCTGAGCGACTCCAGGACGAGAGAAGAGAAGGAGACGAAACATGGCATGGTCACGCGATGAAATGTGCGCCCGCGCGGCGCAGGAGCTCGAAGACGGCTTCTATGTGAACCTCGGCATCGGGATGCCCACCAAGGTGGCGAACTTCATTCCCGACGATATGAACGTCACGTTCCAGTCGGAAAACGGCATGCTCGGCATGGGACCCTTTCCAACAGACAACGCCGTCGATCCCGACCTGATCAATGCGGGCAAGCAGACGATCACCGAGTTGCCGGAATCGGTCTATTTCGACAGCGCCGAGTCCTTTGCGATGATCCGCGGTGGGCATATCAACATGTCGATCCTGGGTGCGCTGCAGGTGGCCGAGAACGGCGACCTGGCGAACTGGATGATCCCGGGCAAGATGGTCAAGGGCATGGGCGGTGCGATGGATCTCGTCGCCGGCGTCAAGCGCGTCGTGATCCTGATGGATCACAATGCCAAGGACGGCTCGGCCAAGCTGCTCAAGGAGTGCACCCTGCCGCTGACCGGTGCGGGCGTGGTCGATGACATCATCACCGAGCTCGGCGTCTTCACGATCGGCGATGGCGGTGTCCATATCAAGGAACTCGCTGACGGCGTGAGTGTCGATGAGGTTCGCGAGAAGAGCGAAGCGACCATCGTCACCCAGTAGGCGTCGCGCTATCGACGGACGCGCCATGCGTCCGCTAGTTTGAAGGGCCCCGTGCATCTGCATGGGGCCTTTTCTTGTATCGGGTCGAAAACATGAACCGTGAGGCAGCCCTGGGAGTCGCGGCGGGAGTCGGCGTGCTGATCCTGTTTTCGGGATTCCTCGTCGTGTCGCGATTCGGGGCGACCTCCACCCTGACGGTCTATGACATGGCCGCGCTGCGCTTCGGGATCGCCGGCCTGTGCACCATCCCGGTGATGTTCTTCGTCCGCTGGCCGCGGATTCCCCTCTGGAAGATGGGCGTGATCGCGCTCACCTCGGGGGCGCCCTTCACGCTGTTTGTCTTCGGCGGCATGGTCTTTGCGCCGGTGGCCCATGGCGGGATCGTCATCAACGGTGCGATGCCGGTCTTCGCAGCCCTGCTCGCCTGGGCGGTGTTCGGGGTGAAGCTGGGCGGCTGGCGCATTTTCGGGGTTCTGCTGATCGTGACCGGGGTCGCGGCAACCGGCTGGGACGCCCTGTCCTTCGGCGAGCCGGGTCAGTGGCGCGGCCACCTTTTGTTTCTAGGGGCCGCCATCTGCAACGCCTCGTTTCTGACCGCCGTGCGCGGCTGGGGCATCACGGCGTTGCAGTCCCTGATGATCGTGAACGGTATCAATCTGGCGCTTTATATCCCGCTCTGGTTCTTTGTGTTGCCGAGCAATCTGGCCGCAACACCCTGGCCCGAGATTGCCCTCCAGGGCGTTTATCAGGGGATCGTCGCCGCCTTCTTTGCCGCGATCCTGATTGCCCATGCCGCACGGATGCTGGGTGGTATGCGTCAGGCAGCCATCATGTCCGGTGCGCCCGCGCTGGCCCTGCTGATTGCGATCCCCGCGCTGGGTGAAATCCCGTCGACGATCAGTATCGGCGGTGTCTGCGTGGTGACGGTCGGGATTCTCATCGCGCTCGGGCCGGGGCTCCTGGCCGGTGCGGCCTCACCCGGTCCGGTCACGCAAAAGACATGAGCCCGGCACGGCCCAGCTTCGCCATCGGGCTGGCCTGCGGGCTGGTGGTGCCCTTCATCTGGGGCGGCTGGATCGTCGCCTCGCGGTTCGGTGTGCTCCATGCGCTGACCCCCTATGACGTGGCCGCGCTGCGGGTCGGAGTCGGTGCGATCATTGTCTTCCCGCTTCTGCTGACGCGCGGCCTGGCGGGACTGCCGCTCTGGAAGGGGGCGGTGTTGTCCTTCGGGGTGGGCGCGCCTTTTGCGCTGGCATCCTTCGGCGGCATGTCCCTGGCGCCGGTGATCCATGCCGGGGTGCTGACCAACGGCACCATGCCGATCTTCGCGACTATCGTCGGTTATGTCTGGCTGCGCGAGCGGCCGACCCGGCTCCAGACACTGGGGATCGTGGCGATTGTCATCGGTGCGCTGACGCTCGGCGGGGACAGTTTCTCGGTGCATGCACCCGCCGATCAATGGTTCGGCGATCTGCTGTTGATCGGGGCCGGGGCCTGCTTTGCCATCTACATGACGGCGCTGCGGCGCTGGAACGTGACCATCCTGCAGGCGGTGATCGCCGCACCGACCATCAGCACCGCGGTCTATATTCCGATCTGGTTGCTGTTCCTGCCGTCGGGCCTCGTTCCCGCCATCTTCGCGGACGCGCCGTTCC